>OLQM01004653.1_pt1 | contig 10337 bp, 6 predicted proteins | sample 1673161 | NCBI WGS metagenome assembly OLQM01 (sample SAMEA3136761, study PRJEB25190) | human gut metagenome | reverse complement strand
GAGCATAGCTGGATCAGACTCAATATCGACATAGGTAATGCCATTTTTACTTGTAGTTGGCAATTTTACAGGTTCCCCAACAGCAGCAGGATTTAAAACAATAGCATTTCCTTGTAACTCTGTTTGAGGTACATACACCGTATAGGATGTTTTATATTGATTTGCTTCGTAATGACGTGTTGTATTTGCTAAGAATTGGTCAACGGGAACCAATACCTCAGCTTGTACTGCAGTCGTAGATAATGCGGACATTACTAAAGCTGTTAAGGATTTTAAAATAGTAGATTTACGAATCATGAACTCTCCTAACTCTAGTCCCCTAAAGGGGATACAATTTCAATCTCTATATTATACCATATTATATAGAATTCCTCTCAGTTGTTGCATGAAGGGTACATGTAATTTATAATTTACCTTATACAATACAAGTTATTACAAAAGGAGTTTTATATGCATCAATATCTATTTTTTATAGGTGACTTTCCTATCAGAGCTTATGGTGCCATGTTAGCCTTAGCTATCATCTGTGGTGCCTCGGTTGCCTATGTTTTATTAAAAAAAGATGGTCGTGGTTGGCATGAACATATCATCGACTTTTCCATTACTGTTGCCGTAGCAGGTCTCATTGGTGCCAGATTATGGGATGATTGGCAGTACTATGGCAATCATTTACTAGAAATCCCCTTTGTATGGCAAGGTGGCATGGCCATTCAAGGCGGTGTCGTTCTTGGCACCATTGCAGGCTATTGGTACTTACGTAAAAATAATATCGACTTTTGGGCCTTTGCCGATTTATTCGCACCAGCATTGATTTTGGCACAATCTGTAGGCCGTATGGCAAATCTCTTAAATGGCGATGCCTTTGGTCATCCTACGGGCGGTAATTTTGGTATTCTTTACCCTGAAAGCACGTTGGCTCATCGCACCTACGGCAATCAACCATTATGGCCTGCGGAAATCTGGGAAGGTCAAATCGATGTTCTTATCTTTGTAGCCCTCCTATTATTTAGCTCCTTTAAACATGCTAAAGGTCAAGTATTCGTGCTTTATGCGATTCTCTATTCTACGGCTAGATTCTTCCTTGAATTTTTGCGCGGTGACTATGTAAACTTAACATTAGGCTTAAAATCTGCTCAAATGACTAGCTTGATTGTCATCATCATTGGTATCTGTGTATTTATCTATCTAGGCTATCTAGAAAAGAAAAATCAAACAGTAATTGTTGCTACAGAGCCTACAGTTAAAACTAAAAAACGTAAATAAAACAGTAAATAATGAAAAATCCTTCATTCCTAGGTATGTGAATGAAGGATTTTTTATGTAAGTCATAATTTACGATTGACCTAAAAACTAAATCAATACGTAAATAACTTATCTTATAAATTTTCTTTAGCTTTTAATGCATCCAGTTCTTCTAATGCTCGATTAGCAATGAGTGCATTTTTCTCTTTTTTCTTACGTACTTTTTGAGGCCATGGATCCATGATGCCAAAGTTGACATTCATCGGTTGGAAGTTAGACCCTTCGTAGTTAGAAATATAGTGGCTAAGGGAGCCGATTGCCGTAGTTTTAGGGAAATCAATAAATGAGCGTTCCTCTAAATAACGTTCTACTTGAAGACCTACCATAAGACCACTAGCAGCAGATTCTAAATACCCTTCTACGCCTGTCATTTGACCAGCGAAGAATAGACGTGGTTCTTTTTGAAGTTGGAATGCATGGTTTAACAACTCAGGAGAGTTAATATATGTATTGCGATGCATAACACCATAACGAACAAATTCTGCATTTTCGAGTCCTGGAATCATACCGAATACACGCTTTTGTTCGCCCCATTTTAAATGAGTTTGGAAGCCTACCAAGTTAAACATGGTGCCTTCTTTATTCTCTTTACGCAATTGTACTACTGCATAAGATTCCTCATTAGTCCGTTTATCTACTAAACCAACTGGTTTAAGTGGGCCATAACGCAATGTGTCTTCCCCACGGCTGGCCATGATTTCTACAGGCATGCAACCTTCAAAATAGATTTCCTTTTCAAAATCCTTTGGTTGCACAGCTTCAGCTGTAGTGAGTTCATGCCAGAAGGCTTTATATTCCTCTTCTGTCATAGGACAGTTAAGGTAATCTGCATCGCCCTTGTCGTAACGAGAAGCGGCAAATACTTTGTCGTAATTTAAAGATTCTGCCGTAACAATAGGAGCTGCTGCATCGTAGAAATAAAAACCTGTTTCACCTGTTAAGGCTTTAATCTTATCTCCTAATGCTTCAGACGTAAGTGGACCAGAAGCAAAAATAACAGTGCCTTCAGCAGGAATCTCAGTTACCTCTTCATTGTGAACTGTAATATTAGGATGTCCCTTTACCTTCTCAGTCACCATTTCACTAAACAAATGGCGATCAACGGCCAAGGCACCACCGGCAGGTACAGCAGTTGCATCAGCACATTTCATAATCAGGGAACCTAAACGACGCATTTCTTCTTTTAAAAGACCTACTGCATTTTCAATATTGCCAGCGCGCAAGGAGTTACTACATACGAGCTCTGCAAAATGATCTGTTTGATGCGCAGGAGAGCTCTTAACGGGGCGCATTTCATATAAGTCTACATGAATGCCACGATTAGCGAGTTGCCAAGCCGCCTCAGAGCCGGCTAGGCCCGCACCAATAACAATAACATTTTTATTATTCAACAGTTGTTTCCTCTTTTTTAGCTTTGCTAGATTTTTTAGATTCTTTAGATTTTTTAGATTCTTTAGATTCTTTTACAGTTTCTTCACTAGCTTCGCTTTTTTTCTTTCTTGTTTTCTTTGGTGGTCTAGTTGGACATGTTTCATTGGAACAGAACTTTTTAGTTGTACCATTTTTATATGTCTTTTCAACCATAATAGAACCACATGTTTCACAGAAATCATGGGTTGGTTTATCCCATAATGTAAAGTCACATTGTGGATATCGATTACAGCCGTAGAATAGACGACCACGGCGAGACTTACGCTCTACGATTTCCCCTTCCTTACATTTAGGGCAAGTTACACCAGTCCCTACCGTAATAGGTTTAGTATTTTTACATTCTGGGAAGTTAGAACATGCAAGGAACTTACCATAGCGACCAAATTTATATACCATAGGGCTATGACAGAGTTCGCACGTTTCATCACTTTCCATAGATGCAATTTCAATGCGATCTACATCGCTCGCATCTTCTAGCTCTTTAGCGAATACTTCATAGAAATCAGACAATACCTTTAGATATGTATCCTTACCGGATGCAATAGCGTCAAGCTCTTCTTCAAGGTCTCGTGTAAAGCCAGTATTGATGATTTTTTCAAAGTACGCTATCAAGAAGTCTACCACTACAAAGCCTAACTCTGTAGGAACAAATTGTTTATTTGTATTTTCTACATAGTTACGGCTAACGATAGTATCTAAAATTGGCGCATACGTACTAGGACGACCAATACCGAGTTCTTCAAGCGTTTTAATAAGGCTTGCCTCAGAGTAACGTGGAGGTGGTTGCGTGAAATGTTGTTCAGGCAATACCTCTACTGTATGGGCTGCATCATTCTTTTTAAGAGCTGGCAATTGAGGAACATCCTCTTTTTTCGCATCTTCATAAACAGCACTAAAACCTGGGAAGATTACGCGGGAGCCTGTCGCTTTAAATGTGTAATCATCATGAACGGTCAATTCAATAGTTGTAGATTCGTTTTGTTGTGGTGCCATTTGGCTCGCCATAAAACGATTCCAAATTAACGTATAAAGTTTAAGTTCATCACGACTCAAGAATGGCTCTACCATTTTAGGTGTTAACTCTAAAGATGTAGGGCGAATTGCTTCATGCGCATCTTGAGCAGAACCTTTTGCACCATACATATTAGGTTTAGAAGGATAATAATCTTCACCATAGTTACGAATAATATAGTCCTTAGCCATGACCTGCATCTCTTTAGAGATACGCGTAGAGTCTGTACGCATGTACGTAATCAAACCTACGTGGCCATAGGAACCGATTTCAAGACCTTCGTAAAGATGTTGTGCAATCATCATGGTACGCTTCGCACCAAAGTTCAATTTACGCACACCATCTTGTTGCAACGTAGACGTTGTAAACGGAGGTGCCGCTTTACGAGAACGCTTGCGCTTTTCAATATTTGTCACTACTGCATCGGCTCCGCCAATAGCATCAACTACGGCTTGCGCTTCACTTTCAGTAGTAATATCGATTTTTTCACCTTTAATATGGGTTAATTCCGCTGTGAAAGCCTCTTTTTTAGGCGTTTCAAAATTGCCTTCAATGGTCCAATATTCTTGTGGCACGAAAGCTTGAATTTCTCGTTCTCTTTCACAGATAAGTCGAACTGCAACGGATTGCACACGACCGGCACTGAGGCCTTTACAAACCTTTTTCCATAATAGTGGACTCAATTTATAGCCTACGATACGGTCTAATACACGGCGTGCTTGTTGGGCATCAACCATGTTCATATCGATAGTACGTGGAGATTCTAAGGCCTCTGCTACCGCATTTTTAGTAATCTCATTGAACGTAATACGACATGTAGACGTTGGATCTACATTTAATATGTACGCTAAATGCCAAGAAATAGCTTCCCCTTCGCGGTCAGGGTCAGTTGCGAGCAATACGGCACTGCTTTCATCGGCGTAGGAAACGAGTTCATCAATAACCTTTTTACGAGTTACTAAATTGCTATAGCGCGGTGTAAAGCCATGCTCTATATCGATACCCATTTGAGATTTAGGCAAATCTCGTAAGTGGCCCATACTCGCCTTTACAACATAGTTAGGACCTAAGAATTTTTCAATTGTTTTAGATTTAGCAGGAGACTCTACGATAACCAACACTTTGCCATCAGGATTATAAACGCGTGGTTCCCGTTGCTCTGGTGGTACGGACGTTTGTAGTACAGATTTATCTCGTACAATTCCCATGGGAGTAAGGGCTTCTTTAGCAACCTTACGCTTTATCGTAGTACTCTCTTTCTTAGTACTTTTCTTTTTAGTATCTTCACTAGTACTAGCTACTTTTGGCTCGCCAATAACGATTGATCGTTTAATGGACAAGTATATCACTCCTAGTCATATTAATATAGCCTCTCGGCGGATGATTCTCTATAGCCCCTTCCATTTCTAATGTTAGTAATAAGGGCTGTAGTTGTTGTAATGGAATACGAGTCGCTTTCAAAATATCACTAACCGTAATACATCGATCATGAGGTATTTCATTCAATATTACACTCCTATCCACATTAAAGCTTAACATAGAGCACCCTTTTCTATCAACACTTTGACTATGATTCCCTATTTGAACGCTAGCTATTACTCCTTTATTACCTTTATTATTTGTTGGTAAAAGTTTATGTTCACTAGAAAAATATTCCCGCATTGTTAAATGGTATTGTTCAACTATATCCTCATAACCAGTAAGTACATATGCACCATTTTTCATTAAGAATTTATTTCCGTCTGCCGTATGGTCTAATAGATTACATGGTACCACAAATACATCTCGACCTTCACTAACCGCCATATCTGCCGTAATCAAAGAACCACTACTAGACTTGGCCTCCACTACGATAACACCTCTGCATAATCCACTAATGATACGATTCCGTGCTGGGAAATGTTTTGCGGACGGCGGTGTACCTGGCGGGTATTCGGATAGAAGTAACCCATTATTTTGTAACATACGATCAAATAATTTTGCATTTTCTCGAGGATAGGTAATATCTAAACCACAACCCATAACAATGATTCCATACCCCTGACTAGCTAGAAGGCCTTCATGACCATGTGAGTCTATACCACGGGCCCCACCGCTAACAATAATAGTACTGTATTTACCTAATTCTTTGCCGAGCATTCTCGCCACATTCCGGCCATATAAGGAGCAACTTCTTGCTCCAACAATAGCAATACGATTTAAGCGTCCATCTAAGAGTGCCCGATTACCTCTCATAAATAAAATGGCTGGCGGATTATATATATGATTTAAAATAGACGGAAAGTCTTTGTCTAAAAAGGTAGTAAAATCCATCTGGTATTCGTCTACTTTATGGATAATATAATCTAACTTTTCATCCTTAGCCGATGATGCTATAGCACGTTTATCAGCGGTAGAAATATGTGTATAAGGCTTTAAATTTTCAACCTTCTTAACGGCTTGCCAAGCATCATAAGGGGATCCAAAATCCTCTATAAAACGCCTTACATATGTGGCTCCAACATTGTATAAGCTTTGTAATCCTGCAATATAAATATTGTCATCGTATCTAATCATATAAACACCTAGTAATTCTTTCTAAGTATATAATCATTAATTTTATATAGAATCAAACAACTACTTTTGGCAAATAAACAACTACTAAATTTATGAGATAAATACTTTATTTGCCAGTTCTAAATAACATTGCTTCAGAAATATGATGTGGTTCTACTTTTGGATTTTCTTCTAAATCAGCAATTGTACGAGCCACCTTTAATATGCGATCAAAAGCTCGCCCACTTAAATGAAAATGGTCAAATATATTGCCTAAAACACTCCAAGCCTTATCTGTAATATTGCATAGTTCACTAATTGCCTTAAGAGGAACTGCTCCATTCGAATTAAAGTCAAAACCTTCATATCGTTTCTGTTGCATAGCAGTGGCCATGATAACTTGTTGTCTCATACTTTCACTCGTCATATTTGAAGATGATGTATCTAACAGCTGTTCAAGGGTCGGTCTCTCAACGGGAATATGCAAATCAATACGATCCATAATCGGCCCTGATAACCGTTGCTGATAGTTTTTAACCATCGTTTCTGTACAGACACATTCCTTATGGGGATCATGGTAATAACCACAAGGACAAGGATTTGCCGCAAGAATACAAATAAAATTAGCTGGATATATATAATTTCCTTGAGACCGATTTATAGTAATCGTTCTAGACTCTAAAGGCTGTCGTAATGCATCGATTACTTGGCGTTGAAACTCAGGCGCTTCATCCATAAATAATACGCCTCCATGAGCTAATGTTACCTCTCCAGGACGTCCCTGTATTCCTCCACCGACCATACTAGCTAAAGTAGCCGTATGATGAGGATGTCTAAAAGGTCTAGATGTAACTAGCCCATTATCGCCCAGCAAACTTATTACATCTTGTATGCGACTCACTTCAACGATTTCATTCCAAGTCATAGGAGGCAATATGGTCGGCAATCGTTCGGCCATCATCGTTTTACCCCCACCTGGAGGTCCTATCATAATACAATGATGATGACCTGCAGCACTGATGAGCATTGCTCGTTTTCCTAACTCTTGACCTTGTACATCGCCAAAATCAACTGTATATGTTTGATTAGTCTTTATAGTTATACTTTCATCCGTAACAGACGTATCAACACAATTATTACTAATCATAGTTACTTGTGGTTTACTGATTGTATCTAGATTTTCATTGCTTCCGGTTAATGGCATAGACTCTAAAGACCCTAGAATTGATTTATTGGCATTGTGTTTATCTACTTTTTCTTTTTTGATACTTATTTGTTTATTTTTATCAACTACCTTTGGCTTAATTTGTTCCTCTAAAATAGTAATAATTTCTTGTAGTGATGATCCACCATATATGGTTAAATTAGGAATAGCTTGTAGCACTTTACTATTTTCAATACTTGTATAAACTTTTGAATAGTTAGCATCTAATCCTGCTAGCGACATAGCTAAAGTCCCAAAGGTTGGTAATAGCGAACCATCTAACGCTAACTCTCCCATAAACAGACTCTTATCAAATAAAGCCGAAATCTTTGCTTTACGCCCCTTTATCTGTCCTGATGCAAGCAGAATCCCTAAAGCAATCGCTAAGTCGAGTCCAGCGCTACTTTTACGAATTGTGGCAGGTGCTAAATTGACTACGATACGTCTCATTGGAAATTCGTAGCCACTATTTTTAATGGCCGCTCGCACTCGTTCACGAGCCTCTTTAACCGATTGATTAGGTAGACCAACGATATCAAAAACCGGCAAACCTTGTGATATATCGACCTCTACAGTAATGATGCATCCATCAATGCCGTGCAAGGTGGCTCCATATAATTTTGCGTACATAAACAGACCTCACTAAAAACACTGTGGTAAATAATGAATAGAACTTTGAAAGTCTTCGTGTAAATACACCTCTATTACATCAAAGGATATTTCCTTCCAACGGCGCTTTTTTTGATTAAGATCATATAGAAACAACATAGCAGCTCGTTTAATATGCTTTTGTTTTTTCTTGGTAACTGCCTCACGTGCTAGTCCATGTTGCATACCTCGGCGAGCTTTAATCTCTATAAAATGATAGACTAAATCACGTTTAGCAATGATGTCTATTTCGCCTAAACGGGTTCGATAATTTGTATCTACTACTGTAAGTCCCATTTTTTCAATATAATTGGTAGCTACTCGTTCTCCCCATTTGCCCAGTTCTTTTGAATCGAGTTCATTAAAAGCTTTACCAGTACTAATCGTTTTCATATATACCTCCTAATAAGGTGTATCTGCAACAACAACTCATAGAATTTAATATCTATACTATATTAATCTTTCAACAGGTAATACTTACTTGTAGCGTAAATTATGGAGGTAACAAAAGTAAATACAAAAGAGGTTCCTAATAGTCACATAGGTGACCAATAGGAACCTCTTTACAGTTATGAACTATATGCAATTTATAATGTGATAATACGAATAAAACTAATACAACTATAGGACTTAACTTGATAGTCTAATTATAAAATAAATTTATTATCCATAATAAATACTTAGAAATTACTCAGGTTTAACCCAACGAACGATAGATTTAATAGGTTCAAAGCTCTTTCGATGTAGTGGTGTTACCCCTTGTTGCTCGATAGCTTCTTTATGTAATTCCGTATAGTAACCTTTATGAATACCAAAGCCATAGCCAGGGAACTCATCATCAAGACTCTTCATATATCGATCTCGCGTAACCTTTGCAATGATGGATGCAGCAGCAATATTAGCGCTTTTGCTATCACCTTTAATGATGGATTCAACGGGAATCCTCAAATCAGGCAATTTCATAGCATCGGCTACTACTGCTTCAGCTGGTATGCTGAGCGTACGAATAGCCTCATACATCGCTTGTCGCGTTGCTTCATAAATATTGAGTTCATCAATCTTTTCTGGGCCGTAGGAAATACAGCTAACAGCAACGGCTTCGTCCTTGATGATATCATAGAGCGCTTCACGCTTTTCTTCGGTTAGTTTTTTAGAGTCATTAAGGTCTGGAATTAATGTCATAGGTGGCAAGATAACAGCAGCTACCGTGACAGGCCCCGCAATAGGACCACGCCCCACTTCATCAACACCAGCCACATGATAGATACCTTGATCATAGAACATGCCTTCATAGTCATACATACCCATAAGACGTTGCTGTTCTTTTAACTCTTTTTCTTGACGCTTAATATAAGAAGCAGCCAATTTCTGTACAGAACTACGAGTATCCTCTTGAGCAAAAGACAAAATCTCTAAGGCTTGTTCAGTTTCAAAGAGAGCTTTAATATCTGCTACTTTTAACTTAGAAAATACATCCTTATCCATTATGACTCTCCTCACCATCTGCAGGGTAGTACGGTTCTTCATCAACTTGATCGAGAGTAATTGTACCTAACTTAGTATTGCGGTAGTCTTGCAAGATAATACGGCGAGCCTTGTCAAAATCTACAATGCCACCGCTTACAAGACAACCTCGACGACGTCCGATGCTTTCAAGAATCGTATCAACATCGGTCATCTCTTCTTCTTTTAATTTATAACGCTCTACCAAAATATTTGGCGCGTTCGTCAATAAGTAATTTAATAGCTGTTTTATAACATGCTCTAAATCATAAACATCATCGGAAATGGCACCTGTCATAGCGAGGCGAGCCGCTGCACGTTGGTCCTCTAATTTTGGCCATAATACACCTGGTGTATCAAGCAATTCAAGATTTTTACCGATTTTAACCCACTGTTGACCACGTGTATGACCTGCCTTATTAGCTGTACGCGTTGCAGCAGAACCAGCTAAAGAGTTAATCAATGTAGATTTACCAACGTTAGGAATCCCTAAGATGATAGTACGTACAGAACGGCTACGAATACCTTTTGCAACCCAACGGTCGATGATAGGTTTACTCAAACGCTCTACAGTGGATATTAACTTCTTATTACCCTTGCCAGACTTAGAATCGATAGCCAATACGGTGATGCCTTGTTTTGTAAAAAACTCAGTCCATTCCTTTGTAGCTTTAGGATCTGCTAAATCTACTTTATTTAACA
>OLQM01004650.1_pt1 | contig 10339 bp, 13 predicted proteins | sample 1673161 | NCBI WGS metagenome assembly OLQM01 (sample SAMEA3136761, study PRJEB25190) | human gut metagenome | reverse complement strand
AAGACCTTCTCGAAGGATTTTTCCTCGTTTGGCAGTGGCAAGAAGATTTTCTAAATGCAAATGGGCAGGCTGGAGCAAACAGCCAGGGCCAACGCCCAGGCGGTGAAGGATCAGCAGGAGTGGGCGGGCAATGTGGACAAGGCTCTGGAGGGCTGGCGCATCCAGCGTGACGCCCAGGACAAAAAAACTGCCGACCTGCGCAAGCAACTGGAGGCCGCGCGCCATGATGACAAAACGTTTTCTGCCTGGGCTGACAGCCCTTTGCCTGACGCTGCTGTGCGCCTGCTCCAGTCCGGCGCCGCGCGTTGAGGTTGTGCGGCAAGCGCCCCCCGGCGCGTTACTGGCCCAAACGCCGGAACCTGTGCCGCCCGCCCAGGGCGCAACCAACGGCGAGCTGCTGGACTACGCCATTGAACTGCAAGCCGCCTTTCACAGCGCTAATGACGATAAAACAGCCCTGCGCGGGCTTTACGAGGATGCACATGCAGGATCCAGAATCTCTCAACTACCTTGAACGCTTGCTGCAATTCATCCTCCTGCCGGCCAGCCTGTACGGCGCGGGTGGGGCGCTCATGCACTCCACCCGCAAGGGCCGCACCCTCGGTCAGGCAGTTATTGAAGTTGTGGGCGGCGTGGTCACTGCCAACATGGTATGTCCGCTTATCCAGGCGGAAACTCCGGCCCAATGGCACTACACTCTTTTTTTTCTGGTTGGTTGGGGTGGGCTGGAGCTTGTGGGCAGGCTCTATGAGGCAGGGGTCTGCGCACTGGAAAGATACATTCAACGCAAGGTCAACCCCGGCGACAATGCTGGCACACCGCAATAAGGAACCAATCATGGAAAAGAAGATTTCCCTCACGGTCAACGACAAGCCCCTGAACTTCACAGTCTCCCTGGGGGACTACAACAAATACATTAACGAAATAACGCCCTTCAACAAGGTTTCCCCTGCGCGAAACTTCCTAATGCGCACGGTCGACGCAGACAGCAGGGATGCCCTGCGCGAGGTGGTCGACCTGCCCGGCGTTGGCGTTCAGATCGCCGCGTCCGTCCTTGAAGAATATACCCCCGATGTGCAAATCACGGTGGGAAAATAGAGGCCCATGCCGCCTCGCTGGAAGACGACGCCATCGGGCAGATGGTTGCCCTTTCGCTCCATTGGTTCCCCCGGAGGGAACTCAGCGAGGAAAGCATGGGCGAGGCCCTGTGGCTGGAAAAAGATTACTGGGAAAAGATGAGCGTGGCCGTGGCAAATGGCATTGCCAAAGCCTTCAGGGGCTAGAAGCGGCTCTTTTCGCCCCAGGCTGTGTTGGGCCGCGCCGCGCGCTCGGCCATGTATTGCTTGATACACTCCCTCGCCTTGCGGCTTGCCCGCCTTGCCCGGGACGAAAACTGCTCGCTTCTAGAGGTCATAATGTCAGCACTGCAAAAACTGCTTTTCGCCATCGGCGTGTCGGATGAAGCCAGCGGGAAAATGCTGGGCATCCAACGCGCCGTGGATAAAACGTGCAGTACGGCAAAAAACAGCTTTGGCGGTTTGACCTCTGCTCTGAGCGGAGCCTTAAGCGCAGGCGCGCTTTCTGGCATGATCGGCCCTGCCCGGGCCTTCAACAAGTCCGTCAACGAGGTCGCCAGCCTTGGCACGGATACCGCCGCCCTCGATTCCCTGCAAAAGGCATCAAAGCATTTTGCCATCAGCTACGGAGGAAACGCGGCAGAAATCGTCAGCTCCGCTTACGATATCCAGAGCGCCATTGCCGGGCTGCAAGGCACGGAACTGGCCTCGTTTACTGTAGCCTCCGCCACCCTGGCCAGAGCCACCAAGGCCGATGCTGGCACAATCACCGCATACATGGGCACCATGTACGGCATCTTCAAGCAGCAGGCGGACAAGATGGGCAAGGCCCAGTGGGTGGAGCAGATGGCCGGGCGCACCGCTCTGGCCGTGCAGATGTTCAAAACCACAGGCGCGGAGATGAGTTCGGCCTTCACGGCTCTGGGGGCCAACGCACAGGCGGCTGGCATATCCGCCCAGGAGCAGATTGCCGTGCTCGGCATGCTGCAATCAACCATGGGCGGCAGCGAGGCTGGCACCAAGTACAAGGCCTTTCTTGCTGGCGTGGGCAATGCTCAAAAGGAGCTTGGCCTCACGTTTACTGACAAAAGCGGCAATATGCTGGGCATGGACAGGATTCTGGAAAAAATCCGGGGCAAGTTTGGCGAAACCTTGAGCGTCAATGAATCCGACATGCTCAAAAAAGCCTTCGGGTCTGATGAGGCCGTCAGTCTTATCAAGCTCATGCTGACTCAAACCGGTGCCCTCAAAAAGAACATTGCCGACCTTGGCCGGGTCAACAACATGGACAAGGCCAAGGAAATGGCCCGGACAATGTCTGGCGTCTGGGGCCGCCTGTCTGGATCGTGGGACGCCGTAAAAATCAGCTTTGGCCAGCGCATCCTGCCCACCATCAACAAGGTGGTCGGCAAACTGGCGGATTTTGTGGCCTACATCCACAAGTGCATTGAAATCGCGCCCGGGCTGACCACAAAAATCGGGCTTCTGGCGGTTGGACTCACCGTCGTGGGCGCAGTTCTTGGCCTTGTGGGGGCTGCCTTTGTCTTTGGCAAGATGGTGCTCATGGGCTTTCTTGGGCCTGTCTTGCCGCTCATTGGCCTGCTCGGCAAGCTGAAACCGCTTCTTACATACATAAGAATGGCGGTATGGGTTCTGTCCTTTGCCGGAAAATATCTGGTTATGGTTTTTTACGCGATGACCGCGAGCGCACTCAAGTTCGCGGCTGCCCTGCTGGCAAACCCCATTACATGGGTTGTGCTCGGCATTATGGCCTTGGTGGGCGCGGTTGTGGCCCTGATCTACTACTGGTCTGACCTTGTTGCGTGGTTTTCCAACACCAGTTGGGGGCAAGGCCTTATCACCATGTTTCAGGATCTGCGCCAGTGGTGGAAAAACCTCACCGCCTCCTTTACCGATGGCACATGGATACAAACCCTCATGGGCCTGCTGGATACCCTCATGGCTCCGCTGCGCGCCCTGGGCGATGGCATCGGCTGGATCGGCGAGAAGCTGGGCATCATCAGCGGCGAAGGCCCAAAGATTGAAGCCTCTGGCGTGGGCGCTCTTGCCGCTCCCCGCCAGTCGCAGATGCTGCCTGGCGGTGTGGCTGGCCAGATCAGCAACGCCACCACCAACAACAACGGCAAGACCGTCACTGTTGGCTCCATCAACATTCAGGCAGAACGTGTCCCCACTCTCGATGAGATGACAGAAATTTGCTACGGGGCGTGATTTATGGCTGGTACTCTTGGTTTTCCCCTGCAACTGACCGACCCCGGCAAATACTGGGATCTGCGCATTGTGGATAACGACATTGCGCTCGACGTGGGCCGCCAGCCCCTCAAGCTGGCCGACCGTGCAAGCATCGCCCAGGACATTGCCCACATGATCCGCGAGCGCGGCTACCTCACGGCCATGATTGCAGAGCGTGACGTGCGCAAACGCAAGTACCAGATGGTGCTCATCACCATCGCCGTGGACGACGACAGGCGTATCGTGCCGGGTACCGCAAAAATTACGGAATCAACTGCGGGTGAACTCTGGCTCACGGCCAAAACTGTGGACTACGGCGAGCTGACCCTTCAGCTCACCTACGCCCAGGCGGAGCAGGCAAATGGCTGATACAAACACCACAGACGCCTTGTTCACGCAAATGGCCGCAGAGGCAGGCATGCCCACTACCGAATCTGAAATGCAGCAGGTCTGGGCGCAGTGCAATGCGGAGGCCGGCTCGCCCTTCTCCAACAGTTCGGAGTTTTCGCCCTTCTGGCGGCTTGTGTCGGCCATTGCCACCAGGCCCAGCCAGTGGCTGCTCACCCTGCTGGTCAAGCATGCCCTGCCCAACGTCTTTTTAAAATACGCCTCGGGCGTATGGCTGGACGTGTACGCCTGGGGCGTGGACGTTACCCGCAAGGGGGCTGTATCCGCCCTGGGCAGTCTGACCTTCAGCCGCAACCCCGGCACCGCTGGCGCTGTGGCCATACCTGCCGGCACGATTGTGGAAAGCCCGGCCATCAACGGCACCACCTACCGCCTCACCACTATTGCCGCCGCCGTCATACCCGATGGGCAGGATAGCGCCCTGGTGCCAGTGCAGGCAGAAGCCACGGGCGCTGCCTACAACCTCGGCCCGGGCTATTACTCCATTCTGCCCAGGCCCGTTCCTGGCGTCGCTTCCGTCACCAATGCGGACGGCTGGCTCACCACCGAAGGGGCGGACGAAGAATCGGACGAAGCCTTGCGCCTGCGCAGCCGCAACCAGTTTGCCGCCGTTGGCCAGTACCACCACGATGCCGCTTACCGGGCCATGATCGCCGCCTTTGCTGGCATCCGCGTGGACTACATATTTTTTGAAAAAGACGCCCCGCGCGGCCCGGGCACGGCCAATGCCCACATCATGACCGAATCCGGCGTTCCACCGCAGGAGATGGTGGAGGCCATCAACACCTTTATACAGACCAGCGGCAACCACGGGCACGGCGACGACCTGCGCTGCATGGCCATAACCACCACGCCCGTGGATCTGCGCGTCACCGTCTACCCCCCTGTGGGCATGGATGCGGCCCGGGCTGAAGCCCTGCGCCTTGGCGTGGAAAACAGGGTGCGCTGCGCCTTCAGGGAGAATACCGAATTCACTCTTACAAGGGTGCTGCCGCTCACGCGCTTTTCCTTCTCCACACTCTCGCAGGAGCTGCACGCCCAGTTGCCGGATCTGCGCAGCGTGGAGTTTACCCGCCCGGCTGCGGCAGGCGAAGCCGTTGAGAACGAATTTGTGTGGGTGGACATTGTACCCGCCCGGGCGCTGCCTGTGCTGGCAAGCCTTGAGGTTGTGCTGGGGGCCGGGCAATGAGCGACGACAACAAGCTGGATCTGCCGGAAGTAAGCTTCTGGATGAACGGAGCCAACGCGCAGGCCCTGTGCAAGGCGGCGCAGCTCTGGTTTCAGCGCCTGGGCGATGCCGCTATCTGGCCAGCGCGCCAGTTCAACCCCATGACGTGCAGCCTGCCTGTGCTTGATCTGCAGGCCTGGCAGCGCGGCGTGGCCCGGTACAGCAACGAGCCGGAACGCCTCTACCGCCTGCGCGTCACCCATGCCTACGCCAATGCGCGCGACTCTGGCCAGACGGCAGGCTGGGGCCGCATTTTTGAGCGCCTGGAGCTTGGGGGCCTCTCCCTGGCCGAGCGCGTACCCGGGCAAGACTGGGATCGCGTGGGTATCATTGCCGACGATTCGCAGTTTCCCGACCAGCAGAACGTGCTGGAAATCATCATTGACGACTACGGCCGCACCTGCCGCCGCTATTACTTTGACAGCCGCATTCCCATTCCGGCCCTGGCCCACGTGGGCCGCTTTTCCTGGCATCAGGAAACCGTAGAAGCTGCCATGAGCACCCGCGCCATTGCCGATGCCGGCGCGCGTCTGGCCGTGTTTGACCACCATGCCGCCACACTGGAGGCCCACGCATGAGTACAATACTGACCGCCGCGGGCGAGAGCCTTATTGCCCGCCTTCAGGCCGAGGGCAAGGCCCTCATCATCGACACCATGATTCTGGCCAACGTGCCCGGGCAGGATCACACCCAGGCCATTGCGCCCGGCGTTACCGTGCCGGCAGAGGATCAGATCGCCCTGCGCTACGCCATACCCCCGCAGTACCGCGCCTACGTCAACCCCAACCAGGTTGTCTACAGCGCCATGCTGGGCAGCGACATGGGCGACTTCACCTTCAACTGGCAGGGCCTGTGGTGCTCGGAGCATGCAACGCTGGTGGCTGTGGCCACGTTCCCGGCGCTGGAAAAACGCCGCTACGACGAGGCCAACGGCAAGACGGGCAATAACCTGACCCGCAACTTTTTGCTGACCTTCACGGGTGCGCGGGAGCTCACGGGTCTGACCATCAGCGCCGACGTGTGGCAGCTTGATTTTACCGTGCGCCTCAACGGCATTGACGAGCGCCAGCGCCTCGCCAATTTCGACATCTACGGCCAGGCCTTTTTCGATGCTGATGGCTGGCTGCTGCAAAAAACGGCAGAGGCCTATGCCTTTGCCCCTGGCCTTGGCTATGTGGGCGGCATCCGCGCGGCACTGGCCGAGAGCCTGCCCCTGGCAGCGCCGGAGAGTGCCAACCTGCCGCAGAACGTCTGGCTCGACGTCTGCCTCAAACATACTGGCAGCGACCGCGTGGCCGAGGCCTTGCCCATGCTCACGCCGCCCGCAGCGCCCCTGGCGGACAGCGCCGCTGACGAAACTGGCCTCATGCACTACCGCGCCCTGGTTGCCCGCATTGAGGCGGACGGCACGGTAACGGATCTGCGACCGCGCAAAACATCCGGAGCGCTGCCCATACCGGACGTAGCCACGCCGGAAGTTGCAGGCACCATGCGGCCCGATGGCATCACCTGTCACATGGACGCGGAGCTGCTGAAGGTCAGCGGACGCTACGCCATTTGCGCCACAGCGGCGGCCACGGCGGCCAAAACCGCAAGCCTTGACCACTTTGCGCTTATCCCGGGCGTGGTCGTTCAGGTGGCATTTGCCACGGTAAACACCGCAGCAAACCCCACATTGAACATCAATGACACCGGGGCCAAACCGCTCACGTACTGCGGCGTAGCCGTTGAGGTGGGCGCGCTGGCGCGGGGGCAGGTCTACACTTTGATTTTTTCCGGCAACGCCTGGCAGATCATCGGCGGCATGGCTCCCTACCCCATCGGGCAATATACCTGGTTTGAAGACGAACTTGTCCGCCCGGGCTTCAAGCCTTGCAATGCCAATGTCATTTCGGCATTCGCCGCCACATACCCGCAAATGGCCGCCTACCTGTCCACAACGCACGGCGCAAAGCGGCTCTTTGCCTCGCTTGCTGAGTACGAGGCGGCCCATAACGCCGCGTGGGCAACGCTTGCCGATGGCTCTCAGGTCAGGTGGAACAACATCGGCGGCGCTGCCAAATTCTGGTGGAACAAGGCCGCGGACACGCTCCTTATGCCTGACCTCACGGGCATGCTCCGCGAAATGGCGGGCCTTGATGGTCTGAAGGTGACTGGGGTGCATGGGGATATGATCCGCAACATTATTGCCAGGCATTGCGGGGATGCCCGCGAGGGCAGCGATTTTGGGGCGATTGGGGGCTCATCTGTTGCTAGCGGGCCACGATACCTTGTTTCAAACGGGTCAGGTACCCAATTCTGGATGGCCGCTGCCGATATCAACACATCTCGACAGGTACCCACTGGCAACACCAACAAAACACGAGCTTGGGGCGCGCTGGTTTGCGCCTACCTCGGCACTCCGACGGCATAGCTACGCGGGTTGCCACAAGTAGCAGTAGACCAACGCCCTCCACGCCGGGAGCTAGTTAAAAAATTAAGGAGTAACCAATGGCAATCGCCCATAGATATACGCGCCCTGACCAGTATTATATCAACTCTGATGAAGACTACGGCTGCCCGCCGTACAACTCCACGCCCGATGCCCTGCCCCCACGCCCCTGGAAAAACCAGTGGCCGCAGTACGTGGACAACGAAGGCTGGGTGCTGGTTGAGGATCACCGCAAGCGCGGGGAACCGCACTTTGCAGCAGTGGACGTGCAGCCCGGCTCCGAGTACTGGCTGCCGGGCGATACCTACGAAACCCCGGCCCGCTATATGCTCACCCCTGGCCCGCTGCCAGCAGACGCCCTGACCAAACGCCCGGAACAGCCGCTGGCAGAGCTTAAAGCCGTAAAGACAGCAAGTATACATGCTGCTCACCATGACGCACTGGCTGGAGCCGTGGCCCTGTCTGACCCCACGCCGTCTACCGTGGCAGTAGAGGCAGGACTTCTGGCCGCTTCTGACCCTGAAGGCCTGGAGTTCGTGCGTAATACTCTGGCAGCCCGCCGCAATGAGTTGCTGGCCGCAGTGGAAGCCGCCGAAACGGCTGAAGCCGTGCAGGCCATTGCCGTCAGCTACGCTGTGTAGGTGCCGCATGACCATCTCCTTTTCCCCTCTGCGTCTGCGCCAGCCCACCAGCATTGCCGACATGGCCGAGCGGGTGGGCGGCGCGCTCACCGCCGTGGGGCAGAGCATCAACTCGGGGCTGGCAGATCTGGGCAACCTACCCCTGCCACCCCTGCCGGAAATGCCGGAGCTTCCTTCAGCCGAGGACATGCGCAAGGGGCTGGCCACGGCGCTTGAAGGCACGGCGCACTTTCTTGAGGTATCACCCTACCAGTACGGCATTGGCTCACGCATGGGCGAGGCCGCGTGGCTCACGCCTGCGCAGGCGCTACGCCTCACGGCGCAAAGTCTTGGCGGGCTTGCCGTTGACGATATGACAAACACGGACGCCGCCCTGGTGCTGGTGCTTACCGCCGCCGTGGATCAATCCAGCCTGGCCGGGGCGCTGGGCAGCCTCAACAAGGCCTTTCCCCTGCCCGAGCTGCAAAAGCTGCAACGCCGAGCAAAGGGCGTGGCAGATCTGGAGCAGACAAAATTTGTTGTGCCGGCAGCGCCAGCCTACCCGCCGTGGAGCAAGGTGGCACCGCGCCAGTTGCCGCAGGCGCGCCGATCCAGCCGGGCCATGATAACCATGATTGCTCAGGCTGAAGGCATGGAAGCCGCGGCAAAGCCGCCCGCCGATGTCATGGCCAATTTCGCCAGACGGCAACAGGCCAGGGTGCAAAAAGCGCAGCAGGATCTGGCGGCGGTTGGCAACGACCTTGCCGCCCTGGTGGATCTTTCCGCATGGTTCGGCGTGTATGTGGACGGGGCAGCCGCAGTTGCGGCCAAGGCCCTCGCCGGCCTTGCCCCGCCCCTGGACGAGCGCTTCAAGTGCTGCACCGTGCTTTCGTGGTACGGCACCAGAGCCGAGGTGGCCTACTACAAAGAACTTTTCGGCCTATAGGAATACCGCCATGCCCGACTTTTTGCTCCTCGATGGTTACACCGTTCCCGGCTTCGGCCTGACTGTCTCGCTCACCCTGCCCATCAAGGACGAGGACGCCAGCGGCGATTCTTCCAGCACCTCAAAGGCGGAAAAGGGCAAGAAGGGCAAAAAGCTGGAGGTCAAAACCAAGATCCGCTTCAAGGATGAGGACAAACTCTCTGAATTTATGGCTCTGGCCGAGGCCACGAGCAAGGGCGACGGCAGGCTGTTCACCATCACAAACCGCGTGGCCAATGCTGCTGGCATGCGCCAGGGGCGCTTTTCTGGCGATGTGAAGATTGACCCGCAGGAGGGCCTCGCCATGTGGGAGCTGAGCTTCAGCCTTGCCGAGCACAAATCCGTGCCCGAAATGGCCGAAGACCGCGAGGAAACACCGGCTGTGGCCGCCCAGCAGAACAACGGCGACACGGTGGACGCAGCAGCAGCGCCGGAAGGCTCCACGGCGGAAACCGAACAGATGGACATCTTTCAGCGCGGACTCAAAAAGCTGAATGACTGGTGGGGGTAGGCCATGCGGTTACGCAAAAAGCTCATGGTCGCAGGGCAGGAATACGGCCTGGTCAACGAAAACGTGGCCCTCTACTACAACCGGCCCGGGCGCGCCGTGTTTCAGGTGCGCGCTACGGACGACCAGGCGGAAGCGCTCACGGGCATGGTGCAGTTCGCCCTTGGCTGGGCGCATTCAAACGGCATGACCCTGTTTTTCACGGGCGACATTGAGCGCGCCGTGCGGGTGGACGGCCAGCAGCGCCGCCTCTTCTGCCGCGAAATTTCGGCCCGGCTGGATAGCAACATCCCGCTGGCCATCCGCCACGCCACCCTCAAGGACGTTTTGGGCGCGTATGCCGCCGCTACCGGGCTTGAGTTCATCCTGCCGGACAACAAGAAGGCAGTCTGCAAGGTGCTGCTGAACAGCGAATACGGCCTGGACAACCTGACCGTCACCAGCGCCGCCAGCTCCACCACCTCCGGTAAGACCAAGCTCACCATCTCCCCTGCGCTGACTTCCGGCAACAGCTACAAGTACAAGGTGGCGGACAACGCCGTCCTGCCTGCCGCCGGCCAGCCACTTCACCGGCGACTTCGAGTCTGATTTCGTTACCCTGGCCCCCTACATGGAACGGCACCGATGAGATCACCGCCGCCACTGGCAAGGAGATCTGCGTGGTCGAGTGCGACAGCGCCTATCGTGCTCTCAAGGCTGGCGTGGCCACCGTGACCGCCAAGGCGTAAGAGGAGCCGGACGATGCCTGAGAGCGCACTGACGACCCTGAAAACCCTCCTGGGCATCCCAGACGACAGCCGGGACGCGCTGCTGACGCAACTCGGAAGCTG
>OLQM01004631.1_pt1 | contig 10370 bp, 10 predicted proteins | sample 1673161 | NCBI WGS metagenome assembly OLQM01 (sample SAMEA3136761, study PRJEB25190) | human gut metagenome | reverse complement strand
TTGATAGAGATAAGAGAAATCACCGTGGACTACCAAAGAGCCGACATCGACATCATCGACGATGAAAGTATTCAGGATTTTATCAACCGGAATAAAAAGGGGATTACATTGATGTATATCGAAAAGTTGGAACGATATTGCATGGATAAATCTCGAGTCTGTTCAATATACGCATCACTTTTAGGCATTTCCAAGGCCAAAACCAAATAGCTCGTTTATGATGCTTCCATTAAAGAAATGTTCATTGATATATGTAAATGCTCCAATGCGCGGAATATTGTATCCACCGCTTTGCATGACCAAATATTTATCATAATTTATCAAATAATAGTATTGTAGCGGAAATATAGCCTCAAGAATTTTCAATCCCAAAACAGCGGCCACCACAGCGATCAAAGCTATTAAAATTGTCTTAAATGATGGTTTTACAAAAATTACACACAATAAAATTATAAGTGCAAATTCAAAGTAAAATATTTTAAGTTCTGCAAGTCCAGCAAGTAACATTGTCGAGACTGCTACAACTGCAACTTTCCATACTGGTTCTTTTTTAGTCATATAGGCTGCAACATAATACGAAAGAAGAATGACAAAGAAAATGTTCGTATATCCATTACAACCACTTTGTGTACCAAAAATGCCACCTAAATTATCCTGATTATACCCTTGTATAAAATACTGAAACAGAGAAAGTATAATATTTACTATTTGAAGTTTAAAAAGGATATCAAAAATCTTCTTTGTATCCTTTTCATCCAGAAAACGGATGCATGCAACAAAGAAAATAAATCCTCTAAAAATATTTCTTGCCCCCCAAACAGTAAGAAGTGGCGGAACAAAGTTAAATACTGCTCCAAGTATTGATACGCCCACAAACAACAGTATCAAATTTCCAACATAGTTTGCCCGAATTCGTTTCAATTCTGATTTATGCGCATAGGCCATATATAATAGGAGAATGACAGATACAATATCTGTAATATATGTTATAATTGATGGTAAATGAAATTGAGATATAAAAAACATCTCCACCATCACAAGCAGCAGCTGAAAATATATTAATTTGCGACAGGTTTTACTTGAAATTACCATCTGCTAAATCTCCTATACACGTTTTACTTTAAAAGAGCAATTTCCCCTAATACATACAAACCAATAACAAATCTATGTCTCAGGCAAGCATTAAAAACCCTTTGCCGAAATGGATTTTTATTGTACGGATATGTTTTCATAACTCTTTTTACAACTTCGTTATTGCATATCTTATTTATTTCTTGGAATTTCCTCTTGGGTACTGATGTAATTACCCAGAGTATGCAGGTGCGTACTCGTCCAATAAACATACGCTGTACTCGTAGCTCATAAATTTCCGGCTGTAAAAGCTTTGAAAATTTTCGATTAATCTCCTCAAAGAAAGCTATTTCCATTTCAAAGCGCTTGGGGTTATATGACCGGGTCAGTGAATTTTCGTTAACTCGATAATAATATCCATTTTCTGCAATAAACGTTACGCCTTTTGCTATAGAAAAATAATCAATGTTAAAAATAAAGTCTTCTGAAATCATTTTTCGTTCTGACTCAAATTGAATCGAATAATCTTTAATAACTTTCATTGAGTAAAGTCCTGTACAAACAGACATATAAAGATAGCTATCAATCGGTTCGTCTGGAAGTGTTCCTGCCATCTCCATTAAATATTTTTCGCACAATTCATTTTCTCTAAAGGTATTGTCTTTATATTTTCTATCAACTTCACTCAAAATTTTATCATCATTAAATCGAATCATACCAGTAAAAGCTGCATCCACTTTTTCCGTCAAAAGTTTTTCAAGCAGTTTTTCTACTACGTTTTCAGCAAGGTAATCATCCGAGTCAATAAACATAACATAATTACCCGTCACATGTTCTAAACCGGTATTTCTTGCCATCCCTAGACCCGCATTTTTCTTGTGCACAGCTTTTATTTTATTACTTTTTTTCGCCCATTCATCACACAATCTTCCACTGTTATCTTTTGAACCATCATCAACAAGAATTATTTCAATTTTATCATAAGTCTGGTTTATTAAGCTGTTCACACACTGATCTAAATATTTTTCCACATTATAAACAGGTACTATAATGCTTACAAGTTTCTCCATATTACTCATCCTTTACAGTTAATCATGCAATTTATATACTGTGAAAAACATTGCAACTTACCAACAAGAAATAGTACCTTTTATTAAGTGTTTACTTTCCTGTAATTTTTCTCAGATTGCATTTTTCATCAATATCAATATTCTCATGCAATATTCTCGCCGGTACGCCTGCCACACTGCACCGTTCAGATACATCGTGTAATACTACCGCATTCGCTCCAATAATGCTTCCGTTTCCAACATGAACATCTCCTAATATTCTCGCACCCGTTCCAATAAATACATTATCTCCAATCACCGGTGCTGCCGGAATATTATTTCTTCCACCAATCGTCACATTGGACTCAATCACACAATTTTTTCCGATAGTTGCGTTCTTATGGATAACTACAGCCACCCCCCCCCATATGCAATGGTTGTCCCTTCGCCAATTTCGGTTGCATAATGGACATGACAGTTATTCACAAAGTATATCAATCTGTAAAAAAACTTCGGCAGAAGCGGAATGTGTTTCAAATAAAGCGCATGTGCAATTCTGTAGAATTTTATCGCTGTCATCTTAAACCTCCCGATATATGTGAAGCAGTTTCTTATAAGAAACTCTAACATCAAACTTGTTTTTTATTTTATCTACTGCTTTTTCTCCAATGGATTTTTTCAGCTCAGGATTCTTTAGCAGAGAAATAAAGCGTTTGCTTAACTCCTCAATATCTCCGGCTTCTACCCGGAAGCCATCCACGCCATCGTCAATAATCTGCGGAATTCCGCCTGCATTTGTACTCACAGTTGCTAAGCCGTAGCTCATAGCCTCCAGAACAGACATCGGCATTCCCTCATAATAGGAAGGAAGGGTAAACACGCTGCACTTGTCCAGCAGATTTTTCTTTTCCGTTCCCTTAATCCATCCTAAGAACTTGATATGATCTTGAATACCTTCGTTTGCTGCTATGGCTTTACACCCTTCAATGTCACCATCTCCGCCAAGATAGAACATCGCATCTGGCACTTCTCTCAGAACCATCGGAATTGCTTTCAGTAAATCATAAGTACCTTTTCTTTCGCCCAGTCGACCAAGCATCAAAATATTGTGGTCATCGTAACTCGTCTTGTTTTTTTGGGGAAGAATTACGCCATTATAGATAATCTTAATCTTTGCGGGATCACAGACATTCTTCCCAAAGAAATCTGCCCACTCTTCCGACAGGACAATGACTTTATCTGCGAGTGCAAAAGTCTCTTTAATTTTCTTCCGGTTTTTATCATCGGATTCTTCAAAGAAATACTTATCAAAATCAGCCGCATGAGAATGGATGATAACCTTCACACCAGCTTTCTTAGCTTTCTGTACGAACAAACTTTTACGAACAAAGCTTGCCTGTGCAGCCATATGGACATGGACAATATCGTATTTTTTTACACACCCGCCAAACTCCATATATGCCTTTACTGCAACAATGAGCTTTTTAATTTGGCTGCCGTCTTCCATCGTTGGGATGTATTTTATCTCCGTATCTTTTTCAATACCCAGCTCATAATAAGAGTTCACAACTGTTGAGATTCCGCCTCTTACATCCCGTCCGGGTCCAATCATCAGTATTTTTTTCATACATCCCTCACCTGTTCTCAAATCTTTTTTGTCGGGTGTCCCATAGACAATTTCAAGTACTTAAAACCGCCAAGGACATACCTTCTCCATAATCTCTTCGGCTCTTTAGACAGTCTGAAAAGCCATTCAATACCTGCTTTTTCCATCCAAGCCGGCGCTTTATCAAGCGTACCTGCAAAGAAGTTAAAACCGGCACCAACACCCAGCATTCTTGTTCCGTGAATCTTCTCCTGATGCTTCCACATCCACATTTCCTGTTTAGGAGCGCCAATACCAACCCACAGGAAATCCGGCTTCAGCTCATTGATTTCCCTGCAAATAGCTGCATCTTCCTCATCAGTCAGCGGGCGGAACGGTGGAGAGTACATTCCCAAAATCTGAATTCCGGGATAAGCTTTTTCGAGGTTCTCACGAAGCTTTACCAAAACTTCATCGTCCTTGCCACCATAGAAATAATGTGTTTTGTTACGTTTTACGCTTTCCTCAAAGATCGGTCCCATAATATCCGGAGCGGCGCAACGGTCACATTCAAAGCCAAGCTTTCTACCTCTTTTAACAATAGGCATACCGTCAATGATTGCCATTGTTGCCTTGCTGTACATTTCTTTGATTTCTTCGCTTTCACTTGCCGAAATCACCGCCGGAACGCCAACCAAATCGATAGTGGCACTTACGGGTTCAACAGGCAGGTCGAATATCTGCTCCACACATTCCCTGTTTGTGGTGGCACATACGCTGACCGTATCGCAAATACTAAAATCTCTCTTCTTTATGTATGGAGTCGTACTCATCAATAATCTCCCTTTTCCTCATTTCTTACCCGGACAACGATGCAGATTACACCGCTGTCCGGGATTTCCTTTTTTATGATTAGCCTTTGATCTGTTTTTCAATCCAAGCGTAGGACTCACGCAGTCCCTCTTCCAGAGAAACAGTCGGCTCCCAGCCAAGGATTTCTTTTGCCTTGGTGTAATCAGCACAACGAGCTTTATCGCCTTCCGGCTTTGTAGTATCAAATTTCGGTTCGATGCCCTTACCGCTGATTTCCGCAACCTTATATGCGATTTCCTTGATGCTGGTGCAGAAAGACGGTCCAATCTGAATCCAGCCGTGTCCCCAGCCCTTATCCAGAGCAAGCACCAGTGCATTGACAATATCATTTACATGGATGAACGCACGTCCCTGTTCGCCGGAGCCCCAAACAACGAATTCTTCATTCGGGTAGTTGACTGCCTTACGGATCAGAGCAGGGATAACCTGGCTGCGTTCGCCAAAGTCGGTAGGAGTACCATAAACATTGTGGAACATCAGCGTGCAGCAAGGAATACCTGTTTCCTTCTCCAGATAGCCAATTTCCAGCTGTCCCATCAGTTTGCTCCAACCATATGCAGACTCAGGCAGCGCTGGGAACAGTTCGTCCTCATGGAGAGGCTCAGGATTCAAGGTGTTCTGGCGAGTCAGCGGGAAGCTGCAAACTGTACCAACATAGATGAGACCCTTGATTTTCTCCTTGCCAGCTTTACGGCATGCCGCAAAAAGATTAGAGTTAATCAGGTTGTTAATACGGAAAAGGTCCCCTTGGTTTGCGAACACATAGTCAATACCGGCAACAATATCAGCCAGATGGACAATATAATCTGTCATTCCAACGACAGCCTCTGCCTCTTCATAGACAGCCAAGTCCTTCTTAAAAAAGTGTGTATCCAGATCAATGACAGGCTTTCCATTTTCATCGTTCAGATATTCTAGTTTTCCTCTCCAAAGGTTGTCGGCTACATACACATCCCAACCTTCTTTGACGAGACGTTTTACCAGATTGGAACCAATCATTCCACATCCACCAGTTACCATTATGCTTTTCATGCTTTTCATGCTTTTCATTCTTTTAATCCTTCTTTCTGGGTAGCCACCCACATTTGTGTTATATCTAAAAAGTTCCAATGGAACTCATAGCAAACTTTCGATTTTTTCATTCCCATCGGCACAATTCTGCGCTGAAAATCTTCTATTTCCTCAACTAAACTTCATAGGATAATTTTCTATGTACACATCAGCTATTCGCAGATGGTATTTCTCTCTAATTCCTCATGTGTTCATCACACAATCGGCTAAAACAGGTTCTTTTCGACGATGCTACGTCAATACAGTTTGTTAAGTAGACATTTTTCCGAATGGCATAACCCCATTCTCACATCGCCCCATCACTCTTAAACACACTCCAAACCGTCTGCCACAATATCTTCACATCCAACCTCAGACTCCACTCACTGATATATTGTGTATCCAGCTTCACCACTTCTTCGAAGTCCGTTATATTGCTTCTGCCGCTGACCTGCCACATTCCTGTGAGACCGGGGCGGAAGGACATTCTTGCTCTGTGGTGCGGTTCGTATAATTCCCACTCATCTACTGTAGGTGGTCTGGTGCCTACCAGACTCATATCCCCCAGCAGGATATTGATAAACTGCGGAAATTCATCCAGGCTTGTCTTCCTGATAAACTGTCCGATCCCTGTCTTTCTGGTTCCGTCGGGCAGAATCTTATTCCCGATGATCCTCGGGTCAAAATCCATCTTGAACATCAGTCCGTCGCTGATCTTGTTCTGTGCCATAAGCTCTTTTTTCCGCTCTTCGGCATCCATGTACATGCTTCGGAATTTATACATTTTGAATTTTCTTCCATTCCGTCCGATCCTTTCCTGTGCAAAGAAGATCGGTCCAGGTGAACTGATATAGATCATTGGTCCCACGATTATAGTGATCAGCAGAGTGATCAGACATCCGACCAGGCCGCCTGCAATGTCCATCAGACGTTTCACCAGAAGTTTTGATGACTCTGCATAGTTCATACTTGTGGTAATAACTGTATATACGCCAATTTTCTCTACCTGCTGGCATCCTGCAGGGAAGGATCCGGATTTCGCGATCCCTGTATGTACGGCTATTCCCATCTCCAGGAAAGCCCCCACAAGCTCATTGGGGTATTCACTTTCTGCGCATGGCGGGATAAACACTTCATCTACCCACTCTCCGCAGGTATATTCGATAATCCCATCCCTGTCTGCAACGATGGGGATCCCGCAGATATTTTTTCCCTTAAGGTCTGTATCCAGCGAAACTGCGGTTACTTTTGCATAACCGCGTCTGTCCGCTGATACGATCTGAAGGGTCTCCCTGAGGATTTTTTCCGGTGCTATGATCAAAAGTGATTTTTTTACTGAATTGAATCCGATTTTCTGAAGATTTTTTTTCCATATCACTCTGGCTGCATAGTCTGTGACTATATAAAACGGAACCATAATGTAATAAGAGAACCTTGAATAAATGCTTCCCGTCTGTGTTGTAAATAAGTAGAAGGTTACGACCAGTTCTACAAGGATCACATGTCTGCACGTTGCAATAAACTCATCGAAATATCCCCTCTTCAGAACATTTTTGAAAGAATCTGATACGATTTCCACAAAGAAATCGATAAAAAGAAATGCGATCGCAAGGGTCCTGTAATCACCATCTGTATAGGGATTATCCGTCCCAAAGCGAATAATATAAGAAATCACAAATGCAATCTGCATGCATAAAACATCCAGCAGCATAAAATCAACATGCTTTGTCCAGCTTCTTCTTTTTTTTCTGTACATACCTGACTCCTGTAAATATTTTTCGTTTTCCCGTGTTCTTTTTCTCTTCCTATTTCCAGTTCATACCTATATTGTCCAGCTGTCTGATCCTGTCCTGGCTTAATGCCATTCCGCTGGATCCCGGATGTTTCCGTTTGGACCTTATATTGGATATCCATCTTCCCAGCTTCACATCGTTTACACAGTACGACAGCGGAACATTCAGATGTCCATGTATTTCGTAATAATTCTTTGCCAGCTCATATTTCTCATTCCACTGTCTGGCTGTCTTTTTTTCCTGTTTAAAGCCTATGCTCTTAAGACGCTCCAGCTGTTCATCTGTGAGTGATACACGGCGTAAATTCTCATCTGATACCTTGTTGCTGATATCTGACAGCCATCTGCCAAGAGGGAGGCCTTCTTCTGTGACATATTTCGCCATAACATCCAGATTTCCATGCTGTCTGTAATATTCCTGTGCTGCTTCGAAGTATTCTTCCCACTTCTCCGTATTTCTGTCCCAAATCATACCCAGTGCTGCAAGCTGTTCCTGCTGCTCCTTTGTCAGTGCCTGATCCAGCCCTTTTGTTTTTACTTTTGTCCGGAGATTGCAGATCCATCTGCCAAGCTTAAAGCCGTCAGCTGTCTCATATCTTGCTCTGATATCCAGATTTCCATGTTCTTTATAGTATGCCTGCAGTTCTGTCAGCGCCTCATTCCAGCCATGGTCTCTGACATCCCAGATCATGCCGATCTCGTTCAGTTTCCTTACTTTTTCTTCTGTCAGATTTCCTGTCACTGTGCCTGTATAGACTCTTCGCTGGGTCTGTATCCAACTTCCCAGTGTAAGTCCCGAGGCAGTCACATAGTTCTTTGGAACTCTCAAGTTTCCTTTTTCCTGATACCACTGCTTTGCGGCAATATAGTAAGTTTCCCATGCAGAGCTTAAGTTGGCCTGCAGCTTCTGAAAGAGAACCCGGCAGTCCTTTATCTCATCTGTGATCTGAAAGCGACCGCTGAAATGCGTTCCTTCCCCGTAGGTTGTGGGAAACATTGCAAATGCCTCTTCCAGTTCTTTTTTCAGGGAGTCGATGCAGTAGAGGCTGTCAAAATTATTAACCAGGTCAAAAATAACCGGTGTCTTCCTGCTGCCCGCTGACAATGCACGCCCGATCTGCTGAAGGTAAATAATCGGCGACACCGTCGGACGCAAAAGAATCACACCGTCCACATCATCCACATGAACCCCTTCATTGAGCATATCAATGCAGAAAAGAAGCTTCAGATGTGCACTGTTATCCTTCTTAAATTCCCTGAATTCTCTGTCTGTAGCAGTATCGTTATAAAACGCTGTATAGATCCGCGGCTCGCGGTCTACCCGGCGAAACCACGTACTGGCCTGCTCTTTCATTTCGTCCATATGTTCTTTGCCTGAACAAAAGACGATATATTTTCCATTTTTCTTTTCCATGTGCTTCTCAAACACAATGTCCAGCCCTTCTGCCTGTTCCAGTGCGCGGCGCAGCTGCTCAAGCAGTTTCTGGTTCTCTGTGATGAGGCCCTGATTCGATAATGCCTGGACTCTTTTCTTTAACTGATCCAGTTCTTTCTTATATGAATACATGGCGATCACATATTTCGGTTCCGGGAGTATTCCCCGGACGATAGCTTCTCCGAGTGTCATCTCGGATGCAATCTTTCCATCAAAAATCTCTTCTGCCATATTTCTCTGGTTGTCCAGATAACGGATATTGGTCGCGGACAGCCCGAGTCTCTTCGCATCTGGACAGGCGGTCAGAAGTTTCCTGACGCTTTTGCCCCATTCTGCGGCACCACAGCGATGAAATTCATCCAGGATGATATAATCCGGATGCAGGGTTTCGATGCTGTCTTCGTTCTTCATCAGACGGCTGTAGGACATAAATTGGATGTTATCGAATTCCATTCCGAGGTTCTCCAGCTGTGTCTGATAGATATATTCACTTGGCGAAAGCCATAGAAATTTCTCTGATGGATGTTCCTCTGCCAGCTTAAATGCGATCAGGGATTTCCCTGTGCCTGTGGGGTGGATGACTGCTGCCATTTTCTCCCGCTCAAGCATGGCGGTAACTGAGTTATATGCTTCCTGATTGTGTTTGAAAAGATGTATGCTCATTTGCTGCCTCCGGGTGAAACACTACATTAAAAGGGAGGTTGGATTTCGCAGATTGTAATAATCTGCGAATTTTTTATTATATTCTTTCTGATTAGGCAATAGAAAAAAACACCTCCATTGCAACTTGCAATAGCCCAAATGTCATTAAAAAGAGAGCGGGCCGGCGAATGGGAAGTTCGCCGGCCCAGATTTACACTAGGAGCAAAGTTTATACTTTGCGGAGATAAAATATGTTTTTCGTGGCCTTTCATATTGTCGCGGCCACGCTATAGTTCTGATTTTCTTATACCGCTGCCAGCTTCTTTCCAAGCTCCTCGCAGGCTGTCTTTGCATCATCGTCCGGTGCATCCTGGCAGATAACACCCTCGCCGCCTACTACTGTAGCTCCTGCTGCTGTCATTCGCTCTACCCAGTCGCGCATCCACTCGCCATCGCCCCATCCGTATGAACCGAACAGACCGATTGTCTTGCCTGCCACGCAGCCCTCAAGCTCTGTGACAAACGGCTCCATCTCACCCTCCTCAAGTACCTCTGCACCCATTGCAGGACATCCGAGTGCGAATGCTGTCTCTGATTTAAGCTCATCTATTGAAGCACTGCTTACGAATACGATTTCTGCTTCCTTTCCGGCATCTGTGACGCCCTTTGCAACTGCCTCTGCCATTGCTGCTGTATTGCCTGACTGTGACCAATAAACTACACTGATTTTGCTCATTTTAATTCCTCCTATACCGCAATCTGCTGCGGTTCTTCTTTATATATTTCCAGTATCAGCCTCATATCTATATCCTCGGCCAATAGCTGTATGACACTTTCCTTCGCCTTTTCAAAATCCTCAAACATCTTCTTTTT
>OLQM01004630.1_pt1 | contig 10371 bp, 7 predicted proteins | sample 1673161 | NCBI WGS metagenome assembly OLQM01 (sample SAMEA3136761, study PRJEB25190) | human gut metagenome | reverse complement strand
GACCAGAAAGGCATTGACGGAAGCCATAGGGGCCGGCGGAGTTGTGGTTCAGGAGCAGGCGGCGTACCGTGATCTCGTGAAAAAAGTATATTTGGGTTTAAGGATCATAATGATTCATACAAAGATTTGCTGAAGCTTCTTTTGGAGATCAGGAGCCCAAAGCTTTCGAAAGAGTTCCGTCCATCCTCGATATACAGTATACTGACCAATTCGCTTCCAGCGCTTACGGACGACGAATTGGGGGATCTGTCGGATGTTCTGGAGGATATGGATCAGATTTCCGAGCGGCTGGAGGAATTGCAGATTCAGATTCAGGAACTTGAAGGTCTGGAGAAGCAATACAATCACTACAATAAGGTTTTGCTGTATCAAGCGTCTCTGGAACTGAAAGTACAGAATCGCACTTTTAATGACCGCAAGAAAGAGCTAGACGAATGCAGGCGAAATTTGGACAGTGCGATTGATTGTGGTATCGCATTAAAGACCCGAATCACGAAGGCAGAACTTGAAATCGAGAAAATACAGTCGGAATTAGACTATCTCCTGCAAAGTGAGGGATTGGAAAAGCCCAGGGAACTGGAACGTTTACATACGGATTATAAGAAATTGAAGGAACAGTATGCGGCGGTCAGCAAACGGATGGCTGACAATGAAAAACGGGTTCAGGCATGGCAAAAGGAAATAGCGGAAAAGAAAACGCTGAGAGACGAATTGTTCTGCAAGCAGAATAGCTTATTGGAGGAGCTGGAAAGCTATGCGAGAATCATGGAGTTTTATGAGCACGACATATACCACCGGCAATGGCAGCAGGGGGGAGATGACTATGTACGCTGTGCGGACCATTGGAATCAAGACTTGCTGGCACATCAGGGAAAATTAAAGGCCGCAGTCCAGGCTGCCGAAGGAGAACGGGAAGCCAGTTTGGATATGACAAAGGAAAAAGAACGGTGGGGAGAGTGCTATAGAAAGAGAAGCCTTGCGGAAGAAGAATATTTGCTTGCGGAGGAGAAATTTGGCGCCGGGAAAACGCAGTTGAAGGAGCGCATCATTAGTTGGCGCCAGGATCTTTCACAACTGGAAGTGAGTAATGAGGCGGTGGGCCATATTTTAACGGCGCTATCGGAACTGAATCAGGATAACCGCAATTATGAGTCTGTAAAATCTACGGTGAACGACCTGTTTCTTGATCAACATCAACGGATGACAAACCAGGTACTTATTTTAGAACAGCGATTCAGAGAATTTGAAGAAAAGCGAGAGCTTTTGCAGGCGGAGTTGGATTCGTGGAGAATCCATAAAGAACCTGAGCCGGTGCGTTCAACCCTGAGAACTAAGTGCCGTGGGGAGAGAGCGGAGCGGATGGGCGCGCCTCTTTATACAGTTTGTGACTTTTCCGCCGATTTATCGGAAATGGAAAAGGCACAGATCGAGACTACCCTGGAGCAGGCGGGGTTATTAGATGCCTGGATTTTGCCGGGGGGAAGAATGGGTTATTTTGCTCATGAAAAAGATGAGGAGATCTGGATTGAACCCTGCGAAAACCCTGGAGCGGATACCTTACTTGACGTGTTGGAGCCGTGCCCCTCTGAGGCGAGTGGTTTGACAAAAGATGATATTGCACTTGTGTTGTCCAGCTTCATCTGGAGTGGGGAAACGGATTGCACACAGGGGGATATGAGGCTGGCGGCATTTAATCTCATTGGAAAAACGGGATTCCGGCTGGGGGCTCTGGCGGGGCAGAATTCTGCGAAAGAGCAGGCGGAATATATTGGTGTTGAGAACCGTCAAAAAGCAAAGAGGCGAATGATTGACCAGCTGGAGCAACAGGTCCTGGAGTTGGAAAATCAACAGAGTATGATCCGGGAGGACGTACGCCGGGAGCACGAAAAGCAGGCTATTTTGACAGCGGAGAAAGAGTGCTTCCCGGATGATAGGGAAATTCAATTATGTCTGGACGATCTGACAAGTAAGGTGCATCTTTTCCAGGCTGCGGTTGACCAGGAAAAAGAAGCGGAGCGCATTTTCCATAAGAAGGAGGCTGTCTGGAAGGAACGAAAAGTTGAACTGACCGAAATAACCTCTGCCTGGACAAGGCTTAAAACCCTGAGCGTACTCAGGGAGGCGCTGAATTGTGTCAGTGATTACAGGACCAGTCTGTCACAGCTGAAAACAGAGTTTGTGCATTTCAGAAGCCTGCAAAATGATTGTGACAACTATCAGGGGTACATCGACGAGACCAATGAACAAATCAGTGATGATCAATTCGAGCTGAGCGGAGTCCTGAAAGCACAAATGTTGATGGAAAGCCAGATAAGCCAGCTTGAGGAGCTGATTGAGGCCAAAGGACTCAGAGATATTTTCGACAAAATTGATCGGTGTAAGCAAACGAAAAAGGATTTGAGCAATGAGGTATCAAAACAACGTGATGAATTGGAACAGAATAACAAATTGCAAGGCAACTTGGAAGATCAGTTGCACACAAAACAAGAACGCTTAGAGGAAGCATCTGAGAATCTGAAGGTTTCTGTCTCAAATTGGCAGACAGAGATGAAGCTGGGCTTGGTGTCTGTTGAACATGCAGATACGTATAACCTGGCTGAACATCGGGATATTGTGCGTCTGGCAGAGCAGCTTGTGAAGGCGTTTAAAGAGGCCTGTGGAAGCCTGATAAAGGAGAACGTGATAAGCGACCTGGTCGCAGAATTCAGCAAAGTAAATGTGAATCTGCGCGAGTATGCATTGGAGCGGGAATCTCTGGAGACTGGACGAATCATAATCCGTTCCAATCGGGATCGGATGAACCCCATGACACCCAGGGAGTTGTTAAAAGAATTGCGGGACAGGGAAGCGGAACAAAGACTTCTTCTAACAGAGCAGGACAAAAAACTGTATTCAGAGATTATTATCGGCAGCGTAGGAAAGTCGATTCAGTTAAAAATACATCAGGCGTTTGATTGGATCGATAAGATGGATCGGCTGATGAAACAGAGAAACACTTCCAGCGGCCTGAGATTGTCCCTGAAATGGGTTCCGCTGCCACCGCAGAGCGAGTCGGAATTGGACACGGACACCCTTGTCAAGCTGCTCCTGAGCGATACGGAACGGCTGGATGAAAGCGAAATCAACCGAATGATTGAACATTTTAGAAAGCGGATTCTATTGGCAAAGGAGTCGGCAAAAGAGGACCGGGGCTCTCTGCGTAAGTATATCAATGAAATGCTGGACTACCGGACCTGGTTCACGTTCCGATTGGATTTTCGCAAGGGAGACCAGTCGAATTACCGTGAACTGACCAACAGCAGATTTAATGTGCTGAGTGGCGGGGAGAAGGCAATGGCGATGTATATACCACTGTTTGCGGCTGCAAATTCTCGGTACAGTAAGGCTGAGGCCGATGCCCCAAAGATTCTGGCGCTGGATGAAGCATTTGCTGGAGTGGATGACTCTAATATGCGCGATATGTTTGAACTTTTGACCGATATGGATTTTGACTACATTATGACATCACAGGTTCTGTGGGGATGTTATGATACGGTTCCTAGTCTGGCCATTTATGAAATCCACCGGCCGAAAGATATTGATGTCATAACCCTACTTCACTATCGGTGGAATGGTAAGCAAAAATTATATGTGGAGAATTAGTAGCAGATATGGAGCATAAGAGGAACATAACGGCAGAGGAATACTACAGCGATCCAAATTTGAAGCGTATGCTAAACGCTGCCTTTAATAAGTACAGAAGTTACGGCAGCGGTAGGGGAAAAATCAAACTACTGATCTCCAGTCAGGCCGAGGCCCAGCGGTTGCAGGCATATTTTGGACCGCGGGTCAGAGGCCTTTTGGGGGAAGGCGATCAGCTGACCATGGAAATGAGCGCAATAGAGGAGGAACTGGGGAAACGTTTTATGCTGACCGTTCCATCCTTGTATAAATTGTTGTACCATGAGCCATTGTTGACAAAAAAGGAACGTATTGAGAAGGCGGATACTGAGTGGGAATCGCTGTTTGCCAATGTAGTTGAGAAGCTTCAGGACGAAGAGAATATCAATATAGTAGACAAAGCGTTCTGTGATTTGACCTATGATTGGCTATATCGTCTCTGGAAAAAGGAACCCGGTTCAGGGTATCGGATTCTGCAGGCGGGGATGAAAAACTTTGACGCTGCGTTGACGTCACTTAAAACTTGCTTGGCTGCGCTCTGGTACCTGTTTATGGATCGGGAGAGACTGGAATTGGTAGAGGGAAAAAGATCGGATAAAATCTCTCTCGCTGTGCTGGCGACTTTCGTTTATGGTGATCACGCATTAGATGAAAAAAAAGCATTGGCAGGCAGGCTATTTTTCCGGGCTCTGCAAGATAATTATACACAAAAATATCGTGTAACTGGAGCGGCGGACCCTTTGGAACATGTTCCGGCTTTTATGCGGAAACGGATGATTTATCGTTTGTATGATTTTCGCGACGATACGATCAGTTCGATTTTTCATAAGTTTACGCTGGATCTATATGAATTTATGAAAGAAGAGACTGTAAATCTGAGCAATGTGGAGGCGATGGACGAAATCGAAATCAAGTCCGATCTGTTTCTGATCGAAAACCCTTCGGTATTTCTATATTTGGCTGACTGTTTAAGGGATTATGTGAGTGGCCATGGGGTTTCAACAGAATTAATAAGAGATAAGTTCCCGACTATTATCTGTACGTCGGGGTGTTTGCGAACAGCAGTGTTGGAGTATGTAAGGAAGTGTATCGAGAGAAATCCAAAATGCCGTGTTTATTTTTCGGGTGATTTTGACCGCGCCGGGATTGAGATGCTGGAAAAGTTAACCGAATATTTTCCTAAATATGTATATCCGTTTAAAATGGATGCGAAAACGTATCTTTCCGGGCTGAACGGAAAATGTCGGGAGGTGTCGGAAAAAGATCGGGAGATATTGGCACAAAAGAATAGTGAGTTAGCTAAATTAATGGCCTTACATGGAAAAAAGGTGTATCAGGAGCGCATTACTGCTGATCTGTGGAACGTCCTTTTGAAGGAGATTCAGCGTGTGGAGACAATGGTATAGTTCACGTTTAAAGTAAAACGAGTTTGGAGGGAAAATGGATTTTAATCCTGGGATCAATATAGGGGATCATCTAACCAATAATGAGTTATGTCACCTTTTTAAATGTGGAAACATGGGAGGCATGCGGAGGTCGAAAAAGACAGATACATTGGTCATTATTTCTGATCATACGAAGAATTTTTACCATGATGAGTGGAAAGATGGCGTTTTGCATTATACAGGGATGGGGAAAAATGGAGATCAGGTTTTAGAGGGGAATCAAAATGGAACCCTTTATCATTCGGATACAAATGGTGTAAACGTGCATTTATTTGAGGTATTAGAAAAGTCTGTTTATACGTACAAAGGAATTGTTAAGCTTGCAGCCCAACCATATCAAGCGGCTCAAGAAACGTTTGACGGAGAGATGAGAAGTGTATGGATATTTCCGGTAAAGCCTGTTTTGGATATAGAGGAATGGGCGATAGAGATTATGGAGAAAGAGGCGGTAACACTTTCTAACACAGAATTATATAAAAGAGTTAAGGCGGTAAAACGTGAAAGTAGCAAACCTAGAACTGTAGAGACTAAGGTGTATGATAGGGATCCATATTTAAAGGAGCTAGTAAAACGGATTGCAGAGGGGAAATGCCAATATTGTGGTGAGATAGCACCTTTTATAGACAAGAATGGGGAGCCATATTTGGAAGAGCATCATGTCACATGGCTTGCGCGGGGAGGAAGCGACACCATCGATAATGTGGTTGCGGTCTGTCCGAATTGTCATACAAAAGCACATGTGTTGGATGACGATATCACTAAAATTACGCTTGAAGAGGTGGCTAAGCAGAATGTTAAGAGATTAAAGCGCTTGCTGGCATATGAAAGGGAAATAAAGACACCTTAAGTAGGGAAGGAATGCGATGAATACAATAAATGTAGTGGCTGCGGTAATCAAACATAAGGATAAAATTTTTGCGACACAACGTGGATATGGGGAATTTAAAGGTGGTTGGGAATTCCCCGGCGGTAAGGTAGAGCTGGGGGAAGAACCTGAGGCAGCGTTGATACGTGAAATACAGGAAGAATTAAATACAGAGATAAAAGTTCACGATATGATTGGTACAATCGAGTATGACTATCCGACATTTCATTTGAGAATGAGCTGTTATTGGTGCAGTGTTGTTAGCGGGCAGCTTGAATTATTGGAACATGAGGCGGCAAGGTGGCTAGGGCGCGATGAACTTTATAGCGTGTCTTGGTTGCCGGCGGATTGGCAGGTGTTGGGGGAAATAGAGGGGGAGATGTAGCCGTGAAAATTATTGATAGCCAGATGGAATGGTTTTATGGCAGTGTGGTATTCTTCCATACAAGACTGCTGATTCGAATAAAATTGAATAATTACGGGATCATGATCAGCTAAAGGACAGAGTGTATGTGCTTGTACATACCAAAGGTATGAAAATCATACCGAACTCCAACTTCTCTAGTATACCTTAAAGTGATTTACTCAAACCTCCCTCACCATTTGGTGTGATGAACCTTGAAAACAGGGAGGGAGTTTCCTTCTACAGATAAAGGGGAACTAGCCCCAGAGCTATGGGGAAGTTGTAAAATATTTTGAGGAGATGTCAGAGGATTACGAAAAAATGAAGGAAAACGAAGATTTTAAGTCAAGGCAACCGGAGATGATGGAAGGATATGAAGAGGTGTACTGCGTGAAAAAAACAGGAATCGCTATGAAAGGCGTTGGTACAAAGTATGCAGTACCCCCAGCCTCCTGACAAAGACACAGGAGGAATGGCCTTTTATAAAGACGGTCGGGCAGGTGGAGCGGATCCGGATACTGGTAGAAAGAGATGCGAAAGGCAGGGACATCCCCCCGGATTTGGAAACTTTCCTGAAAGAGGGCTCACGAAGGCAGCTAATCCCAACAATAGGGGATAGTGAAAGCAGTGACATACAGGTGAAGGGGATCATATCAGAAATTATCGGCCGATGAAGTGGGGAAACTCAAAAGAAGCCACTGGGCGGTTGAAAGTCTGCACCATGTGCTGGCTGACACATTACGCGAAGACAGGTCACCAGCAAAGATATCCGAGATAAGCCTCGCACTGTTCCGGAAGTTTGCTTACTATATCCTGAGGCTGGCCATGCTGTCAGAAGACTGTGGGGAGATAATGCCGGAGGCAATGGATGGATTTTGTGATGACCATGCATATTAAAATTTTTAAAAAGTGTAAATATCTCAAGGGGTAATTCTGCGCTTTTTTGCACAGAAAAGTTTTTAAAAGAGCAAAAAATACAAAGGGCTGCTGTGGTTGAATTAAAAAATATATAACTGGGCTTCATGTAACAACCCTGAGCAAAGGTTGAAAAACCATTGACATTCATCTCAAATATGTTATAATAAACTTACCTAAAAGGTAAGATTTAAACAGGGAGGTGATCCTGTTCTGTATATTGAATATGAAGATGCTGGAGTCAAAGAGCTGTTTGACGATTTGAATGATGTTCGTAATTCTAAAAATTTGATGAAAGAGATTGGTGCGGAATTAACAAAAGCTGTTAAAAAACGATATAATCAAATCGTGGCATTTTCTTCGTTTTCAGCCCTTCAGCAATCTGGAATAGGAAAGATGGAATCCCTGGAAGGTGATCGTAAAGGTTCATATTCATTAAGAGTATCTGCAAACTACCGTTTAATTGTAAAACCCAAGGCAGAGGATTTACGCGCAGAAAGTTTGAAAAGTTGTGACACACTAATTATCGAAGGGGTGATTGATTATCATGGTAAAGGAAAAAAATTTAGTTGGATTATCCCGTGATTATATTATTCATCCGGGAGAGACATTAGCGGAAGTAATTGAAGACAGGGATATGACGCAGAGGGAGCTGGCTGTCAGAACAGGAATGACTGAAAAACACATTAGCACTGTTATTCATGGCAAAAAAAATATTTCATCTGCATTTGCCAGGAAGCTAGAATATGCTTTGGGCATCGAAACATCGTTTTGGATGAATCTTCAGGCAAATTATGATCGCGAACTTCTTGAGTTTGAGGAATTAAACAATATTACAGAAGAAGAACTAAACGTTCTCAAAAACCTGAAGGAAGTATCAGGAGTGTGGACTTCCTTAGGTTGGCTTGATGAAGGAGCAAATCCTGCGGCAATGATACTCGATTATAGGATGATATTGGGTATGAGTAATTTGCTTGATATTCCAAAGATATCATATGCTGCGGCATATCGCGCTCAAAGTAAAAATGCAAGCGTTGATCCGTATGTTCTCTTTGCTTGGCAAAGAATGTGCGAATTGTTAACAAAAAAAATAGAAATAGCAGATGAGGTTGATATTGATAAGCTTCGATTAAGTATCCCGGAAATTAAAAAGGTAATGTTTATGCGAGCGAATCAGATTCAAAAAAGATTATCAGAAATATTTTCTGATTGTGGTATTGCGTTCAGAATCGTCCCCAATTTTACAGGTGCCCCTGTACAAGGTTTTATTAAGAGAACTGAAGAAGGCGCATTGATTCTTTGTATGACGTTACGACAGAAATTTGCCGACATTTTCTGGTTTACTCTGTTTCACGAAATAGCACATATTCTTAATGGGGATACAAAACATGAGTTTATTGATTTTGATTCAGTATCTGGAGATATGGAGGCAAAAGCTGACAGCATGGCCGGAGAGTTCCTGATTAACTCAGAGGAGTATAAGGCATTTGTGAATGCTAAAGGTTATAAAAAGACGAGCGAATTAGAGAACTTTGCGGCTTCACAGAATGTCAAAGATTATATTGTTCAAGGCCGACTCATGAAGGAACAGATTATCCCTTGGAGTGCCAGACCTAGATACGAGTGGGCATAAGAAAGCTATATATCGAAAGGCATCGGCCAAAATGGCGGGTGCCTTTATGACTATTATTTAGATAATGAAGATTTGTAGATACTTTCCCTCATACGGTGGAATTTTATGATATTTTCGGTTATACCATTGACATTCATGGTATTATTTCAACACATGTCGAGTCAGTAATAATGATGCAGAATTGCGATTTGAAATGAAAATAGAGGAGTTAATAAGCAGCATATATATTAACCGAGTGATGGATTGTATATGGAGCATATCAGATGAATATTAAAGCACACAACCTGGACTCCCTCCGTAACCTGGTAAGAACCCTCCAAACTGAGAATAAACGTTTAAAAGAATTGCTGGAACAGTCCAACATCCCCTACGAACCATCCAATATTTTCGATACCAAAATTGAACACACACAGGAGTATGACCCCGACCAAGGCGGCCGTATTTTAGACAAATATATCACGAGAGATCTGGCAAATCAATTTTTTTCCATGTTTTGGGGCAGAACGGATGTGTATGCCAAAAGAGGCGCAAAGGGTGGATATTTTCCTCAGTGCAACAACAGGTGGAATGACCGGATCTGTCCGAAACAGCGGGGGGAGAGGCTGAATTGCGAGGCGTGTGAACATACGGAGTGGACTAAATTGACGCCGGAAAAGATCATAAACCACCTGGTCGGCTACAAAGAGGACGGCTCTGACGTACTGGGGGTATATCCATTATTTCCGGATGGGACCTGCAGATTGATTGTGTTTGATTTCGACTATCATGAAAAAGGCGCGGAACAGACTGATTTTGCCAACATTACGGAGGACTGGCATGACGAGGTGGATGCGCTGAGACTAATCTGCGAGAGCAACGGTATCACGCCTCTGGTAGAGCGGTCGCGGTCAGGCAGAGGCGCCCATGTCTGGATATTTTTTAAGAAGCCCTTGTCTGCTGCAATGGCAAGAAATTTTGGATTTCTGTTGTTGGATAAGGGGTCGCATTCTATTAATCTGAAATCATTTCATTATTATGACCGCATGTACCCATCTCAGGATGTGGCGAGCAGTATTGGCAATTTGATCGCGCTGCCGCTGCAGGGAAGGGCATTAAAATGCGGCAACAGTGCATTTGTAGATAAAAATTGGAATGCATATCCCGACCAATGGGATATTCTTTTGAACCACACAAAAAAGCTTTCAATCGAAGAGATCGAAAATCTCATGGAAAAATGGCAGCGTGAGCTTGCTAAACCCGGAGATATGGCAGCTGCGGCTGCGCCACAGGATAGGCCCAAGCCCTGGAAGAAAAAGGAAGGCTTTACCAAATCTGATGTCGTGGGAAAAATGCACATTGTACTGGGGGATGGTGTATATATCGACGCACTTAATCTGAGGCCACGTCTGCAAAATCAGATCAGAAGCATGGCGGCATTCGACAACCCTGTATTTTATAAAAATAAAAGGCT
>OLQM01004620.1_pt1 | contig 10395 bp, 10 predicted proteins | sample 1673161 | NCBI WGS metagenome assembly OLQM01 (sample SAMEA3136761, study PRJEB25190) | human gut metagenome | reverse complement strand
TGGCTGTGCAGGGACTTGGCAAGCTGCAAGACGTGAACTCTGCCATGAAAAACTTCATTCATAGTTAAAGTGCAAGCCGGGGCGAACGCCTCGGCTTGCTTTTCTAAAATCCCTGTTTACTTTCTTGCTAATCTCGGATATAATATTAGCAAGAAGGAAGTGATAACATGACCGCCTATGAACGGCTTGACCTGCTTTTTCAGCAAAACAATGGGATCGTCAAAACCGCGCAGGTTTTGGAAATCGGTATTGCCAAGTCCACGTTTTACGCCTACGCCAAGCAGCGCGGCGTGGAGCAGGCAGCGCACGGCGTTTATGTTTCGCCCGACGCATGGACGGACGCCATGTACCTGCTGCACCTTCGTTGTGCGCAGGCTGTATTCTCCCATGAGAGCGCGCTGTTTTTCCATGACCTGACCGACCGGGAGCCGAATCCGTATTCCATCACCGTCAAGACCGGCTACAATCCCGCCAGCCTGCAAGCAGACGGCATCAAGGTCTACACCATCAAGAAAGAATTGCATGATGTGGGGATCGTCACCATGAACACGCCCTTTGGCAATCCGGTTCCCGTCTATGATATGGAGCGCACCATCTGCGACTTGATCCGCAGCCGCAGTGGGATCGAGATGCAGACCTTTCAGGACGCACTGAAGCAGTACGCAAAGCGCAAAGAAAAAGATTTACGGAAGTTGATGCGCTATGCGCAGATGTTCCGTGTTGAAAAACTGCTTCGGCAGTATTTGGAGATGCTCTTATGATAAAAACTGCACGGCAGCTCAAAGACCTAATCCGCAATCTCTCCAAGGACAAAGCCGCAGATGCACAGATTCTGATGCGCAATTACATGATGGAGCGGTTTCTGGAGCGCATTTCTCTCTCGGAATACCGGGACAAATTCATCCTCAAAGGCGGAATGCTGGTGGCTGCCATGGTCGGCCTTGACGCCCGCTCCACAATGGACATTGACGCAACCGTAAAAGGCGCAACGGTCGGCATCGAGGAAGTAGAGAATATGATCGCCTCCATCATCTCCGTTCCGGTGGACGATGGCGTGGAGTTCCGTGTGAAGCGCATTTCCGAGATCATGGACGAAGCCGAGTATCCGGGCATCCGCATCAGCATGGAAACGGAGTTTGACGGCGTAATAACGCCGCTCAAAACCGACATTTCCACCGGTGACGCTATCACGCCCCGCGAAGTGCGGTACAGCTTCAAGCTGATGCTGGAGGATCGCTCCATTGAGGTGTGGGCCTACAATCTGGAAACGGTGCTGGCTGAAAAACTGGAGACGGTTATCAGCCGCAATGTCACCAACACGCGCATGAGGGATTTTTACGATATACATATCCTGCAACAGCTCCACGGGGAAAGCCTCTCCTCTTCCGTCCTGCGGGATGCGCTTGCGGCCACCGCGACAAAGCGCGGGACGCTGGAGCAGATGAAAGACGGAGAGCTGATCGGCAAGGTACATTCCTCCATGTATCATCAGTGCCAGAACCGTGGGTATGCGGCTCCGGTAGATGTGCTGATGGATATAGGTGTTTTGCCGAAACAGAAATATGAGGATTGGCGGTTTGGCCGTGTCCCTTATCTGGAGGGCGTTTGTACAGTCAATCTCCACAAGCTGTCGTTTATTATGCGCCAGATGCGTGTCTATGCGGAGAAATCCGGCCTGAAACCGTCCTTTTGCTATTATAAGCAATGGGGCGTAAAAAAGAAAAACGGCCAGGGTCACAAACCGGTGATTCCGCTTCGTTTCAGCAAGAGCGGCGATCCTGCCATTGAGCGGTGGTATGCAACGCACTTTGTTGATTCCAAAAGAATCAGCCAGCTAAAATCAGACAGAGGGCAGCGGGAGGAACAGACAAATCACACCACAGGGCAGTCATAACGGCTGCCCTCATTTTATCCAGAAGGGAGGTTCTTTCAGATGGCAACCACACGCCTGATTCCCATGCACAAGATCAAAAATCAGTCCGTGGCCTATACCGTCCATGAGCGGATGATGAGGAAACGCTAAAGCGGCTCTATGGTTTGTAAGGCTCAAAAGATTATCCCGAATTTGATTGATTTAACTTTCTGGAACAAATTTGAGCAATCGAAAAAGTCGAAAAAGTTATCCTGAATCTTTTCCTGAAAATGCATTAGATCAAAGGTACTTTTCAAAGATTCGGGATAATTCAACTTTCGGTATAACCGAAACCGCGCAACCCGCAGCATGGCGCAAAAAAAAACGAAGGCCGCGCTTTCCTTACGTATCCTCCGCTTCTTTGGCCGCTTTCATCGCCTAGATGGTGGCCTCCACGATTTTCAATTCTTTTTCGTCCAGGGAGCCCAGCATGGCGTCAATTCGTTTTCTGCACTCGCTCCCTCCATTTTTGGACGGATAGAAATACTGATCCACCGATATATCGAACATTGTAACCATCTGATAAAAGGTGTTGAGGCTTGGGTGCTGTCCGTCATTCTCGTTATACATAATGGTGTGTGGAGAACGGTCAACAATATAGGCCAGTTGTTCCTGTGTCATCCCGCTGGCCTCCCGCGCCCGCTTGATAGCGAGCCCTATATCGTGAAAATCAAATCGTCGTTCATCTCATTCAAACTTCATAACATCACCCAATGTCATTTTACATTTCGGGTATTAGTATTTGAACGATTGTATATTTCATTCTACTGACTGTTTATTTTCATGTTAATGCTTTATAGAGTGTTTACTTGACAATCGGCTTGCAGAGGGTTATACTTATACTAAATAAAGAATGGACGGTCGTTATTATGCAAGTGTTAAAAGATGAAATACAAGAGAAAATTCTGCAATCTTCTTTAGAGTTGTTTCTTCAACACGGATTTGAAAAAACATCTATAGAAAAAATTGCCAAACAAGCCCATATTAGCAAAAGTAACTTGTACAACTATTTTAAGTCGAAGGATGAGATATTTGAAAAACTGACCAGTTCAGCAGCTAATAAATTTGTCAAAATAATTGACCAATTTTCAACAAATCAATTTACACCAAAATTTTGTGAAGTAGGTTTTGAAGATATGATGGTTACTCGTATCTTTGATTTAATTAACGATAATCGGAATGAATTGTTATTATTGATGCTCTGTTCAAAAGGTACTAAATATGAGAAACTCAAAGAACAGTTAATAGGTCAAATAGCTCTTAAATTTATGCAAGACTATAAAGATTATTTTTCAGACAATGATCCTATCGTAACAATAATAACGCATAACTTGTTTGATGGAATAATCAATGTAACTGTTTATTCTCAGTCACCTAAGGAATTACATTTTAATTTGCATAGACTTATTCGCTATCATATCGAGGGTTTTTCTGCGCTGATTTCTGACTGATAGGGTCAGCGCTTTTTTTAAACAAATAACGAATACTCAGTCTTTATTGGAGGCGTAAATGATTACTACTATAAAATCTGGAAATACAAATTGCTATATATTGAGTAATGAAACTATGGAAAGCTATATTCTTGTAGACGCAGGCACTATACAAGATAAAAACTTTATAGATAAATTGAAAGCAACGGGGAAATTATCAAAGATTGGATTGCTAATTTTAACACATGGCCACTATGATCATGTTGGATATGCGTCATTTTTACATGAAAATTTTAACATTCCGATTGCTATGCACCATAAAGATAGTGATAAAGTTAGTTGTGGCTCTATGGACTTTCCACCTGCAAAAGGATTTTTAAGCAATATTATTCGCAACCTAACTATAAGGGATAATCAAACAGCTACATACCCTAGATTTGAACCAGACATCGTTTTAAATTCCAGTCTCCAAATTGAAGGATTTCCGGAAATAGAGATACTATATTTGCCGGGGCATACGCAAGGTTCAATCGGTGTCATATTTGAAAATAATTTATTGGCAGGCGACCTTGTAATGAATATGTTCTTACCCTCAATAACTTGGTTTGCTGAAGATTTTTCTTTGGTAAGAGAAAGTATTCATTCTATCTACGAAACTTCTTTTGTACGGATATATCCAGGACATGGAAATTCATTTCCTAGTGGACTTTTAAAGAAGTTACTTTAACCGTAAAATAGACATGGATAAGCCGCCCAGCGGGATCAGTCCGGCGGTGGATGCGAAATTTGGCAGTACATAAATGAGTTTGTAATTTCATGCGCTTGTGTGGCCTTGTGTCTTCCGAGAACAGAGGCAGCCCCGGAGGAATACAACCCGATTTCCTTTGTCTGCTTGCGACCAGAGGGAGCCTATGAATCCCCCGCAACAGTCAGCAGCGTATGCCGGGCATCCCGGAAAAAGCTGGACGATATGAATGACTTTCACTTCCATCAGTTAAGGCATACATACACCAGCAATCTCTTATCCAGCGGGGCAGCGCCCAAGGATGTGCAGGAACTTCTCGGACATGCAGATGTAAGTACCACAATGAACATTTACGCTCATGCTACAAGGGAAGCCAAGCGGACTTCCGCAAGACTGCTCGACAAAGTGGTAGGAGCCGTATAAAAAAACTTTCCCTTATTTTCTCCCGTGAGGGAAAAAGTAAGGGAAAAGGGCAAGCCAGAGGCCGCGAAAACGCTGAAAACACCAGTGTTTTCCGGGGTTCTGGATTGAGAATTAGATAAATGGAAATTTAATTGAGAATGGAGGACGCATCCACTGCATAATGTCGATAAATAACCGTATGAACAGTACGGTAAGTCTTCAATTAAATATTACACTGATATTTCACCAAATCACAGTAAATTGAGCGGAGTTAAATCCGGTGATACTCTTCCGGCCTTAATTCCGCTCAATCTATTAAAACATCAAAGGTATTAAACAACATCAGCCTATATCTAACAATTTCTAACACATATGGAAACGCTGAGTGGCCACGGCAAGTTCCGCCCCCGCACTTAACGCGTGAGACAATCAGCGGCCACAGGCCAGTGGACGTGGCCGGTACACCTGGTTTGAGTCTTTCGTCCCGGCGATAGCCTGCCCTTGGGGCGGAGGAGAAGATATAGCTGCGGACGCTTTTAGAATCCATCGCTGATTGGCGAGGTTTTATCGAGCTTAGCTGCGCGATGCATTCCACCGAGTGCGAACGTGCTCCCCAGACTATATCCTCTCCGCAGTCCCAACCCACAAAAATCTCACCCGGGACGAAAGACTCATAAAACCACCCCATCATCCCGTCTGCTGGCCAGCGGCGGCGTCCTCACCTGCTAACTAAATCTCCAATCAGATCTCGGCAGCTCCCTGTCTGAACTGTTATCACCGGTTGATAATTCTCTCAATCTCCTCCACCTCCGGCATCACCTTTAATGCCCCTTTCCTGGTCGTGATAACCGAGGCTGCCGCGTTGGCGAACCGAAGCGCCTCCCTGAGCCGGGCTTCATTCAGGCTGTCCAGGCCATATTCCAGAATAAAGTGGAGGATACAGCCGCAGAAGGTATCCCCCGCACCTGTAGTCTCAATGGTGTCTTCCCGAATGAATCCGGGGACCTCCACGATACAGTTTCCATAATAGGCCCTGCTGCCGTCTCTTCCCATGGAGACGCAGATCAGTTTGATATCATAATTCTTCTTAAGTTCCTTTACCCCTTCGGTAAAATCTTCCTTTCCGGTAAGCCATTGAATTTCATTATCAGAAATCTTCAATACATCACAATGGGCCAGTCCATAGAAAATCTGTTCCTTTGCCTCATCTAACGATTTCCAGAGAAGCGGCCTCAAATTCGGGTCAAAGGAACGGAGGACACCGGCTTTCTCTGCCGCCCAAAGCGCTTTTTTCGTCGCTGCTCTGGCCGGTTCATTCGTCATGGACAGGGAACCGAAGTGAAAGATTTCCGCCCTTCCAATCCGGTCCCCGTCCACCTCTTCCGGTGTCAGCATCATATCTGCACCGGGAGATCTGTAAAAGGAGAAATCCCGGTCCCCGTTATCCAATTTGTGAACCAGGACAAGCGTGGTTGGCACTTTTCCATCCTCCCTGAGTCCGCAGGCGCCGATTCTCACATCCTCAAGCGCTTCTTTAAGCTGCCTTCCAAACATGTCCCGGCCGACTTTTCCGATGAACTCTGTCCTTCTTCCCAGCCCGGCAAGCATTGCCAGCACATTGCACGGCGCACCTCCCGGATTGGCCTCAAACAGAGGATTTCCCTGAGATGTTTCTCCGTTCTGGATAAAATCAATCAGCAGCTCACCGAGGGCAATAACATCTATATCCCGCATATGATTATCCCCGTTTTTTCTCTTTATTCCGTTACCCTGATATCAAAAAATTCCGCGCATCCATCCTGCGCCATAAGGCCAATCTGATACTCCGTATCACCATAATACCGGTATGTGAACGCAACCTTTTCTCCCGCGAAAATCTCAATCATATCCTGATCGATTGCGACTTTGATATCGATCACATCGCCGTCCTTATAGGGAAACGGTTTCTCGCATACCCTGATGCCGTCCGGGCCCGCATCCTTCGGAATACCGATATTGGTGCAGGAAGCTTCCCAGAACGGATCCACCTCCATCGGAAGATTGAGAAGCTCCGCCCTCTGCATTCCTTTATCAAAGGCAAGGATTATACACTGTGTGGCATCGCTGTCCGATTTCAGCAGCAGCCCGAAATGATCCGACATATCCACCGGCTTCACCTTGCAGCTGAAAAGAAAGCTCTTCTCTTCCACTTTTATAAAGCCGTATGATAATGTGCTGACAGAATCCAGATAAATGCATCTGTCCCCATAAGTCCGGAATTTTCCAAGCTTATGCTCATAGCTCCATGCCACCGGCTCCAGCCACGCCTCCACATACTCCCGGGGCAGCTTCACATCCAGCTCGCCGGACTCATTTTGGCAGACCTCGTGGGGAATGCAGAACTGGCCGCCCCAGTACCACTCGCCGAAATTACTCTGCCGCGCCCTGTCATGCGCCCAGGCGAAATAGAATCTGCGCCCTTCGTCATTGACCAGGGATTTTGCCGCGTAGAAACGGCGGCCGCCTATTCCGTCCATCTTAGGCGTTCTCCACGGGCCGAACGGAGAGTCGGCCACACGGTAAATCGTATTGACAAACTCGGAGAAACGGGAATAGGAAAGATACCAGAGATCTCCTATCTTATACATCTCGCAGCATTCCGGGCAATTGGTATGATACGGCTGGTAAATCGGTCCGTAGTATTCCCAGCTGTCCAAATCCTTTGAGCGGTACAATACAATGCATCCCCTCCTGGAAGGCGGGCCCTCCTTCTTTCTTCCCGATATCAGGATCCACCAGCAATTATCATCCTCATTGTAAAATACATACGGATCGCGCCAGTCTACCACCTCATATTCTTCCTCATTCGGTATGATAATCGGGTTTTTCGGATCCTTTTCAAAGTGGATGCCGTCATCACTGACCGCATGGCAGATCGTCTGCTGGAAATGAACATTATAATTGTAGCCCGTATAGAAAATATGGTATTTTTTTTCTCCATACACAGCCGCGCCTGTCCATACGCCGCAGGCATCCGGTTCTTCGCCTTCCCCCGGGTAAAGAGCGGTTCCCACTTCCTCCCAGTGAACCAGATCCCTGGAAATGGAATGTTCCCATGTCGTCCTGAGCCTTGCCGGATACACCGTGGTTCCCGGAGGCGATGTCAGTGAAAAAATATGATAGACGCCGTCATGATAAAGCGGAATTGCATCCCCCGTTGAGTCGGCCCAGCTTAATTTCCTGAAAATATCCATGTCTTATACTCTCTCCTTCGCATTTCTGATTATTCTTTTTACAACACTGTCTTTGCCCTTCTGGGTGTCGATAATAACGGCCAGCACAATAATCAAGCCTTTCACAACAAGCTGCCAGAAAGAGCTGAGTCCGATTAGGTTCAGGCCGTTGCTGATAATACCGATTACCAGGGCGCCGAATATGGTTCCCGATACGGCTCCCACGCCGCCTGTCATCGATATGCCGCCCAAAACGCAGGCCGCGATGGCATCCAGCTCATATCCCTCGCCGACCCCCGGCTGTCCGGAGTACATTCTTGCAGAGAGAACAATGCCTGCAAACGCCGCAAGAAATCCGGAAATAGTGAATACGGCAATCTCCACTTTCTTAATCGGGACGCCTGAGAGTCTGGCCGATTCTCTGTTGCCGCCGATGGCAAATATGTAAGTACCGAATTTTGTCTTATTTAAGACTACGATAAAAATAATAATCAGAACAATCATGTATACAACCGGGAGCGGCAGGACGCCGAACAGCTTTCCTGTTCCGATTCCGGTAAACACGTCGTTGGAAACGCGGATGGAACGGCCGCCGGAATAAATGTACGCCACGCCCTTTGCCACGTTCATCATGGACATCGTCACGATAAATGCAGGCACCTTGAAGGTGGCGATGATAAGTCCGTTGAGAAATCCGGCCAGTGTTCCAAGGAGCAGCCCCACGGCAATTGCGGGAACCATGGGCATTCCCTGATTGACCATCAGGCCGGCCGTCAGCGTCCCGCACATGGCAACACAGGTTCCCACCGAAAGATCGATTCCCCCCAAAATAATGACGAGCGTCATTCCGAGAGCCAGATACATATTATTTGATACCTGCCGAAGTACGGACAGGAGGTTATCCGTTGTGAGGAAAACCGGTGAGGCAAAGCTCAGGATCACGGATATAATAACCAGTACTGCAATAATTCCAGAGTTGCCTTTCAGCATTTTCATAAAACTGTTATTTTTCATATTTTACACTCCCGTAGCCAATTTCATAATTCTTTCCTGTGTCAGTTCCAGATGAGCAATCTCCCCTGTTTTCACGCCTTCCTTGATTACACATACGTTATCGCACATATTGATGATCTCAGGCAGCTCTGAGGAAATCATGATGATTGCCATTCCCTGTCTTGCCAGTTCATTGATGATTGAATATATTTCCGCCTTAGCTCCCACATCCACGCCTCTTGTCGGCTCATCCAGAATCAGTATCCTGGGTTTGGTCGCCAGCGCCTTCGCAATTACCACCTTCTGTTGGTTTCCTCCCGACATGCTGCCCACCGGTACGTCCGGAGATAACGCCTTGATGTTCAGGCTCTTAATATACTCCTGCGTAACCCCTTCTTTCTTTGCGTCGCTCAGAAGCAGGCCCTTCGTGTAATACCGGAGGCTGGAGAGGGTCGTATTAAACACAATGGAATTAATCAGGGTCAGACCTGTCTTCTTTCTGTCCTCCGTCACCATGGCAATGCCGCTGTTGATGGCTTCCAGGCAGTTTTTGAACCGGATTTCCTTTCCTTCCAACAAGATACGCCCTGAATCAAACCTGTCTGCGCCGAACACGCAGGTCATAATCTCGCTGCGGCCTGCGCCTACCAGTCCAGCAAAGCCGAGAATCTCCCCTTTCCTGACTTTAAAGCTGATGTTATTAAAAACTCCCTTTTTCGTAAGATTCTCCACTTCCAGAACCGCGCTGTCCTCTTTCAGAGTATCGTAGTCACGGGTATAGTAATTCTGAAGGCTGCGTCCCACCATCATCGCTACCAGCTCATCCGTATCCGTTTCCTTCGTATTCACAGTGCCTACGTAGGTACCGTCCCGGATTACGGTGATTCTGTCCGTCATACGGAACAGCTCTTCCATTCTGTGCGAAATGTAGATGATGCTTACCTTCTGCTCTTTCAGCCTTGTCATCGTCTCAAACAGCTTTTCCACCTCTTCATCCGATAGGGATGAGGTAGGTTCGTCCATCACCAGGATTTTCACATTAAAGGAACTCGCCTTTACAATCTCTACCATTTGCTGCTGGGCAATGGTGAGTTCCACCACCTTTGTATCGGCGTCAATATCCAGCCCCAGCTTCTTAAGCATCTCCTGCGCCTGACTCAGCATTTCACCCATATTCTTAAATCCGAACCGGTCCAGAATCTCACGGCCCAGGAAGATGTTTTCCGCCACAGTCAGATGAGGGACAAGCACAATCTCCTGATGGATGATTCCGATTCCATGCCCCCTGGCAATCTGGACGTTATCCATCTCCACATCTTTTCCGCCGATATTGATTGTCCCCCGGTCCGGCCTGTAAATTCCGCCCAAAACCTTAATCAAAGTTGATTTTCCCGCTCCGTTTTCTCCCAGCAGAGCGTGAATTTCCCCTTCTCTCAGTTCAAAATGGATTCCGTTTAAAGCATGAACACCGCCGAAGCTTTTTTGTATATCCGTCATCTTTAATACAATGCTTTCCACTCTCTCACCTACTTTTCTAAAAACAGGCACTTCTGTTTATAAGAAGCGCCTGCCATGTCTAGAGCGTGTTTGATAAATGCTTTCCGTCAGCTGGAAATTTTCAAACACGCTCTGGTTGACAAACAAGGCCCAGCGTGTAAAATATTAATAGAAAAGGCTTAAGGAGCAGTGTACCTGGTGGTC
>OLQM01004612.1_pt1 | contig 10408 bp, 8 predicted proteins | sample 1673161 | NCBI WGS metagenome assembly OLQM01 (sample SAMEA3136761, study PRJEB25190) | human gut metagenome | reverse complement strand
TCTTCAACTCAAAGGATCTGAGCATGATAGAGCATATCCCGGATCTGATTGATGCAGGAATAGACAGCTACAAGATAGAGGGACGTATGAAGACCGCTCTCTATGTGGCCACCGTGGCTCGAACCTACCGGAAAGCCATCGACGATTATCTGGAAAATCCTGAAAAATATGAGGAAAACATGGACTGGTACCGGGATCAGATTTCGAACTGTACGTATCGTCAGTTTACGACAGGATTTTATTTTGGAAAACCGGGTGATGAGAGCCAGATCTACGATAGTAACACGTATATCAAAGAGTACACTTATCTTGGGATTATCGGCGGGATTAAAGATGGCATGTACCGCATCGAACAGAGAAATAAGTTCTCCGTAGGTGAGACTGTCGAGATTATGAAACCGGACGGACAGAACGTAGAAGTAACGGTGGAAAAGATCATAGATGAGGATGGACAGGAGCAGGAGAGTGCGCCGCATCCAAAGCAGGTGCTGTATGTGGCATTAAGCGGAGAAGCTTCCGTATATGATATTTTAAGACGCCAGGAAGGTGTAACGGAATAGGGCAGACAAGTAACAGAGAAAGCAGTGATTCAGTGCAAAAATGGAAAAGCACAGAATCACTGCTTTTTGCATAGAATATAATAAATCTGCCTAAGAGGTGCTTTGTCTTGAAGTCATTTCCCCAACCATTGACGGCAGCGGAAGAAAAGTACTATATGCAGAAATATACAGAGGGTGATCTGGAAGCAAAGCACATTCTAATAGAACGGAATCTGCGTCTGGTTGCACATATCGTGAAAAAGTACCAGCCGCCTCCGGAAGAGATGGAAGACCTTCTGTCGATCGGAACCATCGGGCTTATGAAGGCTGTTGTAACGTTTGATCCGGATAAGAGCGCAAGGCTTGCATCGTATGCAGCAAGGTGCATCGAAAATGAAGTATTGATGTACTTGAGAGGTAAGAAAAAAAGTTCAAAAGAAGTATCTTTGTATGAACCGATCGGAACGGACCGGGAAGGCAATGAGATACAATTATTTGATGTGATTGAGATGAATGAAGAAGATGTCTATCGAAGACTGGAACGTAAGGAAGATGTGATCCGTCTGTATCAGCAGGTGGAATCGGTATTGTCTCAGAGAGAACGAATGGTACTGAAGCTGCGGTATGGTCTGTATAATGAAGAGGAATATACACAGCGGGAAATTGCAGCAATGCTCGGCATTTCCAGATCGTATGTATCAAGAATTGAGAAGAGTGCGATTGAAAAATTAAGAAACTTTTTCACTTCTTAGAAAAGTCTTTAAAAAATCTTTAGAATTCTATATCCGTTATTTTAAGAATCAAAGTCTATACTTAACACCATAAGAAAGAGGCATGCAAAATGGTATGTGAGAAAGGGTGGCAGTTATGAAAGTACTGGTGTTAAGTGGTAGATTTGGAATGGGACATGAGATGGCAGCCAATGCGATCTGCGAACAGTTCCGGAAAATAGATGAACAGGCAGAAATTGAAAAAAAAGATCTTCTGGAAGAGTTATATCCACATATCAGTAAATTCATTTTCGGTGGATTCCGCATGATGGTAGAGCACTGTTACGGGATTTATAATTTTATCTACAAAATGTCCGGAAGGATGAAGGTAGAAATACAGCCAAGGGGAAAGGCACTCTATAAAAGGTTAAAGAAGATCATGGATGGAGAACAACCAGATGTGATCGTCTGTACACATCCGATGTGTGTAAAAGCAATTGCATCCTATAAAGAAAAGACAGGGCTTAAAACACCACTTGTGACCTGCATCACAGATATCAGTATGCATCCGGAGTGGACAGCACCGCAGACAGACATCTATCTTGCTCCGACACAGGAGATCAAAAGGCATCTGATGAAGGAGGGGACCAGGGCGGAAGATATTCTTGTGACAGGAATTCCGGTTCGCCAGCAGTTCCTGGATGCAGATTACCGTCAGAAACGGGAAAGAAACAGAACACGCAGGGTGCTCATTATGGGAGGCGGACTTGGGCTGATGCCGGATCTGAAAGAATTGCTTGAAAAATTACATAGCATGCAAGGCGTTGAGAGCGTAGTCATTACCGGAAAAAATCATAAGATGTATGAGGAATGGATGAATCGCTATGAGGATGTGGAAGTACTTGGATACACGGAAAATATCAGCAGATATATGCGCGGGGCAGACCTTGTGATTACAAAAGCAGGCGGAATTACGTTGTTTGAAATTCTGCACAGTCAGGTTCCGCTATTTGTCATCCACCCGTTTCTGGAGCAGGAGATGAATAATGCAAGGTATGCGGCAGAAAAAGGATTTGCCAAAGTCATATGGGGCAGACGTGAAGACTATATTCCGGAACTGGAAAAGCTGTTAAGTGATGAAAAAATGATGGAAGAAATGACCGGAAATGTAAGGCGTGCCTGTAAAGAGATGATAGAAGTATCATTGGATGAGGCAGTAGGGATCATGGAAGAAAGGATGACGGCATAATGAATATACCAAAGACTGCAAAGCTGGGACTGGCCTGTGCCGCAGCACTGAGTTATAGTGTGATTCCGACGTATTTGCTGAAATACCGTTGGATTTTCAGAAGCAGACAGAGGGCATCCCGGGAAGAGAAGGTTTTGTACCTGACATTTGATCGTGGAATCTGCTTACTCTGCCGCACAAGTCCGCTTGCGTCCTATCCTGATGACGGTGTTGACGATGATCTTCGGTATGCTTCCGCTGATGTTCTCCTCCGGTGCAGGTGCCAACGGTAACAGTTCGCTGGGTACGGGTGTAGTAGGCGGTATGGTTGTCGGGACACTGGCATTGCTCTTTGTCGTTCCGGTTTTCTACATCATCTTTGAATTTTTGCAGGAGAAAATCCGCAAACCGATGGAGGAGGAAGCAGACGTACAGGTGCTTTTAGAGAAAGAAAAGAGTGAAGTTGAACGCGAACGTAACTAAATGAAAGAAAGAATGAAGAAGAATATCATCACATTAGTTGCCATCAGTCTGTCGTTGAGCGGTTGTGGCATCTATACCAAATACAAACCCGCCACTGTCGTCCCCGACCATCTTTATGGGGAGGAAGTGGTGGCCGAGGACACTGCCAGTCTGGGTAATATGGACTGGCGGGAACTTTTCACCGATCCTTATCTGCAATCCCTCATCGAAGTGGGATTACAGACTAATACCGACTATCAGTCCGCCCAGCTTCGTGTGGAACAGGCACAGGCGGCACTGATGTCTGCCAAACTTGCTTTTCTGCCTGCTTTTGCCCTTTCCCCGCAGGGAACGGTGAGCAGTTTTGATACACACAAGGCTACGCAGGCTTATTCATTGCCCGTTACTGCCAGTTGGGAGCTGGACGTATTCGGTCGTATGCGCAATGCCAAAAAACAGGCGAAAGCACTTTATGCTCAAAGCGAGGATTATCGTCAGGCTGTCCGTACCCAGTTGATAACAGGCATAGCCAATACTTACTATACCCTGCTGATGCTGGATGAGCAACTCGACCTTTCCCGTCAGACGGAGACGGCATGGAAAGAAACCGTGGCCTCCACCCGCGCTCTGATGAATGCCGGACTGGCAAACGAATCCGCTGTGTCGCAGATGGAAGCTGCTTATTATCAGGTGCAGAGTTCTGTACTCGATTTGCAGCAGCAGATCAGTCAGGTGGAGAATAGCCTTGCCTTATTATTGGCGGAGACACCCCGTAATTATGAGCGCGGTATGCTGGCAAAGCAGCAGTTTCCTACGGATCTTTCGATAGGGATTCCTGTCCGGATGCTTTCTTCCCGTCCCGATGTCCGTTCTGCCGAGCGGACACTGGAAGCAGCGTTCTATGGAACCAATGCGGCACGTTCGGCTTTCTATCCTTCTATCACTTTAAGCGGAAGTGCCGGATGGACGAACTCTGCCGGGTCTTTGATTCTTAATCCGGGTAAGTTTCTGGCATCAGCGGTAGGTTCGCTCACGCAGCCGCTCTTTAATAAAGGACAGGTGGTGGCACAATATCGCATTGCCCGTGCGCAACAGGAAGAAGCAGCGCTCGGCTTTCAGCAAACGTTGCTCAATGCCGGTAGTGAGGTGAATGATGCGTTGATTGCCTATCAAACCAGTCAGGGAAAAAGAATCTTGCTGGATAAACAGATCACTTCCCTGCAAACGGCTCTGCGAAGCACTACTCTGTTGATGGAGCATGGTAATACAACCTATCTGGAAGTGCTTACATCGCGGCAGTCATTGCTTAGTGCGCAACTGTCGCAGACGGTCAATCATTTTACTGAAATACAAAGTTTAATTAACCTATACCGTGCTTTGGGGGGAGGTCAGGAGTAAATGACATCATACTCTCTCTGTTTTTTAATTTAAAGAAAGAAGGGTTGCCGGAGAAGTGATTCTGTGGCAGCCCGTTTTGTAATCAGTTTCTGGTAATCAATATCTATCCGGCTTGCGACGTATGTATAGGTATACGCTGTAAGCTGGAAAAATGGAATGTTGAAAATCTATCTGAATGGTGAACTGGAACAGTCGGTTTATGATGTGGCAATAGTGAATCCGGAGGTTAAACCGTCTTCGGTCATTGTGAATGCTTCCTTGAGGAAGGCTTTCAGAGAGCTGAAGATTATGAACCGTCCACTGGATTATAAGAAAAACAAGAATATGGTTCTGAAATAGAAGAGGTTGTATCAAATAGAGGTCAGCGTGATAGAATAAATGATGATAATATCCTGTTTGCAGGAGATATAGATGCTGTGTGTTGGATATATAGATCCAACACACAGGTCATATATGCCGTATACATTGGATCTATATGTCCAATACGCACGGTATATATGGCTTACAGGCTTACAAGTGGCTGATAAACAGCACTATTTTACCAGGCTTTTTGCCCTTTCCAATGCTACATTGATATTCGGGCAGATATTCTCTTTTCCCAGTAGTTCGTAGAATCCGGCTTTTTCCAGTACATTATGCACGTTCTCGTTGACTCCGGAAAGGATAACGGTAGTCTTTTCCTTCTGTGACATTTCGCAGAGAGTAGTCAGGTTGTGAATCCCTGTGGAATCGATGAACGGAACCTTGCGCATACGGATGATACGTACTTTCGGGCGGTCTCCCAGTTGTGTCATTGTCTCTTCAAACTTGGTAGCGATACCGAAGAAATAAGGGCCGTTGATTTCGTATACCTCTATGCCTTTGGGAATCATCAGGTTTTCTTCGTGTACGGCAATATCCGATTCCTTGTTCGGGTCAATCTCGTCGGTAATCACCGAGATTTTGGTAGTCTCCATGACACGCTTCATAAAGAGGACGCAGGCAATGACCAATCCTACCTCGATAGCGACAGTCAGGTCGAAGATAACGGTCAGGAAGAACGTGATAAGCAGTACGGTAACGTCCGATTTCGGATTCTTCAGTAAAGCTCTGAATACACGCCATCCGCTCATGTTGTAAGATACGATGACCAGTACGCCGGCAAGGCATGCCATCGGAATATATTGTGCGAGTGGCATCAGGAAGAGCAGAATCAACAGCAATACTACTGCATGAATGATTCCGGCTATCGGTGTCTTACCCCCGTTGTTGATATTCGTCATGGTACGGGCGATAGCACCTGTGGCGGGAATACCTCCGAACAAAGGGGCTATGATATTGGCTGCTCCCTGTGCGATCAGTTCTGTATTGGAATCGTGGCGGTCGCCTATCACACCGTCGGCTACAGTGGCAGACAGCAGGGATTCGATAGCTCCCAATACGGCAATGGTGATAGCCACCGGAAACAATTCCCTGATAGCTTCCCAATCCAGCGCAGGCACAACGGCATCAGGCAACTCTGATTTAATGGTGAAGCGGTCACCGATGGTCTGGATGCAGTCGATTCCTCCGAAGGTTTTCATCAGGTAAACGGCTATCGTGACTACGATGATAGCAATCAGCGAACCGGGAATTTTCTTTGAGAACTTCGGAGTGATGGCGATAATAATAATGCTGACAATACTAACGATGGTATTCCACCAGTTGATCGTGTCGAAGTGTCGGAAATAAATCAGCCACTTCCCGACGAAGTCTCCCGGCACTTTCTCGTCTCCGAAAGATAAACCGAAAATATCGGCAATCTGGGTCGTGAAAATAGTGACGGCGATACCGCTGGTAAATCCGACGATGATAGGATAAGGAATGAATTTGATGACAGCTCCCAGCTTGAACACTCCTAATAATACAAGGAGTACGCCCGCCATTAGCGTGGCTACAATCAGTCCGGCCTCGCCGTATTGTTGTATGATGCCATAGATAATGACGATAAATGCTCCCGTAGGACCGCCGATCTGGACTTTGCTGCCTCCCAACAGGGAAATGATGAATCCCGCAATGATAGCGGTGATAATACCTTTTTCGGGCGAAACTCCCGAAGCGATACCGAAAGCGATAGCCAGTGGAAGCGCTACGATACCTACGATGATGCCGGCCATCAGGTCCGCCATAAACGTTTCTTTCGAATAATTCTTTAGACAAGAAACCAGTTTGGGTTTAAATTCAAATAGCTTCATTTTTATATGTTGTTATACGTGTACTCTGTTCTTTTTTTGCAAAGTAGAGGTTGCAAAATTATATAAAATAATCGAAATAAGTATGTTTTTGAACATACTATTTGCCTGTTGATAGATTTCATCGATGAGCCGATAGTTTTTATTCATTAAGAAAAGGTGGCTTATTATGAACAAATCTCTTATATTTGCGTTATAAATAGTACGACAAGTTACGTTTGGTAATCAACCAATTTAAAATATAAATAGAATTATGGCTAAGAGTATTAAAGGAACTCAAACAGAGAAAAATCTGTTGACTTCATTCGCAGGAGAATCACAAGCTAGAATGCGTTACACTTATTTTGCAAGTGTCGCTAAAAAAGAAGGTTACGAACAAATTGCAGCTATCTTTACAGAAACAGCCGATCAGGAAAAAGAACATGCAAAACGTATGTTTAAGTTCCTCGAAGGTGGTATGGTAGAAATCACAGCTAGCTATCCGGCTGGCGTAATCGGTACTACACTTGAAAATCTTCGCGCTGCTGCAGCAGGTGAACATGAAGAATGGTCACTGGATTATCCTCACTTTGCTGATGTGGCAGAACAGGAAGGTTTCCCGATGATTGCTGCTATGTACCGCAATATCTCCATCGCAGAAAAAGGTCATCACTGTAACTGTTACCTTTTTTGTGATTCCGTTGCTGCTTACATAGATAACAGCTTTTCCTTTTTTCACACCTTTAACAACACCTTTGCTGCTTACAGTAGCAACTTTTGTATTGCTGCTTCTGTAGGTGATCTTTGCCTTTGAAGTAGCAACTGCCTTGATGGCTGTTGTTTTCTTTGCTTTTACACTTACAGCTGTTTTGGATGTGATCTTCAGGCTACCTTTTTTTACTGTGATCCTGCAGGTTGCTTTGTAGCTTCCGCATTTTACTGTAATTGTAGCTGTTCCTGCTTTTTTTGCTGTTACTTTTCCGCCTGCGCTTACCACTGCAACGGATTTATTACTGCTTGTATAAGTAACTTTTCCGCTAACGCCTGTTTTTTTCACTTTGATCTGGCTTGTTCCACCCACAAATACAGTCTTCGCTGAAGCCGAAGCTTTTACAGACGGCTTCTTAACTGTGATCTTGCAGGTTGCTTTATAATTTCCGCATTTCGCTGTGATCACAGCTGTACCTGCCGCCTTTGCAGTTACCTTTCCATTTGCGGCTACAGCTACAACAGATGGTTTACTGCTTGTATAGGTTACTTTTCCGGTAACACCTGCGGTCGTTGCTTTCAGCGTCACTGTAGCTGGAGATCCTTTTACATAAAGCGTCTTCGCTGATGCATTCAGTTTTACAGATGGCGTTTTTACAGTAAGCTTGTACTGTGCAGTTTTTCCTGCTGCAGATGTTGCTGTGATCACGGCTGTTCCTGCTGCTTTCGCAGTTACTTTTCCGTTCTCGTCCACAGATGCAACCGTTTCATTATCGGAAGCGTATGTTACATCCTTGCAATTCTCGCCTGTTGCTTCAAGCTGTCTGGAGCTTCCGATATAAAGAACTCCTGAATTTTCTTTAAAAGCAATCGTTCCATACACCAGCTGAACAGAAACATCTGCATGACCATCACTGGAAACTCTTACTGTATAGGTTTCATTTTCCGGTCTCGCTACAGTGGAATCCAGAGCAACCACTCCATCTGTAGTTACTGCATCCTGTACAAGATATGTTGTCTCTGAAGCATGTCCGACACCTGTTGTATAGAAAACAGATACCTTCGGATTTTTGTATTTATCAAGATTTGCAAGCTTAACATGGGTGCTGTCCGTAAATTCCGGAGAAACAGCCATCTCTTCTGTTGCCTGCGGTTTAACATAAATACCATCTGCAAATTCATATACATACGCGCCGTCTGCCATAATGTACGTGATCTTGTTTACGGTTTTTCCCTCAAGACCTGTATCTTTTGCAAAGGCAACCTTATACACCTTCAGCCACATCTCGTTCATATGACGCATGCCATATTTTCCGCCGTCTGTTGTTTCCAGGATCATTCCCTGAATCCCGGAGTTAACTGCAAAATCGGAATCACTCTTTGTATTGCGGAGATATTTTGTGCTGGTTTCTTTTACATCAATCTCATAATCTCCCCAGCGAGAAGATGTTTTGAGTGTTGCCTCCGCATCTGTCACAGTTGCTTTTACATTAAATTTTGTAGCACTGTATGTTCCATCTGTATTCAGTGTTTTATACTGCCCAGACTCTACCGTCGGAGTACGTCCCAGGGTGATCCCTGCTGCTTCTGTATATACTCCGCTTTCCGGAAGTTCTCCCGCTTCTGAAAGGATCTGCGCCTCTACATACGTTTTTGCATCTGTAGCTACATTAACCTTTTTTACTCCTGCGATCTCATAGCCATTTTCTGTCAGATTCTGAACATCTGCATTTCCGAAAGCAGTGCTTTTTCTGGTTGTGGCAGATGTAACGGAATCATATTTGCGGCTCGTTGCATCTCCTGCATAAAATTCCTCGTATGACAGAGATGCCGTACCGTAAAGTGTTCCTGTCAGTGCCTGATGTCCATTTGCCACCTTATAATAAATATCTGTTCCCGGAATCTGTGTATATCCATCCACCGCTCCCTTTACCCAGTAATAGGAAACATTGGAAACCGTGATCGGCTGACCTGTCAGTGTGATATTTTTTTTCATATCCACATAATTATCGCTAGAGATCATAACCGTATAGATCTCATCCCCGGCCCTGGATACACTGCTGTCAAAGGTTACCACCCCGTTCTCTGCCACTGCATGATCTACAACATATGTTGTCTTTTTACCATGACCACTTCCTGTTGTGTAGTATACGGAAACCTTAGGATTTTCATATTTGTCAAGGCCATCTACTTTAACCTGAGTTGTATTTTCTTTTACAAAAGCCGCCTGTACCTTCATTCCTGCTTCAGGCTGTTTTTTCACAAGAGGAGCTTTGTCTCCGAACTCATATACATAGGAACCGTCCGGAGTAATATAAGTCACCTTTGATATTTTTTCCCCGATAAGCCCGGATCCTGCTGAAAACGCAAGTTCGTAGGGCTGTACCCAGATTTCATAGGTATGACGAAGTCCTACCTTCTTACCACTGGCAGTTTCAAGGATCACTCCCAGTGTATTTCCGCCTACAGCAAAATCACCCTGTCTGGAATTGCGAAGATATTTTGTGCCGGCTTCTTTTACCACCAGCATGTAATCACCCCAGATCGACGGTGCCTGGATCTGGGCGGATGCATCTGTGACCGTTGCTTTTACATCGAATTTTGTTGCACTGTATGTTCCGTCTGTATTCAGAGTTTTATACTGTCCTGTTTCCTGTGACGGCGCTTCATTCAGCGTAATATCTGCTGCCTCTGTATAGACACCCTCTCTCGGAAGCTTGGAAGCAGCTTTCAGCGCCTGTGCATCTACATAGGTTTCCGCGTCCACTGCAACACTTACATTCTTCACACCCTGGATCTGATATCCGGAAGAGGTCACCTCTGTGCTGTCCTCATTAGCAAAAATCTGATTTTTACTCGTTGTTGCCGAAGTGATAGCGTCATAGCTCTCCTGAGTGGTATCCCCGGCATAAAATTCCGAATAACTTAAAGTTGTCGTTCCGTACAGTTTTCCGTTCAGAGCTGTCTGCCCGTCTGCTACTTTTGCATAAACGCCTGTTGTTCCTATCTGTGTATATCCCTCTGCCGGCTGCATGGACCAGAGATATTTCACTCCTGCAACAGTGATCTCAGAAGCATCCTGAAGAACCTCGCCTGCTTCTGCCATAAATGCTTCTCCATCACCGAATGCCTCTTCTGTATCCTCCTGGATCTGCGGTTCCTCTTCCTGTTGAA
>OLQM01004606.1_pt1 | contig 10428 bp, 8 predicted proteins | sample 1673161 | NCBI WGS metagenome assembly OLQM01 (sample SAMEA3136761, study PRJEB25190) | human gut metagenome | reverse complement strand
AAAAATTAATTATCTAATAAAAATAAAACGAAATATATCTAATAAAAAATTACGCAATAAGCGAAAATAAACTAACAATAATCATGAAATTTTGGTAGGAAATTAATAAAAATTAATGAGAAGTATAAAAACAAAATACCTTGGTATTGACTAAAATTCCGGGGGGGGGGTTAACATTAAAGTAACCTTTATATTATTGGGGTGTTTCAGTTGTAGTAAGAAGGAGGGTGTACTTATGAACAGGATATACAAAGTAATTTGGAACAAGGGGAAAAATTGTTATTCCGTGGTATCGGAAATTGCAAAAAACCACGGAAAATCTTCAAGCTGCCGTAAAAAAGCAGTGACGGCCGTAATGATTCTGTCCTTGTTGTCCGCAGGCGGTCTCGCCTATGCGGAGGCTCCTGCGATAGCAGCGGACCCGGATACCGAAATTCACTATTTCTCGGTTCATGCCAATGACAGCGCCAACCCTGAGGGAACGAACTGGAAGAATGACGGCGCAAAAGGGGTCGCTGCGATAGCGGTCGGACCCTACGCGCACGCGGACGGTGTACAGGCGAGCGCTTTCGGCGTGGCGGCTAAAGCAACGGGAGCAGCTGCCACAGCGGCGGGAACCAATGCCGTTGCCGGCGGAGCCAGCGCGGCTGCTTTCGGTGTCTCTGCCAATGCGGGCGGAGATAATGCTACGGCGGTAGGAACTAATGCCAATGCGGCCGGGGCAGCGGCAGTGGCGACAGGCGCTTATGCAAACGCGGCGGGCACATCTTCTGCGGCGTTCGGACTTCGGGCGCAGGCGAAAAGCAAAGAATCGGTAGCGGTAGGTGCTTTTGCAGAGGCGGACAAGCTTGCGGCGGCGATTGGTTCGCAAGCGAAAGCGATCGGTCAACAGTCGGTTGCTGTTGGCGGAAGAGCGGAAGCGCAAGCGGCTGGCAGTTTGGCCCTCGGATCGATGGCAAGCGCAACGCAAAAAGGTGGTGTTGCGCTCGGCGTGAACAGCCTTGCCGACAGACAGGCGAGAGTCTGGGGCTTTGATGTATCTGCAGGCAAAGCAATGGATGAAGATACTTTGCTGGGTGCGAAAAAAGCAGAGCGCGCGCAGGAAATAGAGAAACTTACCGGTCTGCGCGGAGAGTTAAAACAATTGCAGACCCAATATGTCGAAAGCCTTAAAAACGATCCCGTTGGCCAGGATGGAAAACCCGTACTATCCGATGCGACTAAACAAATTCAGGAAAAGCTGAAAAATAAAACGGATGAATTTAACACGCAATTTAAATTGGTAAACGGATATGTAAATGCATGGCAATCCATAGACGGGGCGGTTTCTGTAGGCAATGCGGATCTGGGAGTCACCCGTCAGATTACAGGCGTAGCCGCCGGCACGGAAGATACTGATGCGGTGAACGTGGCGCAGATCAAAGCCATTACGAAGCAAATGGAAGAGCAAGCGACCCACTATTTCTCCGTTAACGCCGATGACAGCGCCAACCCCGCGGATACGAACTGGGATAATGACGGGGCTAAAGGTGTCGCCGCGGTAGCAATTGGAACGCACGCGGGAGCGCAGGGCGATTACGGTACGGCGGTAGGACCCTACGCGCACGCGGACGGTAACCAGGCGAGCGCCTTCGGCGTGGCGGCCAATGCGAGCGGAGTAGCTGCCACAGCGGCGGGAACCAATGCAAAAGCCATGGGAACAGCTGCTACAGCGACGGGAAGCGGCGCCGTTGCGAATGGAGAAATCGCGTCTGCTTTCGGTTCCGCAGCTAACGCGACCGGGACGGCTGCCACAGCGGCAGGAAGTAATGCCGTTGCGAATGGAGAAATCGCGTCTGCTTTCGGTTCCGCTGCCAACGCTACAGGAAAGGCTTCCACAGCGGCAGGAAGTAATGCTGTTGCAAATGGAGAATTCGCGTCTGCTTTCGGTTCCGCAGCCAATGCGACAGGAAAGGCTTCCACAGCGGCGGGAACCCATGCCGTTGCAAACGGAGTAGGCGCATCTGCTTTCGGCTCCGCTGCCAACGCATCCGCTGATTATTCCCTCGCCATCGGGGTCATGGCAAGCGCGACGCAAAAGGGCGGTGTCGCTCTCGGCGTGAACAGCCTTGCCGACAGACAGGCGAAAGTCTGGGGCTTTGACGCGTCGGCAGGCAACGCGATGAATGAAGATACTTTGCTGGGTGCGAAAAAAGCGGAACGCGCGCAAGCAATAGAGAAACTTACCGATCTGCGCGGAGAGCTACAACAATTGCAGACCCAATTTATCGAAAGCAGTAAAAAAGATCCCATTGGCCAGGATGGAAAACCCATACCATCCGATGAGACTAAACAAATTCAAGAAAATCTGAAAAATAAAAAGGATGAATTTAACGCGCAATTCAAACTGGTAAACGGATATGTAAATGCATGGCAATCCATCGACGGGGCGGTTTCTGTAGGCAATGCGGATCTGGGAGTCACCCGCCAGATTACAGGCGTAGCCGCCGGCACGGAAGATACTGATGTGGTGAACGTGGCACAGCTGAAGTCCGTGCAGACAGAAGCGGCTAAGCATACGACTGTTGTAGCAGGAACGAATGTAACGGTAGACGAAGGAACCAATGACAAAGGCGGTAAAGAATACACTGTGAAACTGAATGATACGCTCACGGGACTCAAGAGTGTAGAAACTGAAAAAATCACCGTCAACGATAAAGTAACGATTGATAAAGACGGACTGAAAACCGGTGATGTGACAATCAAAGAGGATGGTATCCATGCAGGTAATAAGGTCATTACAGGCGTAGCCGCCGGCAAGGATGACACGGATGCGGTGAACGTGGCGCAGATGAAAAAGCTGGAAAGTACCGTAAATGATAAAATGACCGTTTTGAACGGACGAGTGGATGTACTGGATACAAGAGTAGACAGAGTAGGCGCGGGAGCGGCCGCACTGGCAGGACTTCACCCGCTGGATTATAATCCCGAAAACAAATGGGACTTTGCCGCAGGCTACGGCAACTATAAAGGCGCGAATGCCATTGCTATCGGCGCGTTCTACCGTCCTGATGAAAACAAAATGATCAGCATTAGCGGTTCCTTCGGCGGCGGAGAAAACATGGTGAGTGCCGGTATTTCCGTCAAACTGGGACAGGGAACGGGAATAAGTACTTCGAAAGCCGCTATGGCAAACGAAATCCGTGACTTGAAAGAAGAAAACCGTGAAATGAAACAGGAAATAGAAGATTTGAAGGAACAGATGAAAAATTTCATGTCAGGTAAATAAGGGATAAAGAAGAAAAGGAATGAGTCCGTACCGGGTTCATTCCTTTTTGCGTGCCGAAAACCTACAGAAATAAAAGAACAGCTTATTAAAAAGAAAAGAATCCAAAATGCAAACTGTAGAAAAGGGCAAGTCGGGGCAGAAACAGAAAAATCTTTTCCTTGTCTGCGCACACTTGCCCCTATCGCCTCGCAAAGCTCGGCACTTCCCTCCGTGTTCGGGGGAAGCTTACATTAAGGAAGAAAGAATTATAGTTTTTATTATTTTAAACGCGTTTGATGATATTCTGTGTCGGATTCTTACCGCTCCCGTTGGTCGGGTATGGCGTCTCATTGTGTTTTCGCGTCGCTACGCTCCTAAAAATACAATTCGCTTGCCATCGCTCTTAATTACCACGGCTCAAGAATGACGGCAGGGTGAATTGCGTTTCCTCAAAATTTTTACTTGGTTTTTGTAAAAAACAACAGAAGGAAAACCGTAAGCAGTCTCCGTTTGCCTCCGTTTTTGGGACAGATGACACTAAGGAGAGAGATTTATATTTTCCGCTCCTATTTCACATGAAACGTAAATAACTCTGACGGAAAACGGAATCCTTTGTATTTTGATGTAAAAAAGGAAAATTCATGCGTTTATTTTTTTAATTTTTTCAAAAAAATTTCTTTTTCTCTACATTCCCAAAATTAGGGGATTTTTCTTCAAAAGTGGGCTGTAATTTGGCCATAATATTTTTGATATAGGCGGAAAAGTTCGATAATTTCGGACAAATTTCATTGTGCATGCCTTTAAGATATAGTATAATAGAAAAAATTTATTTTAGGAGGAAAAGCGATGAATTTATCCGTACAAATTTTTGCCTCTCTTGTGCTTTCCGTCGTAGTCGGGCTGTTTTTGGGTGATACCGCTATAGTGCCGGTAAAGACATGGATTGCTCCTGTAGGAACTATGTTTATCAATCTCATTAAAATGATGATTGTTCCCGTCGTTCTCTGCTCGCTCATTGTAGGTATGACGTCTATGGGAGATATGAAAAAGCTCGGCCGGATCGGAATCAAAACCGTTGCTTTTTATATGGTAACTACGGCGATTGCCATTGTCATCGGTTTCGGTGTTGCCGGCGTTATCGAGCCGGGGGTGGGTATGGCTCTTCCTGCGGAGGCCGCTCCGAAAGTCAAGGAAGCACCGAGCATTATGCAGGTTTTCGTCAATATGATTCCTAAGAATCCTATTGAATCGATGGCAAAAGCAGATATTTTACCGGTCATCGTATTTGCTCTTTTTATCGGGGCAGGCATTATTTCTGTCGGCGGTAAAAAGGGAGCACTTCTTATCAATGTCTTTGATTCGGGGGCCGAGGTGTGCTATAAAGTTATCGCTATGATTATGCGCCTTGCTCCTATCGGCGTATTCTGCCTCCTTCTTCCCGTGGTCGTACAGAACGGTCCGAAAGTACTCCTTCCGCTCCTTTCCGTCATCATGGCCATGGCGGTGGGCAGTGTCATTCATGCCTTAGTTGTTTATTCGGGGATTGCCGCCGCTGTGGGACATATGAGCCCCGTGAAATTTTTCCGCGGTATGGCGGAAGCGATGGTCATTGCTTTTACCACCTGTTCATCGGCAGGAACGCTTCCGGTTAATATGAAAAATATCCAGGAAAAATTGGGAGTCAAGCGGGATATTGCCTCTTTCATTCTTCCTCTCGGTGCCACGATTAATATGGACGGCACAGCGCTCTACATGGGTGTCTGCTCCTTATTTATCGCCAATGTGTATAATATTCCCCTCACCGTGGATCAGATGATGCTCATCATTCTCACAGGGACACTTGCGTCCATCGGTACGGCAGGTGTTCCCGGTGCCGGCCTCATCATGCTGGCCATGGTTCTCCAGTCTGTCGGACTTCCTATGGAAGGGCTTGCTCTCGTAGCCGGTATCGACCGCGTACTTGACATGTTCCGTACGACCTTGAATATCACAGGCGATGCCGCTGTGGCAGTTGCTATCGATGCGACGGAAAAAACCGTACCGACCACATTGGAAATCCACGAATAAAATCTTTTTTCCGGGCCGCGCCGTTCCGTTTTTATAACAAGGCGGCCGTAAAGGAAATAAAGGAAGCCATTTGCAGATAAAAAAATAATAAGCATACCGCTGTCATGAAAACGATGGAAACAGAAAGAAAAGGGAAAATCATAACTTTACAAAGGAGTCATGAGATAAAGTAATAAAAAACCGATATTTGTATGCTTAAAAAATATTATACAATTAAAAAATTATCCAGTATAATACATGTACACTAATTTGGAGGATGTATACGGAAAAAGACAATTGTCTGCCGAAGGAGTAACACTATCAGGCGTTCGAAGGGGATTTCCCCGGGTAACACGAAACCGTGTACGGACATAACTCTGGAGAGATCCATATAAGGACGCCGAAGGGGCAGGGGTGCAGGGAAGAGTAGTCGTTGCATTCTAATCTCTCAGGCAAAAGGACAGAGTCGGTGGGGATAGGGATTATTCCGGCCGGCTCTGCTTTTTTACCCGAAAACAGAGCCGGTTTTTTGTATCAGAAAAAGGATTTCATGTAAAAAAGATGGGAGTGGTACTATGTTAGCTGATGTATTGAATCAGATTGATGCCATCGTATGGGGCCCCTGGCTCCTCGTTCTCCTCGTAGGCACCGGCGTATATCTGACGATTCGTCTGGGACTTATCCAGATGGTGAAATTACCGCGGGCCCTCAAGCTCATCTTCTTCGCCAGAAATAAAGGTGACGGAGATATCGACAGCTTCAAAGCCCTCTGTACCGCTCTTGCCGCCACCGTAGGCACAGGAAATATTGTGGGCGTAGCGACTGCCATTAAGCTCGGCGGACCGGGTGCTCTCTTCTGGATGTGGGTCGCTGCCTTCTTCGGTATGGCGACCAAATACGCGGAAGGCTGCCTGGCCGTCAGATTCCGTTCTGTTGATGAAAACGGAAATATAGCCGGCGGACCGATGTACTACATCGAACAGGGACTCGGAAAAAAATGGAAACCTCTCGGCATGGCCTTTGCCTTCTTCGGCGTACTTACCGCCATGCTCGGCTCGGGAACGACCACCCAGGTCAATGCGATTACCCATTCTCTCAATGCATCGATGAATGTGCCGATTCTTTTGTCCGTAGCCGTTCTTACCATTCTTGTCGGAATTATCATTTTCGGAGGACTCCGCTCGATTTCCAAAGCGGCCGAAAAAATTGTGCCCGCCATGGCCGTTTTATACTTTATCACCACCGTGTCCCTTCTTGTCATCTTCTATGAACAACTGCCCCATGCCTTTGCCCAGGTTATAGAAGGCGCGTTTAACGGAACGGCCGCAGCCGGCGGATTTGCCGGAGCAGGTATCATGCTTGCCCTCCGAAGCGGTATCGCCAGAGGCCTTTTCTCCAACGAATCAGGCCTCGGGTCAGCACCGATTGTAGCTGCTGCCGCCAAAACCAAATGGCCGGCCGAACAGGGACTCATCTCCATGACAGGCACATTCATCGATACCATTATCATCTGTACCCTTACAGGCCTCACTATCATCGTCAGCGGCGCCTGGATGGGAGATATAAACGGTGCAGAGCTTACACAAGAAGCTTTTGCCAGCGGATTCGGAAGCATCGCACCGATTCTTCTTACCGTATCCCTTACACTCTTCGCATTCACCACCATACTCGGCTGGAACTACTACGGCGAACGCTGCCTCGTCTACCTGGCAGGCGTCAAAGCCATTCCCGTCTACCGCGTTGTCTACGTCATTATCATTGCAGGCAGTGCATTCCTCCAGCTTGAAGAAATCTGGGCCCTCGCCGACATAGTAAACGGCCTTATGGCGATTCCGAACCTCATTGCCCTCTTGGGACTCTCCGGCATTGTAGTTACAGAAACGAAAAAATACTTCCACCATCTGGAAATCCGTGATACCAAGCTCAAAGCCTATAAAGCAAGGCGCATAGGTAAAAAATAAGATAAATGAAAAATAAAGACCTCCCCAAACTAAGGCGGAGGTCTTTTTATGTGCAAAAAAAGGAGAAAACAAAAAGTAATGAAATGGTTCACATAAAAAAGAAAAATGTAAATCTCAAGCAGTCCCAACTTGTTGAGGAGTAAATGAACCACTTTTCGAGGAGCAGAATGACACTGTAAAATGTGTACCTTACAAAAATGGTGGAAGAAATGCTTTGCCTTCGGCTAAGCTGACGGGTTTGGGAAAGTGTTTTGTATTATATAAAAAGAATGCGGAGCTTTACAAATTTTCTATGGAAATGAAAAGTGGCTTTTACAAAAGACAGGTATGATGTAAAAAAGTGTATTAACCGGCGGAAAATGAAAGGTATATGCTTTTGCATATTTCTTTATATTGATGTATTTAATTTAGGGTTTTATGATATAATTCAATTGATAGGAAGGCATATAAGAAGAATAAAAGCCTGTGGTGTTTTTAATGAAGAAAAGGGGGATACTGTGAGTAAAATTTTTAAATGGTTGTGCCTCGCGCTGGCAGGATTGTGTATGGCAGTGGCAGCAGGTTGCGGCGGACAGGCACCGGCAAAGCAGGCCGTGAAGGAAAACGGCAAGACTGTCGTGACATTCTGGCACGTCTATACGAAAAATTTCGGTGCACCGGTTATCAAACAGATGGTAGATGATTTTAATAAGTCCCAGGATAAAATCATTGTCAAAGAAGTCTACAATCCTGACATGTATCCGGGCCTGATGAAGAATTTACAGGCTGATGTAGCGTCAGGGAAAGCACCGTCTGTCGCTATGATTGGGTATAACTATCTGAAGTATTTCGATCAGAATTTCAAGTATGTGTCACCTGTAGATTTAGAAAAAGAGTCACAGGAAAAAGATTATTTGGAAAAGAATTATCTCCCTAATGTCTTAGGGCTTGCAAAGGTTGGGGATAAGCAGGTAGGGCTTCCTTTCTCCATCAGTGCACCGATTATTTATTACAATCCCGATTTATTCAAAGCAGCAGGTCTCGATCCTGCCCAGCCGCCAAAAACTTGGGAAGAAGTAAGAAAGGTGGCTAAGATTATCCGTGATAAGACGGGAGAATATGGTTTCTATATGCAGGAATACCAGGACAACTGGGCAACCCAGGGTCTTCTCACATCGAACGGAGCTGAAATTTTAAAGGACAATAAAGCTGTATTTGCTTCGAAAGAATCAGAGGACGCATACCGTCTGTATGCAGACATGGTTTTGAAGGACAAATCAGCACTTCATATCGCTGCCGATGAAGGTATTGCTTCTTTCTACAGCGGAAAAGTAGGAATTTTGATGGGAAGCAGTGCAAAGATAGGTACTGTTACCCAATCTTCAAAATTTAATGTTATGGCATGCCCGTTCCCTGCTTTCGGAGACAAAGCTGTAAAAATTCCGGCAGGTGGTAATTTCCTGGCTGTTACTGCCCAGTCTAAAGAGGAGCAGCAGGCAGCTTGGGAATTTATAAAATTTATGATGCAGCCGAAGTATCTTGCCCAGTGGACAATCAATACAGGATATCTTCCGCCCCGTGCAGAAGTCATAGACGATCCGGCAATCAAAGACGCAATCGTTAAGACACCGGCATTAAAGGTAGCTTTTGAAGAGTTACCGCTTCTTTCACCGTGGGTAGCTTTCCCCGGTGATGTAGGGGTGAAAGCGGAAAAGATGCTTGCCGATGTAAGAGATGAGATTCTCAGCGGCGGAGAACCGGCGGCAATTTTGAAAAAAGCAGAGGACGATTTGAACGCCCTCATGAAATAAAATAGTGAGAAAAGAGGCCGTAGGTGTATTTCTACGGTCTTTTCTCTGTAAAAAAACTATAAAACGGACGGAGATTTTTTATGACCAATGAGAATCATGTAGCGGGCTATATGAAACGAGAAAAGAGACTGGCTTTGCTGTTTATCATGCCGGCACTGTCAGTATTTCTTCTCTTTATGTTTTATCCCCTGGCTTATACTTTGTATCTGAGTTTTTTCCGGTGGAATATGGTGTCGCCGCAGATGAAATTTGCAGCGCTGGATAATTATATCCGCCTGCTTACGTCACCTGTTACAATGCAGGTTATAGAGAATACACTTTTGTATATCGTGATTCTTGTTTTACTGAATTTTTTACTTCCTTACGGGTTATCCTTTGTAAATACATTTTTGATGAAACGGGGTAAAAATATTTATAAGACACTCCTTTTTTCATCATCACTGATTGCTTTGGTCGTAGGCGCTATTTTGTTCCAATGGATATTTAACCCTGTTTCGGGACCTGTGGCGGCTGTGGCGGATATGGCAGGCGTGACACTTCCGGCATGGTCGAAAACACCGGGCCTTGTCATTGTCATCATCAGTCTGGTTGCCGTGTATAAGGCATTCGGATACAATTTTCTCATTCTTTTATCGGGAATGAACAATGTACCTGAAGAGCTTATCGAGGCGGCACGCTTGGAAAAAGCATCGAACCGGAATATTTTTACCCGTATCGTTATGCCCCTTACGTCATCGACAGCGGTATATATCCTGATCATGACAATTGTACAAGGCCTTCAGTATGTATTTACGCCTATCAAGGTGCTGACCCAGGGCGGTCCGAATGATGCAAGTTCCAATATCATTTACCAGGGGTATGACTATGCGTTTACTTTTTATGAAACAGGCATGTCAGCGGCACTGGCGATTGTAACGATGATTATTTTCCTGCTTCTTCTCTACTTGGAGTTCCGCTATGTGGAGAAAGGGGTATATTATGAAAATTAATTCTTCGGAATGGAAATGGCATCTCCTGTTTGCCCTTATTGTACTCATGCTGGTCTACCCCCTTGTCTTTGCCCTTTCGACGTCTTTCAAGCCGATGAGCGAAGCTTTCTCTTCGGCGTCTCTGATTCCGAAGGACCCTACCTTTTCTGCTTATGAACGGGTCTTTACGACAATCCGTTTCGGGGCGATTCTTTCAAACACCTTTATCATTGCCTCTCTCGTGACGCTTTTCAAGCTCGTGACGGCTCTTTTTGCGGCGTACGCTTTCGTATTTTTCCGTTTCCGCGGGAAAACGCTTTTATATTTTCTTCTCATCAGTACGATTTTTATTCCTTTTACAGTAACGATGATACCGAACTATATCACTTTATCCAAAATCGGACTGATAGACAGCA
>OLQM01004605.1_pt1 | contig 10429 bp, 10 predicted proteins | sample 1673161 | NCBI WGS metagenome assembly OLQM01 (sample SAMEA3136761, study PRJEB25190) | human gut metagenome | reverse complement strand
GGATAAACGCTGAAAGCATCTAAGCGTGAAGCCGACCCAAAGATAAGATATCCCACTGATTGAATCAGGTAAGATCCCTTGTAGACTACGAGGTTGATAGGCACGATGTGTAAGTGGAGCGATCCATTCAGCAAGTGTGTACTAATAGATCGAGGGCTTGACCACAATTCGCTTGAATTCTCAAGTCAATGACAAAATGTGAGCAGTGATTATTCAGTTTTGAAGGCACGTCCTTCAAGAAACACTGGACAAAGTAGAACAGAAATGTTATACTGAACCAGTCATATTGGTCGGTGACGATGACGGTGAGGTTCCACCTGTTCCCATTCCGAACACAGAAGTTAAGCTCACTTGTGCCGAAGATAGTTCGCTGGAAACGGCGCGTGAAAATAGGTAGTCGCCGACTTGAACAGAACGCTTCAGGATTTTTCCTGAGGCGTTTTTTGTTTCGTAAATTTGACGAAGTGCACTGAAATAACATTCGGATTCGTGTTCTATACAAAGGGAGGAATGTGCCGTGAGATGTGGAGCAGTGGCAGGGCGGTGACATCGTGATCTTTGAAAAGCATATCGGCATCGTTTCTGATCGGCGGAACTGGGACGGTGTGCCCTATGTGATCCATCATAACGATCCGTGGCAGACTGCTTACGAACAGGACATTCTGGAAAAGCGAACGGACATTGTGGGACATTACCGTATCTCCCAATAACGGCATAAAAAGCGGCTCCACCGCGCTGGGAAAACCAGCGTAAGCGGGGCCGCTGTGTTTATGTCGGAATATCAGTGCGCGTTTGTTGCACTTTTGCACGGATTCCGGTATAATGAAAGAAACTACCGCGAGGGAGATGAAACGATGGACTGGGTCATGTGTCTGCTGCCAATGGCAGTGTGCTTTGTGGGCGTTCTTTTTTCGGTGAAAGTGAGCAAAAAGCACAAGCGCATTCTGGCGGCTGCCGGGGTGATGCTGTTTCTGTGCGTGGCATTCGGCTCCCTTGCAGTGTACCGGGTGCAGAAGATTACCAAGCCCATCCGGGAAAGCGATACGCTTGCCGTGGCGGAAATGAACCTGAATTCGTTCCGGGGCGATGTGGAGATGAACGATCTCCAGACCGATGCTTCGACGGAGCTGTATCAGGCGCTCGAAGAATATCTAGGAAAGAAACTCTACCTGCCCTGCATCAATCAGGATACCTTCGATGCGGGTGGGCAGGATGTGGTCCTTCAATTCGGCAGCGACGACGAGGCGAAGGTCTGGCTTGCGTTTTATGCGGACAGCCGAATCTGTTTGGTCAACGGGAAAAAGGCATACGTTTTTCCGGGAGGAAAGGCAGTTTATCAGGAAATCGAGGAAATTCTAGCGTCAGTCAGCACCTATACGGCAGTTACCGTCACTGCAATTGACGAGAAAAATGATTTTCTGATGGCGGAAGAAAAAAACGGGAAGCTATATGCGTTCCACAAGGTTTCAGAAAAGCTGCGGACAAAAAGTGGAAAGCAAGCAAAGCTGGAAGACCTTGCGGTAGGGGATGAACTTACGGTGTTGTCGGATGGCAGGGTGTTGCTGAGTGACCCGTATCAAATTGAAAATATCTATCAGATTTATACATAAGGCTTCCTTCCGCTGTCCCTGCAAAAGAGGCGGCGGATTTTTTCTGCAAAAGCCTTGCATCCCGCCCGCCGGTGCGGTATGCTTAACCAATAGAGCATTGCAGAGGGAGGGAGACCCCGGATGGACATGGAAGAGATCCGCTACCTGTTGGGCGGCACGGTATTCGCGCGGGCCAAGGCCTACACGGACCGGATACAGGATCTGAACTGCGAAGTGGCCGGGAACGGCGTGCGCCACCTGAGCGCCGACGTGCGCGGCGGCGGGCGGAGCCTGTACCAGACCCAGGTCTGGCTGCGGGAAAATGGCAGCTTTGTCAGCGCCAGCTGCTCCTGCCCTTACAACGAAAACGGCGAGGGGCCCTGCTGCAAGCACATCGGCGCGCTGCTGATGTGGGACAGCGAGAGTCAGGGCCTTTCCGGCAGAGCGCCGCAGAAGCCTGCTGAGAGCCCGGAGAGCATCCCGGGCGTGGTGCGGGGCACGGCCAACCTGCAAACGCCCCAGCCTGAGGAGCAGCCCCGCAGGGACAGCTATGCCTCCAGCCTGGAAATGCTGTTCGGCAAGAAGTGGCGGGGCGAGGAACCGGAATCTGACTACGAGGCACGGCGGCTGCTCCGGGCCTATCAGGAGGGAGCACTGGCCGAGGTGGACGGCGTGACCGGCCACGCAGAGCTGCGCCCCCACGCCGCAGAGCTGGAACCGGAGCTGACCCTGCTGCCCGGGGAGCTGCCCTGGCTGCGGCTGCGCATCTCGGCAGACGGCGGGCGGCAGTATGTGGTAAAGAGCATCCCGGACCTGCTGCGGGCCGTGGAGAAGCACGGCTTCATCAGTTACGGCAAGGCGCTGGAATTCCAGCACAGCTGGGAGGCCTTTGCCCCGGAGGCACAGCAGCTGCTCCGCCTGCTGCGGCGGCAGCTCAGCGCAAAGGAAGGGGCCGAGGCGGCCCTGCGCAGCTACGGCAATGCGCCCCGCAGCGGGCCTGCCGGGGGCATCCCGCTGAACGGCGAGATCTTTGACGGTCTGGTGGCCCTCTATGCCCCCACCGGCAATCTGGGCGGCTACACCCTCAAGACCGGCATCCCGGCCCTGACCATGCGGGTGGAAAAGCGCCGGGGCGGCGTGGAGGTGTCCGTGACCCCTGCGTTGGGGTGGAAAACGGGTTTAGACAACGACTATTTATACAGTGAGGATACGATTTGGCAGCTGGACCGGGCCGAAAGCGCCCGGATGCGGCCCGCCCTTGAGGCGCTGTGCGGCAAGAGCCTGTTCTTTACCACCGGGGATGCCACCGCCTTTTGCAGCTACGTCCTGCCGGAGCTGGGCAGCAGGGTGACCATTGAGGACCCCGAACGCCTGCTGCTGAATCAGATCCCGCTGGAGCCGGTGGTGCAGTTTTATCTTGACGCACCCACGCGGGAAACGGTGCGGGCGCACCTTGAATTTTTGTACGGCGAGGACCGCGTCACGCCGGAGGAACCGGGGCCTGCCGGTCTGCTGCGGGATGCCCGCGCCGAACAGCGGGCCGGGCGGCTGCTGGGGCGGTATCTGGAGCCGGGGCCAGACACCATGGGCAACGGCCTTGCCGCCCACTACGATGCCTATGAGGAGGATGAAGTCTACCGCTTCCTCGATGAGGGCATCCCGGCCCTGCTGGCGGAGGGCGAGGTCTACCTGACCGATGCCTTCCGCAGTATGCAGGCCGCACCGCCGAAGATCTCGGTGGGGGTGTCGGTGCACGGCAGCGTGCTCGACCTGGAGGTGGACACGGGGGAGTTCCCGGTGGGGGAGCTGAAAGCCCTGCTGAAATCGCTCCACCAGAAAAAGCGCTACCACCGCCTGCGCGATGGCCGTCTGCTCCGGCTGGACGATTCCATGGAGGTGCTGGACGAGCTGAACGAGACGCTGGAGCTTTCCGGGGCCAAACTGGGCCAGGCCCACGCCCGGCTGCCCCTGTACCGGGCCCCCAGTCTGGACTGGGCGCTTTCGGGGCAGAACGGCATCCGCTTCAACCGGGACGATGCCTTCCGCCAGCTCAGCCGGAGCTTCCACGCGGTAAAGGACAGCGAGTATACACCGCCTGCGTCTCTACAAAAAGTTTTGCGCAAATACCAGCGGGACGGCTACCGCTGGCTCCGCACGCTGGATGGCTACGGCATGGGCGGCATCCTTGCGGATGATATGGGTCTGGGCAAGACGGTGCAGGTGCTCAGCTATCTGCTGGCCCTCCGGGAGCAGGGCGGGAACCCCCTGCCCAGCCTCATCGTCTGCCCGGCCTCGCTGGTGCTGAACTGGGCCGAGGAATGCCAAAAGTTCACGCCGGAGCTGAACTGCGTTGTGGTGGACGGGGATGCCGCCCACCGGGCCCAGCTGGCCGAGCAGTGGGACGGGGCCGACGTGGTGGTGACCAGCTACGACCTGCTCCGCCGCGACGAGACCCTGTACGAGAACCAGAAATTCTACGCCTGTATCCTGGACGAGGCCCAGGCCATCAAGAACCACACCACCCAGAAATACAAGGCGGTGTGCGGGGTGAACAGCCGTGTCCGCTTTGCGCTGACCGGCACCCCCGTGGAGAACCGCCTGGGTGAGCTGTGGAGCATCTTTTCCTTCCTGATGCCGGGCTACCTGCCGCCCTATAAGAGCTTCTGCAGCCGGTTTGAAAAGCCCATCACGCAGGAAAATGACCCGGCGGCGGTGCGGCGGCTGAACCAGCTCACCGGGCCGTTCATCCTGCGCCGGATGAAGTCCGAGGTGCTGAAGGAGCTGCCCCCCAAAACAGAGAACGTCTACCGCATCGAGCTGGAGGAGGAGCAGCGCAAGCTCTACCTTGCCGCCGTGGTGGATGCCCGGGAGAAGCTGCGGGCCGCCAAGCCAGAGGACAAGATGGCGGTGTTCGCCGTCCTCATGCGGCTGCGGGAGATCTGCTGCGACCCCCGGCTCATTGCCGACAACTGGGCAGGCGGCAGCGCCAAGCTGGATGCCTGCATCGAGCTGGTCACCAGTGCCGTGGAGAGTGGGCACCGCATCCTGCTGTTCAGCCAGTTCACCTCCATGCTGGAGCTGCTGGCCAAGCGGCTGGACGCAGAGGGCGTGAGCCACTTCACCCTGCAGGGCTCCACCCCCAAGCCGGTGCGTGCCGAGCTGGTGCGCCGCTTCAACGGCGGCGAAGCCAGCGTGTTCCTGATCTCCCTGCGGGCAGGCGGCACCGGCCTGAACCTGACCGCCGCCGATATCGTCATCCACTACGACCCGTGGTGGAACGTGGCGGCTCAGAATCAGGCCACCGACCGTGCCTACCGCATCGGCCAGCAGAACCCGGTGCAGGTGTACAAGCTCATCGCCCAGGACACCATTGAGGAAAAGATCGTGGAGCTGCAGCAGGCCAAGCAGGATCTGGCCGAGACCGTCACCGGCAGCGCGGATGGTGCCATCCTGCGCATGAAGCCGGAGGAGCTGCTGAATTTGTTGGAGGGAACCGAATGATGCAATACGCCCTATTTGCCCGGCCTGTCGTGACCATTTACGACCTGCCCCAGACCACCCAACAGAGCGAGGCGGGCCTTGTTTCCACCATCGGGGACGAGGGCCTGTACGGTCAGGCCTGTCAGGTGCGCACCGCCCCCGGCGGCGTGACTGCCGAGGGAGTGCCCCTCTCCCCGGAGGTGGCCGAGGTGGTCACCTTTTACGGCTACCACGGCTTTGTCCGGCGGGATGCGCTGAAATTTGTCAGCGAGGATGCGCTGCGGGACTATCTGCCCCAGCCGCTGGTGCTGGTGGGCCGTGCCACCGATGTGCTCAGCCTGCCCAAGGTGCAGGGGGTGCGGATGTTGGAGCTGGAGCGGGGCTGCCTGCTCTGCCGCCTGCCCGAACCGCCCGAGGAAGCCTTGGCCCACACCGGCTGGGCCAAGGTGGCCCTGCTGGATGGCCGCACCGGCTATGTCCGGGACGTGGCGCTGGAGCCGGTGCGGTTTGAGATGACCGCCGTATTCTCCCAGCGGGAGGGGCTGGCCTTTGATGACGCGCTGGCTGAGGCCCGGAATATTACCGCCGGAGAGCTGGTGCCGCAGGCACTGCAGGCGTGGTACGACGGCAGCGAGGAAGCGTTCCGGGATGCCGTCTGCGCGCAGGCGAAAAAGTATCTGGGCACCGAGTACCGCTGGGGCGGCAAATCGGGCCGGGGCATTGATTGTTCCGGCCTTGTCAGCAGCGCCTATATGCAGTGCGGCGTGCTCATCTACCGGGATGCCAGGATCGTGGAGGGCTGGCCCATGCACCAGATCCCCTTTGCAGACAAAAAGCGGGGCGATGCCCTCTATTTCCCCGGCCATATCGCCCTTTACCTTGGCGAGGGCCGCTACATCCACTCCACCGGCGCGTCCGCCAGCGGCGGCGTGGTCATCAACAGCCTTGACCCCGCCGACCCGCTGTACCGGGAAGATCTGGTCAAGAGTCTGTATGCGGTGGGGAGTGTGTTCTGAAGGTGAAACCCCACCGTCATTGCTTGGCAAAAAGGAAAGGCTTTCCGCCATGCCAAGGGCCCCACTATTAGGGGGGCTGGCACGCGAAGCGTGACTGGGGGGTTAACCCCGCCAGCTGCTGCGAAGGGGCAGCATCCCGGAGAGGTTTAACAAAGAAACTGTCAAGAAAGGACATGAACGATGAAAGTCTTTGATCTACATTGTGATACCCTGAGTGAGCTGCGGCGCGCGGAGATGCGGGGCGACGGGCAGACCTTTGCCCACAACAACGGCCACATCGATCTGGCAAAGCTGGAGAAGGGCGACTACATGCTCCAGTGCTTTGCCGCCTTTGTGAATCTGGCCGACCCCACCCCGGGCGCGGACCCGCTGGTGACGGCGCTGGAAGAGATCGACGTGTTCAAGCGGATGATGGAGCAGTATTCCGACAGGATCGCCCCTGTCTACCGCCCCGAGGATATCCGCAAAAACGCCGAGGCTGGCAAGATCAGCGGAATGCTGACCATTGAGGAGGCCGGCTGCTGCAAGGGCAGTCTGGGCGTGCTGCGCCGGATGTACGAGCTGGGCGTGCGGATGATGACCCTGACCTGGAACCACGAGAACGAGCTGGCCAGCCCCAACGTGGTGCCCGGCAACGGCCCCATCTGGCCCTGTATGCCTAACACCGAGACCGGCCTGAAGGAGAAGGGCTTCGAGTTCCTGGCCGAGATGGAGCGCCTGCACATCATTGCCGATGTGAGCCACCTGTCCGATAAGGGCTTCTGGGACATTGCGGAGCACAGCACCCGCCCCTTTGCGGCCAGCCACTCCAACTGCCGCGCCCTGGCCCCCCACTGCCGCAACCTGACCGATGAGATGATCCGGGTCATGGCGGAAAAAGGCGGTCTGGTGGGCCTGAACTACTGCGCGGGCTTTCTGGATGACCAGCCCAGCCCCGACCTGTGCCGCAGCACCACGGCCCTGATGGCCAAACATGCCGCCCATTTCAAGCAGGTGGGCGGCATTGAGATCATCGGTCTGGGCAGTGACTTTGACGGCATCGGCGGCAAACTGGAATTGAGCGACTGCTCCAAAATGCCCCTGCTGGCCGATGCCCTGCGGAAAGAGGGCTTCACCGAGGATGAGGTGGAAGCCATCTTCTTCCGCAACGCACAGCGTTTCTTTGAAAACAACCTGTAATCACCGTTAGTATCAAAAGATTCATTGAATTCATTGAAATCATTGCTCATCATTGCACTAGAATCAATGAGAACCAATGAAATCAATGTTTTCAATGATAATTATGTCTTAACGGTAAGGATAAAGTATAACGGAAAGTATAGAAAAGTTGAGGAATTCCAGATGGATCAGAATATGACATTGGAAAAGCGCATTGCCGCCGAGCTCTATTCCTATCAGGGCAGGATGAGCGTTTTTGTGGATGACCTGCGCGGCAGCACGGTGGAGATCGGTGCCGACGAGGAGTTCGAGACGGCCTCCACCATCAAGGCGTTCATTCTGGCGGTGCTGTATCTGCAGGCCAGCCGGGGCAGGGCTGACCTGGAGGAGGAGATCACCTACGAGGCCAGCCAGTTCGTGGACGGCTCCGGGATGCTCCGGGCCCTGGGCGTGGGGGCAAAGCTCAAGGTGAAGGACACCGCCACCATGATGATCATCTGCTCGGACAACATCGCCACCAATATGATCATCGATTACCTGGGGCTGGACACCATCAATGCCTGCATCCGGGAATTGGGCTTTGGGCACACCGTCCTGCACAACCCCCTCCACTTTGACCGCTACGACAAGCTGGGCACCACCACGCCCCGGGACTACGCCGCCCTGTTTGCGCAGGTGGCAAAGGGTACGCTGGTCAGCAAAGAAGCCAGCGCCGCCATGCTGGGCATCTTCCGCCAGCAGCACTACAACACCATGCTGACCCACGATTTCCCCCAGTTCTATCTGGACTGCGAGGAGACCGGTGAGCCGGAGCTTATCTGGGTGGCCAGCAAGAGCGGCAGCATGAACGCCTGCCGCAACGACGGCGGCATCATCCACACCCCCTACGGCGAGTATGTGATCGTTCTGATGAACAAGGAGTTCCATGACATCATTGAGTACAACGACCACCCCGCCATGGTCTATGGTGCCCGGGTGTCCCGGATGATCCTGGATCAGATCCTGGCCTGCGAGGGAAAGCTGTATCTGAAGTAAACGAAAGAGTGGGAAAGTAAAACGAATGGAAATTACATTATCATTGCCAATGCTGCTGTTTCTGATGCTGATGACCGGGTTTGCGGGCTTTGTGGACTCGGCGGCGGGCGGCGGCGGTCTGATCAGCCTGCCCGCCTACCTGTTTGCGGGCCTGCCGGTGCATTACACCTACGGCACCAATAAATTCAGCGCGGCCTGCGGCACCACCTTTGCCACGGCGCAGTTCTTCCAGAAGGGAGCCATGAACATCCGGGTCGGCCTGCTGGCGGCTGTGGGCAGCTTTGTGGGCAGCGCACTGGGCTCCCACATCGTGCTCCTGCTCAGCGATCAGGTGCTGCGCACCATGATGCTCATCATCCTGCCGGTGGCGGCGGTGCTCATCCTCTGGCGGCGGGACCTGCCCGATGAGAACCGGGACGACGGCACCCTGAACGCCAAAAAGGCGGTGCTGGCCCTTGCCATCGGGCTGGGCATCGGCCTGTACGACGGCATCTTTGGCCCGGGCACCGGCACCTTTGCCATCATTGCCTTTACCACCCTGATGGGCTTTGACCTGCGCACGGCAGGCGGCAACGCCAAGGTGCTCAACCTTGCCAGCAACTACGCCAGCCTGGTAACGTATCTTTCCAGCGGGCTGGTGGTGTTCTCCATCGGCATCCCCTGTGCCATCAGCGGCATTGTGGGCAACCTGCTGGGCTCCCACTTCGCCCTCAAGAAGGGCGCAAAGTTCATCCGCCCCATGATGCTTGTGGTGCTGGTGCTCCTGCTGGGCAAGATCGTTTCGGACGCGGTGCTGTAATGAACGGATCTTCGGCAAAAAACAATTGACGTTTGCAGAAGAATGGACTATAATAGGGCCAGAGGCCCGCAGAAAAAACGAGCGCTGAGGATGATGTTATGAAGATCCGCTACTCGAAGAACGCCATGAAGTTCCTGAATAAGCTGGACAAAAGGTCCGTGCTTCGCATCGTTGCAGGCATTGAGGGGCTGACCCTGAAACCGCCAGCAGGTGATATCAAGGTGATGCAGGGACTGAAGGATGGAACAATGCGGCTTCGGGTCGGAAGCTGGCGCGTGCTTTACCGGTACGGAGAGGAAAACGCACTGGAGATTCTATTGGTGCTGGATATCGGGAATCGTGGCGATATCTATAAATAAGGAGGTGGCAGGATGTCTGAAATTGCAATGAATGCAGCACACATGATCGATATGCTGCCGGACCCGGACAAGAACCTTGCCTACGAGCTGATCAAAAAGCTGGTACTGGCATGGGACCCGGATTTCACCAAGCTGACCACAGAGGAAGCAAAGCAGCTGGAGGAAGCGAAGGACAGCGGCTTTGTAGATGCCGAAGAGATCGACTGGTCGAAGATCGGACACGAATGAACCAACAAAAAAGAGGAACTGCCGGGAAAGCAGTTCCTCTTTTTGATTGGGTAAGATCAGAAGGTGAAGCCCTCATCGAGGAAGGCCAGGCCGAACGCGCCGGGGCCGGCGTGGGTGCCGATGACACAGCCGATCTGGCGCACAAGGGCCTCGTTCCGGCCCAGATTCTCCTGCAGGTAGGTCTGGATGGGCTGCACCTCGCGGGCAGACAGCGTATAACCGGCCAGCGCAGGCACGGCGGCGCTGATGCCGCCCAGCTCTTCTACCTTTTTGAACAGCGCAACGTAGGCACCGGGCAGGCCGCGTGCCTTGCCGGCCATGGCTACCTTGCCTTCCTTGATGGTGATGAGCGGCTTGATGCCCAGCATGCCGCCGGCCACGGCCACAGCGGCGGGCAGGCGGCCGCCCTTGCGCAGGTATTTCAGGTCGTCGATGGCGGCAACCAGATGCAGGTGCTCCTTGGCGTGCTCCAGGTCGGTGGCGATCTGCACCAGCGTCTTACCGGCGGCGCGCAGCTGCACAGCCAGCCGTACCAGCAGCCCTTCGCCCAGGCAGACGTTGGCGCTGTCCACGAACAGCACGTTGTCCACGTTGACAAGGTCAGCGGCCAGTCTGGCGCACTGCCAGGTGCCGGACAGCTCATGGGACAGGAAGATGCCAACGACCTCGTCTCCGGCGGCAGCGGCCTCGGCGTAGAACTTTTCGAACAGCTCAGGGCTGGGCTGGCTGAGGCAGCTTTTTGTCAGCTGGCCGTCCTCGGATCAA
>OLQM01004578.1_pt1 | contig 10481 bp, 8 predicted proteins | sample 1673161 | NCBI WGS metagenome assembly OLQM01 (sample SAMEA3136761, study PRJEB25190) | human gut metagenome | reverse complement strand
CAGGCAAGTTTTCCATTTGCCATCTACGCTTAATTTTGAAGGTGTATCACCGGGCACGTTGTTCTCATCGTCGATAAAATGGCATGAGAGTTGCTGTGTTTTAGCAAGAGACGTCGTTCAGTTTACCTCTTCCGGGAGCCTCTACTATTCATATGAACGGCTCTTAACCTGTGCTAAAAAACGAAAGGACGGCATACCATGAATATATTCGATCACTATCGCCAGCGATATGAAGCTGCCAAGGACGAAGAGTTCACACTGCAGGAGTTTCTTACCACTTGTCGGCAAGATCGCAGTGCTTATGCCAACGCGGCTGAGCGGCTATTGATGGCTATCGGTGAGCCTGTCATGGTCGATACAGCCCAGGAACCCAGACTTTCTCGACTCTTTTCTAACCGGGTCATTGCACGTTATCCGGCGTTTGAAGAGTTTTACGGCATGGAAGACGCGATTGAACAGATTGTCTCTTATCTGAAACACGCGGCTCAGGGGCTGGAAGAGAAGAAACAAATCCTGTATCTGCTGGGGCCTGTGGGTGGGGGTAAATCATCGCTTGCTGAGCGACTGAAATCATTAATGCAGCTCGTACCGATTTATGTATTGAGCGCCAACGGTGAGCGTAGCCCGGTCAACGATCATCCGTTCTGTCTTTTCAATCCGCAGGAAGATGCTCAGATTCTGGAAAAAGAGTATGGCATTCCTCGCCGTTATCTCGGCACCATCATGTCGCCATGGGCGGCAAAACGCCTGCATGAATTTGGTGGCGATATCACTAAGTTCCGGGTAGTGAAGGTCTGGCCGTCAATTCTGCAACAAATTGCTATCGCCAAAACGGAACCCGGTGATGAGAACAACCAGGACATCTCCGCACTGGTTGGGAAAGTCGATATTCGTAAACTCGAACACTACGCGCAGAATGACCCGGACGCCTACGGCTATTCCGGTGCGCTGTGCCGCGCCAACCAAGGGATCATGGAATTTGTCGAGATGTTTAAAGCACCGATAAAAGTGCTGCATCCGCTGTTAACCGCCACTCAGGAAGGTAACTACAACGGGACGGAAGGTATCTCCGCCCTGCCGTTCAACGGGATTATTCTCGCCCACTCGAACGAATCCGAATGGGTCACTTTCCGTAATAACAAAAACAACGAAGCCTTCCTCGACCGTGTTTACATCGTGAAGGTGCCGTATTGCTTACGCATTTCCGAAGAGATCAAAATCTACGAGAAATTGCTTAATCACAGTGAATTGACTCACGCCCCCTGCGCCCCTGGCACGCTGGAAACGCTGTCACGTTTTTCCATTCTTTCGCGCCTTAAAGAGCCAGAAAACTCCAGCATTTATTCAAAGATGCGGGTTTATGATGGCGAAAGTCTGAAAGACACCGATCCCAAAGCCAAGTCGTATCAGGAATATCGTGACTACGCCGGTGTCGATGAAGGGATGAACGGTCTGTCGACGCGTTTTGCGTTTAAGATCCTCTCCCGCGTGTTCAACTTCGATCATGTAGAAGTGGCGGCAAACCCGGTCCATCTGTTCTACGTCCTGGAACAGCAGATCGAGCGCGAGCAGTTCCCACAAGAGCAGGCAGAACGCTATCTGGAGTTCCTGAAAGGTTATCTGATCCCGAAATATGCCGAGTTTATCGGCAAAGAGATCCAGACGGCCTACCTTGAATCCTATTCCGAATATGGGCAAAACATTTTCGACCGTTATGTTACCTACGCGGATTTCTGGATTCAGGATCAGGAGTATCGCGATCCGGATACCGGGCAGCTGTTTGACCGCGAGTCTCTTAACGCCGAGCTGGAGAAAATCGAGAAACCGGCGGGGATCAGTAATCCAAAAGATTTCCGCAACGAGATTGTTAACTTCGTACTGCGCGCCAGAGCGAATAACAGCGGACGCAATCCGAACTGGACCAGCTATGAAAAACTGCGCACGGTCATCGAGAAGAAAATGTTCTCCAATACCGAGGAGCTGTTGCCGGTTATCTCGTTTAACGCCAAAACGTCAACCGACGAGCAGAAGAAACACGACGACTTTGTCGACCGTATGATGGAAAAAGGCTACACCCGTAAACAGGTGCGTTTACTGTGCGAATGGTATTTGCGCGTACGTAAATCGTCTTAACAACCCTGGCCCGGTACACATGTTACCGGGCCTACAACGACAGCGAACCGTGGGCCTGAGAAGCGGCAACACAGGCGTAGCATACAGTTGGCAAATGTAGTACGGGGGGCATATGACCTGGTTTATTGACCGGCGTCTGAACGGCAAAAACAAAAGCATGGTGAATCGCCAGCGTTTTTTACGCCGTTATAAAGCGCAAATTAAACAGTCGATCTCCGAGGCCATTAATAAGCGTTCGGTGACTGACGTCGACAGCGGCGAATCCGTATCCATTCCCACGGAAGATATTAGCGAACCGATGTTTCATCAGGGGCGTGGCGGTCTGCGCCACCGCGTGCATCCGGGCAATGACCATTTCGTCCAGAACGACCGAATTGAACGTCCCCAGGGTGGCGGCGGAGGTTCCGGCAGTGGTCAGGGCCAGGCCAGCCAGGATGGTGAAGGTCAGGATGAATTTGTCTTTCAGATTTCGAAAGATGAGTATCTTGATCTGCTCTTTGAAGATTTGGCCTTACCGAATCTGAAACAAAACCAACAACGCCAGCTGACCGAATATAAAACGCATCGGGCGGGTTATACCGCTAACGGCGTTCCGGCCAATATCAGCGTTGTGCGTTCATTGCAGAACTCACTGGCGCGACGCACAGCCATGACGGCAGGCAAGCGGCGGGAACTTCATGCACTGGAAGAGAATTTGGCCATCATCAGCAACAGTGAACCTGCGCAACTGCTGGAAGAGGAACGTCTGCGCAAAGAAATTGCAGAATTACGTGCCAAAATTGAACGCGTCCCTTTTATTGACACCTTCGATTTACGTTACAAGAACTACGAGAAGCGGCCCGATCCCTCCAGCCAGGCAGTGATGTTTTGCCTGATGGACGTTTCCGGTTCAATGGATCAATCCACTAAAGATATGGCTAAGCGTTTTTATATTCTGCTGTATCTGTTCCTCAGCAGAACGTATAAGAACGTGGAAGTCGTATACATCCGCCATCATACCCAGGCGAAAGAAGTCGATGAACATGAGTTTTTCTACTCGCAGGAAACAGGCGGCACCATTGTTTCCAGCGCCCTGAAACTGATGGATGAGGTAGTGAAAGAGCGTTATAACCCGGCACAGTGGAATATTTACGCTGCACAAGCATCGGACGGCGATAACTGGGCCGATGACTCTCCGCTTTGCCATGAAATCCTGGCGAAAAAATTATTACCTGTTGTTCGTTATTACAGCTATATCGAAATTACCCGTCGTGCACATCAGACATTGTGGCGAGAATATGAGCATCTGCAATCTACTTTCGACAACTTTGCGATGCAGCACATCCGCGACCAGGATGATATTTATCCGGTGTTCCGTGAACTGTTTCATAAACAAAATGCAACAGCTAAAGACTAAAACTATCAGCCAGGTCATTATCGCCTGGCTGATTTTTAGCTTACTGTAAATTATCTCATTTATTACATACATTAGCTTACAATCGCTTTAAATATGACAGCATAACCTTTACATAATTTAGTTCCAGAAAACAATCATTCGGAAAAATGATTCAGTCAACACGTATTTCCATGGGGTTATTCTTTAAATATTTTTTATCGTTAACGAAAATTGATCCTGGTCAAAACTATATATCTCTGCCATCAATAAAATCCAGCACTCACATTGCTCTCCTTTTTATGGTTTCTATGGGTACACAAAAATTAAAAGCTCAAAGCTTTTTTATTTTCAGTTTATTGCTGACGTTAATTTTATTTTGCATTACTACCTTATATAACGAAAACACAAATGTAAAACTCATCCCACAGATGAATTACCTGATGGTTGTTGTGGCTTTGTTTTTCCTTAACGCCGTCATTTTTCTTTTCATGTTAATGAAATATTTCACTAACAAACAAATTTTACCAACACTCATTTTAAGCCTTGCATTTTTAAGTGGCCTTATCTATTTAGTTGAAACCATTGTAATTATCCATAAACCAATTAACGGCAGTACACTGATCCAGACAAAGTCGAATGATGTTTCTATTTTCTATATTTTCCGCCAACTCAGTTTTATTTGTTTAACCTCGCTGGCACTCTTTTGTTATGGAAAAGACAACATCCTTGACAACAATAAGAAAAAAACGGGAATCCTGTTGCTGGCGCTGATTCCTTTTTTAGTTTTTCCCCTTCTGGCACACAATCTGAGCAGTTATAACGCTGACTATTCTTTGTATGTCGTCGACTACTGTCCGGACAACCATACTGCGACCTGGGGAATCAACTATACAAAAATATTGGTTTGTCTGTGGGCATTTTTACTGTTCTTTATTATCATGCGTACACGATTAGCCAGCGAACTATGGCCGTTAATAGCATTATTATGTCTGGCATCGCTATGCTGCAACTTACTTCTACTGACTCTGGATGAGTATAATTACACCATCTGGTATATCAGTCGCGGGATTGAAGTTTCCAGTAAACTGTTTGTTGTGTCTTTTCTGATTTATAACATTTTTCAGGAGCTGCAACTCTCCAGCAAACTGGCAGTTCATGATGTGCTGACCAATATTTATAATCGGCGCTACTTTTTCAACAGCGTAGAGTCATTATTGTCGCGACCTGTTGTTAAGGACTTCTGTGTCATGCTGGTTGATATTAATCAGTTCAAACGCATCAATGCCCAATGGGGACATCGTGTGGGTGATAAAGTGCTGGTTTCAATTGTCGATATTATCCAGCAAAGCATCCGCCCTGATGATATTTTAGCGCGACTGGAGGGTGAGGTGTTTGGCTTGCTATTTACCGAACTCAATAGTGCCCAGGCAAAAATCATTGCGGATCGTATACGTAAAAATGTCGAACTCCTGACCGGCTTTAGTAACAGATATGATGTTCCTGAACAAATGACCATCAGTATTGGCACGGTTTTTTCAACGGGTGACACGCGTAATATCTCGCTTGTCATGACGGAAGCAGATAAAGCCTTACGCGAAGCGAAAAGCGAGGGGGGCAACAAAGTGATTATTCATCATATTTAAGTGCAAAAATATTCAGAGCCATGCTTTTTGCGTGGCTTTTGCATACAATTTATTACTATTACTCCTAAATTTCCCCTCCCCAGCGGCGCAGAGATGAGTATAATTAGCGCCCCTGTGCCAGGCCGCAATCGAACTTTATCTGGTTTTCTCGTTTCACTAACCGAAGGAGTGCCATTTATCATGAAATTGCACCATAGAATGCTCCGGCATTTTATCGCCGCAAGTGTCATTGTGCTGACATCTTCCTTCCTTATTTTTGAACTTGTCGCCAGCGACAGAGCAATGAGTGCCTATCTGCGCTATATCGTGCAGAAAGCAGACTCCTCCTTTCTTTATGATAAGTATCAGAATCAGAGTATTGCCGCGCATGTGATGCGCGCTCTCGCTGCTGAGCAGTCGGAAGTGTCGCCAGAACAGCGGCGCGCCATCTGCGAGGCTTTTGAGTCTGCCAATAATACCCATGGCTTAAACCTGACTGCCCATAAATACCCGGGCTTACGCGGCACACTACAAACCGCATCCACTGACTGCGACACAATTGTGGAAGCTGCAGCACTATTACCCGCTTTTGATCAGGCAGTAGAAGGCAACCGCCACCAGGATGATTACGGTTCAGGTCTTGGGATGGCCGAAGAGAAATTTCACTATTATCTCGATCTCAATGACCGCTATGTCTATTTTTATGAGCCGGTTAATGTTGAATACTTTGCGATGAATAACTGGTCCTTCCTGCAGTCAGGAAGTATTGGCATCGATCGCAAAGATATTGAAAAGGTATTTACCGGGCGTACCGTATTATCGAGCATTTACCAGGATCAGCGTACTAAACAGAACGTGATGAGTTTGCTGACGCCGGTATATGTCGCAGGGCAGCTAAAAGGGATTGTGCTGCTGGATATTAACAAAAACAATTTGCGGAATATCTTTTACACTCATGACCGCCCTCTCCTCTGGCGTTTTCTCAATGTCACGCTAACTGATACCGATTCGGGGCGCGACATTATCATCAACCAGAGCGAAGATAATCTGTTCCAGTATGTCAGTTACGTCCATGACTTACCGGGCGGCATTCGTGTCTCGTTATCCATTGATATTCTTTACTTTATCACGTCTTCGTGGAAAAGCGTTCTGTTCTGGATTTTGACGGCGTTAATTTTGCTGAATATGGTGCGGATGCACTTCCGTTTATACCAAAATGTGTCGCGAGAAAATATTAGTGATGCGATGACTGGACTGTATAATCGCAAAATTTTAACCCCTGAACTGGAGCAGCGGTTGCAGAAACTGGTGCAAGCCGGTTCTTCGGTGATGTTTATTGCAATTGACATGGACAAGTTAAAGCAAATAAATGACACCCTCGGTCATCAGGAGGGGGATTTAGCGATTACGTTATTAGCTCAGGCGATTAAACAATCGATTCGTAAAAGTGATTATGCCATCCGACTCGGTGGCGATGAATTCTGCATCATTCTTGTCGATTCGACGCCGCAAATTGCAGCACAACTGCCTGAACGTATCGAAAAACGTCTGCAACATATCGCGCCGCAGAAAGAGATTGGCTTCTCTTCCGGTATTTACGCGATGAAAGAAAACGATACGTTACATGATGCGTATAAAGCTTCCGATGAGCGTTTATATGTCAATAAGCAGAACAAAAACAGCCGTTCATGATAACCTTCTGTGGTTGTTTGCTTGTAATCTCAGGAGCGTGAAATGACTGAAATGGCTAAAGGAAGCGTGACGCATCAGCGGTTAATCGCTTTATTATCACAAGAAGGTGCTAACTTCCGCGTCGTTACCCATGAAGCGGTAGGTAAATGTGAAGCGGTGTCAGAAATTCGTGGCACCGCTTTAGGCCAGGGAGCTAAGGCACTGGTATGTAAAGTCAAAGGCAATGGCGTAAATCAACATGTTCTGGCGATCCTCGCAGCCGATCAACAGGCCGATCTGAGCCAACTCGCCAGCCATATAGGCGGATTACGCGCTTCGTTGGCCAGCCCGGCGGAAGTCGATGAACTCACAGGCTGTGTCTTCGGCGCGATCCCCCCTTTCAGCTTCCATCCAAAACTCAAACTGGTTGCCGACCCTCTACTCTTCGAACGATTTGATGAAATCGCCTTCAATGCAGGTATGCTGGATAACCGCCGTCAAAGCCCTTTTCCTCAGCCTTGATGGCCAGGGAGCCGTCGGTGGCCTTTACAGCACCGGTGATGTTCTCGGTGGTGTAGTCGGTCACTTCCTCCAGATCGGAGGCGCTGGAAACGGTGGGCATCACGTCCACATAGGCAGCCAGCGTTGCGGCCTTCTGGTTTTCCTCAATGATGGGAGCCGTAAAGGAGTTGACCATGGCCAGCAGCAGGCTGACGATCAGTGCGATCACGCTCAGCACAACAACAGGCTTTACACTGGTCTCCCAGGAAGAATTCTTATTCATTTGCCAGCACCCTCCTTTGCTTTCTTTGCAGGCTTAACATAGCCGTAAGGAGTCTGACGGGTCCAATCGTTGATAAAGGGGACCCACAGGTTCATAAACAGCAGCGCGAAGGAAACGCCCTCGGCGTAGCTGCCCCACTGACGGATGGCGAAGGTGACGATGCCCAGGCACAGGCCGTAGATCAGCTTGCCCTTCAGGGTAAAGGGGCTGGTAACGTAGTCCGTTGCCATGAACACAGCACCGAACATCAGGCCGCCGGACAGGATGCCGACCAGTGCGCCGTGCAGGCTGCCGGTGGAGATCAGGTAGAAGATAAACATGCTGCCGATGTAAGAAGCGGGGATGGCGATGCTGATGGTCTTGGTGGCCACCATATAAATCAGGCCCAGCAGGATGGCCAGAGCGCAGGTCTCGCCCAGAACACCGCCGTGCACGCCCATGAACAGATCCAGCAGGCTCAGCTTGCTGGTGTCAGCCACAGCCAGCGGGGTAGCGCTGGACAGCTGGTCAACCGCTGCATCGGGGAACACCCAATTGTTCATGGAACCGGCAAAGCTGACGAACAGCACGATACGGCCGACCAGTGCAGGGTTTGCAAAGTTCATGCCAATGCCGCCGAACAGCTGCTTGACCACAATGATGGCAACCAGGTCGCCGATGATGAGCTGGCCGATGGGCATGCCCACGGGCACGTTCATGGCCAGAATGATGCCGGTGACCACAGCGGACAGGTCGCTGATGGGGTTTGCCTTCTTCAGCAGCTTGCAGTACAGCCACTCAAAGGCCACACACGCCACAACGGACACTGCAGTGACCAGCAGGGCACGCGCGCCAAAGATGATTGCAGAGGCCACCACACAGGGGCACAGGGCAACGATCACGTTGGCCATCAGGCTCTGGGTCGTTTCCTCACTGCGCAGGTGCGGGGAGGCCGAAACAATAAGCTTCGTATCCATTACTTATTGCCTCCTTTTTTGATTTCACCAAGGTAGAACGCCTTTGCCAGGCCCATCATCTGGGTGCAGGGGCGCTTTGCCGGGCAGACAAAGGTGCAGGAGCCGCAGTTGAAGCAGTAATCAACGTGCAGCTTGCCCAGCTCCTGAACGTCGCGGGCTGCATAAGCCTGGTTGACCTCCACGGGCTCCAGACCCATGGGGCAGTACTCCACGCAGCGGCCGCAGCGGATGCAGGGGTTGACCTGCGGGGGCTCTGCAGCAGCGGCGCTGAGCATGATCAGGCCGGAGGTGGTCTTGGTGGTGGGGTAACTCAGGTTCTCCACAGCGGGGCCCATCATGGCACCGCCGGCAACCACCTTGCCCAGCTCCACGCCGCCCTTGAGGCCGGCAGCGTTCAGAACATCCTCGTAGGCAGTGCCCACGGGAACGATCAGGTTCTGGGGCTTTGCGCAGGCATCGCCGTCCACGGTGATGGTGCGCTCGACCACCGGCATACCGGTAGCCAGGTACTTGCCCAGGGTAGAAACAGAGGTCACGTTCATCACGATGGCACCTGCATCTGCGGGCAGACCGCCATGCGGCACCTCGCGGCCCAGGCACTTCTCGATCAGGATCAGCTCTGCGCCGGTGCCGTAAACACTGGGCAGTGCCTTGACCTCGATGGCGGGCTTGTCTTTGGTCTTCTGGTTCAACAGCTCGATGCACTCGGGCTTGTTGTTCTCAATGCCAATGATGCACTTCGGGATGCCGGTGTACTTCAGCACGGCCTCGATGCCGCGGACGATATCATCGCTGCAGTTCAGCATCTCCTGCGTGTCGCTGGTCAGCCAGACTTCACACTCGGAAGCGTTGATGAGCAGGGTGTCCACGGTCTGCTTGGGCTGCAGCTTGACATCGGTCGGGAAGCCTGCGCCGCCCAGACCCACCAGGCCGCACTCACGCACGGCTGCCAGGAAGCTGGCCTTGTCGGTGACCTCAGGTGCCTTCACGGCAGGATCCACGGTCTGCTTGCCATCGGTCTTGATGACAACAGAGTCGCACATCCGGCCATTGGAGAGACGGAAGGGTTCCACAGCGGCCACAGTACCAGAAACACTGGAGTGGATATTTGCAGAGACAAAACCGCCTGCTTCACCGATCTTAGTGCCAACAAACACTTCGTCGCCCTTTTTGACCAGGGCTTTCGCCGGAGCGCCGATGTGCTGGCTCATCAGGATGCGTACCTGCGCGGGCAGAGGCATCGGAACTGGTTTGCTTGCAGCGGTTGCCTTGTCATGCGGCGTATGCGCGCCAAGCGCCGCACGTTTCAGCTTGTTCAACATGGAATTAAATCCCCCATTCTGCTTGAATTGCCGCCCCCACGCCCATGCAGGCGCACTGGTACAGGGACAGCAGCTGCTTAACATACCCATTGTATCATTTTGGCGTCGGAAGTCAACGACAACCCCGCAAAAATGATGGGATTTCCTGAACTTTCTTGCTCTTTTTTTGTGGTTAGTTTTTTCTAACCACCGTATTTTTTCCTTTGTACTGCCGTTTGCCTTTCCCTGCGGATTATGCTATACTAGAATTGCTTATCCGGTGGAGCACTTGCTGTGCTCCGCACAAGATCGACCAAGGAGGTTCCTGACCATGAAAGTTCTCAAGGCTCTGCTTGCCGTGTTTACCACCCTCGCTGTGGCGCTCACCGCCGCCCTGCTGCTGTGGCAGGACAAAAACGCCCCGCGCTATATCCACATCTACGACAACGAAGAGTAACTGCGTGCTGTAGACCCGCACGCTTGTCCCCCCAGCCTGAACGGCCTGTGCCGCCCGGGCGGGGGGTTTTGTGTTTTCTGCGGAGCATCCCAAAGAAAAAATACCGCCGATGGAACCATCGGCGGTATTTTTTATTCAGATATGACGCTCAGTAATCCTTCTGGCAGCCCAGCAGGAACTTC
>OLQM01004573.1_pt1 | contig 10487 bp, 9 predicted proteins | sample 1673161 | NCBI WGS metagenome assembly OLQM01 (sample SAMEA3136761, study PRJEB25190) | human gut metagenome | reverse complement strand
GCATTCCAAGAAATCTGAGAATAAGAAACGATAGAAACAAGTGCAAATAGCACAAAAATCAAACCTTTTTTCATATCATTCATTTTTTAGTTTGCCTTCCTCTTCCCTTTGGTTGGCATTGTTAGTTAATAGTTCTGTTTGAAGTGTGGGGAATTATTCGCAACCGGTTAAAGTATTGAAACACACCCTTCCGTATTTAACGTATATTTTGTAGCCGCAAATATATTTCATTTATTTTATATAAAAAAATCCTTGATAGTCTATTTTTTGCATAAAGGTTATTAAAGAGTGACTATATAGAAAAAAATAATGTTCATCCGGTCTTTTTTTATGCTTAAATAATTTCCGAATAACAATGCAATTAAAATATTCTTGCAAGATTTATACATTTACAATTATTAACCGACTAGCTATTGCTTGTTTACGAAATATTCGTAGATTTGCGAAGTATTCGTAATTAAACAACATCTCCATGGAAAAGTTAACTATACAAGAAGAAGAAGTAATGATCTACATTTGGGAGTTACAATGCTGTTTCGTAAAAGACATTGTTGCAAAGTATACGCAACCGGCACCTCCTTATACCACAGTAGCATCTATCGTAAAGAACCTCGAGCGGAAAGGATATGTCACACCGAAACGTGTGGGTAATACCTACCAATATACTCCTGCCATTCGCGAAAATGAATATAAACGCCATTTTATGAGTGGCGTAGTTCGTAACTACTTTGAGAACTCTTACAAAGAAATGGTTTCTTTCTTTGCCAAAGACCAGAAAATTTCGACCGATGATCTCAAAGATATTATCGAACTCATTGAAAAAGGAAAAGAAAATTAATAGAAAACATTCATCACCATGACTCCGGAACTAGCTTATTTTCTAAAGATAAATGTAGCGATAGCTCTGTTCTATGCATTCTATCGGTTGTTTTTCCATAAAGACACCTTCTTCCATTGGCGTAGGATGGCTTTGCTATGTTTCTTTGCCATCTCCATGCTTTATCCTTTACTGAATATTCAGGGATGGATAAAAGCTCACGAACCAATGGTGGCAATGGCAGATCTTTATGCAACCATCATCCTTCCGGAGCAAGTAGTTACTCCTTTACAAGAGCCTGTAATGAACTGGCAAGAGTTTATCATGCAGCTCGCGAAAGTTATCTATTGGAGCGGAATGTTATTACTAGCCACACGTTTCTTCGTACAACTGGGCAGCATCATCCGATTACACTTCCAATGCTCAAAAAGCAAGATACAAGGAGTACGCGTACATCTATTAAAGAAAAAAACCGGCCCTTTTTCTTTCTTCCACTGGATATTCATACACCCACAATCACATACGGAATCTGAAATCAGTGAAATTATTACTCATGAAGAGACCCACGCCCGTCAATACCATTCGGTAGACGTGCTTATCAGCGAGATAATGTGTATCTTTTGCTGGTTCAATCCATTTATCTGGCTGATGAAACGGGAAGTCAGAGGAAACCTCGAATACATGGCAGATCACCGTGTATTAGAGACGGGGCATGATAGTAAATCATACCAGTACCATTTGTTGGGACTGGCACATCACAAGGCTGCAGCAAATTTATCAAATAGTTTCAATGTTTTACCACTCAAAAATCGTATTAAAATGATGAATAAACGAAGAACGAAAGAAATAGGAAGGACAAAATATCTGATGTTTCTTCCCTTGGCTGCTATCTTAATGATTGTCAGTAACATCGAAATGGTAGCACGTACCACTGAAAAATTTGCCAAAGAAATGATGGGACAAGCAACAGAAGAAGTTGCCATGCAAGCTGAAACTACGGATATTCCGGAACTTCCTACAGAAGATATTCAAGGAACTACACTTCCACGGGATAAGCAAGAAAAGGAAATGGCGGAAACTCAAATCAAAAGTGTACCAGATTCCGTTGTCTTCCAGGTTGTAGAAGAAATGCCGGATTTTCCGGGAGGAGTACAGGCACTGATGGACTACTTATCGAAGAACGTCAGATATCCGGCTGAAGCACATGCAATCGGTGCACAAGGACGTGTGATTGTAAGCTTTACTGTCAAAAAGGACGGAAGCATAGCCGATACGAAAGTGGAGCGAAGTGTCAATCCGTATCTCGACAAGGAAGCCATGCGTGTAATTGCCGCCATGCCCAAATGGAAACCCGGCAAACAAAGGGGGGAAGCAGTGAACGTGAAATTTACAGTTCCTGTTGCTTTTCGGCTATCCGGTCCTGAACTTCCCAAAGCAGAAGAAGTAAAGCAGTCCGACATGGATGAAGTAGTGGTGGTGGGCTATGCTGCAAAAGATGATCCAACCCCAGAGGGAGGCAGTGTAAAAGGAGAAAATGAAGACGAAGTATTCACCATGGTAGAAGTAATGCCTAAATTTCCGGGAGGACAAGCCGGTCTGTTCCAATATCTGGCTAGAAGTATCAAATATCCCGTCATCGCTCAAAAAAGTAAGGAGCAAGGCAGAGTCATCATACAGATGGTTATTAGTAAAGACGGAAGTTTGTCGAATATCAAAGTCTTACGCAGTGTATCTCCGTCACTGGATGCAGAAGCCGTACGCGTAGTGGGTAATATGCCTAAATGGGAACCAGGAATGCAAAAAGGACAACCTGTTTCTGTCAAGTATACCATTCCTATCGTATTCAGGTTACAGTAATTTCTCTCTCCGGTGCCGCCCCCTTTCCTCATCGGTGAGGAACGGGGCGTTCATCGGTGGGAAACACCTTTCTCCCCGGAGCCGGATATATCCTTCTCCAGTACAAAAAAATCATTTCTTTTTTAGTTTTTTACAAGGATAGTTATAAAAAGATCCTTATATTTGTTCGTGTAATAAAACATTATTCACATGAAAAGATTCGTATGGATTATCGGTTTGATATTCTGCATAACCTGCACCATACAAGCCAAAGACAGAGTGATCGAGCGTCCTCCTTTTCTTGCATGGAGTTCCAATAGTATTGAGGTCGATAAAATTGTCATGAGTGATACAGTGACAACAGTGTATATAAAGGCTTTCTATCATCCTAAATATTGGATAAAAATAGCTACGGGCAGTTTCCTGAAAGACAACAATGGAATGCTTTATCCCATTCGAAGAGGAGTTGGAATCACATTAGATAAAGAGTTCTGGATGCCGGAATCAGGAGAAGCGGAATTCCAATTACAATTTCCTCCCATACCCGAAAATGTAACCAGTCTGGACTTCTCAGAAGGGGATTTTGACGGAGCATATAAGATATGGGGCATACAACTGGATAAGGACGCATTCTATAAACAGAAACTTCCCAAAGAAGCAGTCGTGCACAAAATAAATAAGAAAGCGATATTGCCGACTCCTAAGTTAGTCTATGGAACTGCCACCCTTAAAGGAAAAATACTAGACTATCAAAAAGAGATGATAAAGCAAGTGAAGATGCACATAGAAAGTCCTGCACTGAATATCCACAACGAACAGAATATCATAAAAATCAAGGAGGACGGCACTTTCCTGGCGGAAGTAAAGGTTGCATCTGTCACAAGCGTAGCATTGGAATTTCCTTTTGGTTGGATTGAATGTCTGATAGCTCCCAATGAAGAGACATCACTCATTATAAATACAAAGGAACTTTGCCGCAGACAAGCACATCTACAAAGAAAAGATAAAACGTATGGAGAGCCTGTATACTTCAATGGTTATCTGGCTAGCCTACAACAAGAATTAGCTTCAGTAGATATAGATATTGTATTAAAAAGCGTTTATTACATGGATATGTACAATGACATTGTCGGGAAAAGTGCAGATGAATATAAAGCTTATGTACTTGAGCGCCTTCCATCCGTTCGAAAAGAAATTGCGCAATCCCCATACAGCAATGCGTGCAAAGAGCTATTAAATATCCTGGTAGACCTGGATGCGACCGGCAAAATCGCCATGACGGAGAGAGAACTAAAATCAGCACATATTGCTGTTAACAAACTGAATAGAGAGCAGACTGATGATTATTTTTATAATACCCGCATCGATACTCCTAAAGGCTACTATGACATACTGAAGGAATTCAGTTCTATCAACACTCTTAAAGCTTTATACGGCAAATATTACGCGTCAACGATATATTTAATAAACTTTCTGCCGAATTCTTTAGATGTACTTAAAGAGACACTAAGAACGGGACAGGGACCTCTATTCGATAACATTAAATTTAATAAGCTATATCAATCCATTAAGGATTTTACCCCGTTAACAGCAGAACAGAATGTTGAATTAAAGACTTTTTCTTCCCCGGTATATGCAGAGATGCTTACTCAAGTTAACAAAGAGATAATAAAAAAGATAGAATTAAACAAAAGAAAGACAGGCTTCACTGTTAACGAGACTGGACAAGTCTCCAATGAAGATTTATTCCCATCCATTATCTCTAAATTCCGGGGACACACACTGTTAGTTGATTTTTGGGCAACATGGTGTGGCCCTTGTCGCACAGCTAATAAAGCCATCACTCCAATGAAAGAGGAATTAAAAGACAAGGATATTATCTACCTCTACATCACAGGCGAAACTTCCCCCAAAGGTACCTGGGAAAACATGATTACCGATATTCATGGTGAGCATTTCCGTGTGACAAATGAGCAATGGAGCTTTCTAATGTCCAACTTCAATATCCGAGGAGTTCCCACTTATTTTGTTGTTGATCCGGAGGGTAATATCACCTTCAAACAAACTGGATTTCCCGGAGTAGACACCATGAAAAAAGAACTCATGAAAGCTTTGAATAAATAATTCAAACGTAAAAAATAGATCAAGCAGAAATCGTTGTTGATATACGCCATAAATAAATGCAAGACCCCTGATTGATATAGAAAAAATAGTGACGGTATATGCTTAGGATAGTGACGGTATCGTTGTCATATACCGTCACTATTTATATTGGATAGCGTCACTATTTTGTAGAAGAGAATCCGCCAACAACGGATTCTATATGATCCTAATAAATAAACGAGCCTCCATAGTCTTTGAAAAGACTACAGAGGCTCGCTCTATATCCTATGGATAACTTACTGCAAAGCTATCCAACTCCAGATTCCATTTATTTATGCATTTCCACGATTTGAGTCGGAGCCATCTCTACATTCCGGCGATCTACCTGACGAACAACACTGGCAGCCAGGGATAAGAAAGCGCGTCCGGTCACGGAGTCTTCATCCAATGCAACGGGAGTACCATTATCTCCTCCTTCACAGATGCTTTGCACGATAGGAATCTGCCCCAACAAAGGAACATTCATTTCTTCAGCCAGTTTCTTGGCACCTTCTTTACCAAAGATATAGTATTTATTCTCGGGTAGTTCAGCGGGAGTAAACCAAGCCATATTCTCAACCAAACCGAGAATAGGTACATTTACCTTATCGTTGGTGAACATATTGATTCCCTTACGGGCATCTGCCAAAGCAACCGCTTGCGGAGTGCTGACAACAATCGCTCCTGTCATGGCTAATGTTTGAACAACCGTCAAATGAATGTCACTGGTTCCGGGAGGAAGGTCTATCAGGAAATAATCCAAATCTCCCCAGGCTGCATCAGCTATCAACTGTTTCAACGCATTACTTGCCATTCCGCCACGCCACAAAGTTGCCTGATCCGGATCGACAAAGAAACCGATAGACAATAATTTCACGCCATACTTCTCTACCGGAATAATCATGTCACGACCATCTATACGTTCAGCATAGGGGCGTGCATCCTCCACCTGAAACATCTTAGGCATGGAAGGACCGAAAATATCAGCATCGAGCAAGCCAACCTTATAGCCTAATTTAGCCAAAGCAACTGCCAAGTTCGCAGACACCGTAGACTTACCTACTCCACCTTTACCGGAAGATATACCGACTATATTCTTCACTTGTGGAAGGAGCTTGCCAACTTCCGGACGAGCGGCTTGCTTACTCTCTGCTGTGATTGTTACCTGCACATCAGGAGAGACATACGTATGAATAGCTGTTTCCGCAGCTTTCAACATTGATTTCATAAACGGATCAGTCGGTTTCTCAAAGATCAATGAAAAGCTGACAGTCATACCATCAATACGGAGATTATCGGCAACCATCTCCGCTTCCACCAAATTCTTTCCCGTACCGGGATAACGCACCGTTGCCAATGCATCCAATATCAATTTAGGATAGAGAGTCATTTTATTTACTATTTGACGATTTACAAATTACTATTTAAAGTCACTATTCAGATGGCTGCCGGTTCACTTTAGGGTGATTGTCCCGGCAAGCTATTTGCTTGTGCTTAGACCGCTACGCTTGCTGCGGTTGTAGCTACGATAGGGATCAAGCTCTATTTCTACATCCGGCTCTTGCAGTTTACCTTCCTGCGGAAGCCGGAATTTGATATACTTTATATCTAAACCACGATCCAGCCACTGTTGTTCATAATAGGTTTTAATACCGAGAATATTATCTACCAGATCAGAATGATATAAATCTTCAGTCATAAACTCAACCGGAAGTTTGTTCGCCTCAATCATGTATTTTGTATAGGTAAACATAAAGTTGCTGTCCGTTTTCAGGTGGATAATACCATTCGGTTGCAAAAATTTGCGATACCTTTCCATAAAATAGGTAGAAGTCAGTCGCTTGGTTGCTTTCTTCATTTGCGGGTCAGAGAAGGTAAGCCATATTTCACTCACTTCGCCTTCAGCAAAAAAACGCTCGATGATTTCAATATTGGTACGCAGGAAAGCGACATTCTTCATTCCGGCCTGTAATGACTCCGTTGCTCCCGTCCACATACGGGCGCCTTTTATATCCACTGCTATAAAGTTCTTTTCGGGAAACATCTTACCCAGGCCAACAGTATACTCACCACGTCCGCAACCCAACTCGAGCACAATCGGATGATCGTTTTTAAAAAACTCCTTGTGCCATTTCCCTTTCATGTCAAAAGGCATGTTATCTACCGCCGAATAAGGATATTCGAACACGTGCGGATAACTCGCCATATCGGCAAACTTTTCTAATTTATTCTTTCCCATATCAATCCTGATTAGGTTGCAAAGGTACTGATTTTGAAGCAACCGACAAAAAGAAATGGAGCACAGATTTCTCTATGCTCCATTCTTCTATAGTACTGAATGAGTCTTATCAAATCTCAACATTCACTTCAACGTTTACCTCTACACTTCCGCCTTGTTGTGCTTTCAAATCTTCATAGAAAGCAGCACGCGAAATAGCAACATACGGTTAGGAAAAGAAGTCCAATACCCAAAGTGAAAATACAAAGGATAGCCCAGCCAATGAAACTTAAATCAAGCATGAACAGCTTCATCTTGTTCCCTTCCATCATAGCCATACTTTTCTCAATAGCTGCATTGTTTTTCATTTCCGGTTCATCTTTCAAGATAAAAGATGTCATTGCATAAGAATAAGACTTAATGATACCCGGTATAACCAGCAACAGTGACCACAAAATTGTATAGACAGCCTGAAGCAACATAGTTACAAAAATACGTCCATAATCCTGAAAGCCTTCGAACAAAACACCAAAATCAATGTCTTTGCCTCTACATACGCCAAGCATTACAATAGTAAAGCCGTATGCAACCGGAAGTCCAACAAACAATGAACATAATCCGCCAATCACAGGAATAGCAGATAATCCACCGGCAATTGCTGAATAAATAAGTGCAGCAACGGCTGCCATAGGCCACTTTCCTCGAAGTGCCTCACGCGCCTGCGCACGTAGTTCTGAGTTTAGTTTTAACATAGTGAATAATATTAATTGATAAATGTGTTATTTCATAATATACAATTACTCTACAATCGTCACCCAACCATGTGTATCCGGTTCGTCGCCATACTGGATTCCACGCAACTTATTGTACAATTTCGTACAGATAGGTCCCGGCTTGCCGTCTTTAGAAATCACATAAGATTTTCCATTTTCCAAATCATCGATACGCTGAATCGGGCTGATTACTGCGGCAGTACCACAAGCACCAGCTTCTTCAAATGTTTCCAGTTCTTCTTCCGGTATCGGACGGCGTTCCACTTTGATACCCATGTCTTCTGCCAACTGCATCAAGCTCTTATTGGTAATAGAAGGTAAGATAGAAGATGATTTCGGAGTGATATAAGTATTATCCTTAATACCGAAGAAGTTGGCAGCACCACATTCATCAATATATTTCTTTTCTTTTGCATCAAGGTAGAACTCGCAGGAATAGCCCAGATCATGTGCCTTCTTGTTAGCACGAAGACTGGCTGCATAGTTGCCACCCACTTTATAAATACCTGTTCCATGAGGAGCGGCACGGTCAAACTCACGAATGATAACGTACGGATTGGTAGAGAAACCACCTTTGAAGTACGGTCCTACCGGAGTTACGAATACTACAAACATATACTCTTCTGCAGGATGCACGCCTACCTGGGCACTTGTTCCGATCAACAGCGGACGAATGTAAAGAGAAGCACCGGTTTCATAAGGAGGGATAAAACGTTCATTCAACTTCACCACTTTCAGGATTGCTTCTTTGAACCGTTCTGTCGGAAGTTCTGCCATCAGAATTCCCTGGCAAGTAGATTGCAAACGGGCAGCATTTTCTTCCAAACGGAAAATACGAACTTTGCCATCTTTTCCACGGAATGCTTTCAGTCCTTCAAAAGCTTCCTGACCATAGTGTAAACAGGTTGCCGCCATGTGCAAATTGAGGTGTTCATCACTACTGACCTCTAATTCTCCCCATGCACCATTATGGAAGTTGATTCTCACATTGTAATCTGTCTTCATGTATCCGAACGACAGATTCGCCCAGTCTATTTCTTTCATATTGTTATGTATTAGTTTATTTTCCATTGCATTGAAACGCAAAAATAACTTTTATTCTTCAGATTGCCTCTTTTCTTGCAATAATTTTTCGACTTCCCGATCGGCTTTTGTTAGTTTATCCTTGCAAAAGGCTATAATTTCATTGGCTTCTTTTATTTTCTCACTCAAAATGTCGATATCCAGTTCGTTATTATCTATCTGGCGAACGATCTTTTCAAGACGTTCCATTGCTTGGGAATATGTTTCTTTTTTTACTGCCACGATGATTGATATTTAATGGTTAATAATGAATGTTTTTACAAATACACGTTTGACGGATAGCTACTTTTCTACTACCGATCGAACTTCTCCTTTCGATAGCCGGGTTATCAAATGCTCTCCCGGTTTCAGTAAAGAAGCATCCGTCACCGCTTTCCCATCCTTTATTGTAATACTATATCCCCGACTCAAAAGTTTATCCGGAGAAGCGTCCGCTATTCGTTGTTGCAAAAGTTCCAACCGGTGAGATTGACGGGCCACCAATGCTTTCGTCACCTGTGACAAATCTTTCTTTGCTGCCAGCAAAGAAAAACGGGCGTCCGCAAGTTTGCGATGAACAAGATTGGGAATACGGGTTTGGAGAGTTTCCAACCTTCGTCGTTCCAGATCAAGAAGCATATAAGCTCCCTGTTGAATCCGCATAGATAATTCTTCCAGATGCTCCGCGACTTCCGCCACCTGATGAATCAGGAGTTCGGCAGCAGCCGTAGGAGTTTTCACCCGGGTATGAGCCACGGAATCAAGCACTGTATCATCGCGTTCATGCCCAATACCGGTAATAATAGGTAATGGAAATTGCGCACATGCAGCTGCCAATAGATAAGTATCAAAGCCGGACAAATCGGAAGTAGCTCCACCGCCACGAATGATGACTACTACGTCAAATTCATTGATGCGGGCATTAATACGATCCAAAGCAGCCAACACGGATTCCTCCACCTGATTTCCCTGCATTAAAGCCGGAAAAAGCTCCGTATAGAAAAAGAACCCGCCCGAATTGTGCTGCAACTGATGACAGAAATCTCCATATCCGGCCGCAGTAGCCGAAGAAATGACAGCAATACGCTGGGGAAGAATCGGTATCTCAAGCTCTTTATTCAGCGTCAACACTCCCTCCTCTTCCAACTGCAATAATATTTCCCGACGGCGACGAGCCATATCTCCCAATGTATAAGCAGGATCAATATCAAGTACCGTCAGACTATAACCGTATAGCTCATGAAACTGAACTGTTACTTTCACCAACACCTTAATGCCGGAAGTAAATAGCTGCCCTGTGGTTTCCTCAAAATAAGGTTTCAACAAGCGGTAGATATTATTCCAAATCATACCGCGTGCCTTGGCTACGAGATTGTTGCTGCGAGGATCTTTCTGCACGAATTCCAGATAACAATGCCCTGTCGTATTGGAACGGACATCGCTCAACTCTGCCTGTATCCAATATTCATCGGGCAGGCATTGCTCCAGACTACGGCGCACGAGTGCATTCAGTTCTAAAAGAGAAAGCCTCTCCCCACCCTCTTCCAAAGAGGGAGATTCTGATTGCTTGGACTTATACATATTATTGAGCATCATTCGTTTATATAATAAATCAGGAACAGGTCACACACTTTTTTTA
>OLQM01004569.1_pt1 | contig 10490 bp, 10 predicted proteins | sample 1673161 | NCBI WGS metagenome assembly OLQM01 (sample SAMEA3136761, study PRJEB25190) | human gut metagenome | reverse complement strand
GAGCATTAGCCTTCCAAGCTGAGGGTCGCGGGTTTGAGCCCCGTCTTCCGCTCTCAAGAGAAGAGAATCTGAGGTATCAGGTTCTCTTTTTTTATTTAACTTCTTACAAGTATGGCACACACTCCAGAATGGCTCAGTCTGAAACCTTGGGGGATTGCGTTAAAATTCTTATTTTTGCATCATGAAAACATCCTCTTCCCAAACGATTGATCCTGTTGCTTCTTTAAGCTTGTTCTTGCCTTCAGGAATCCTTGATTACTTTACCCTAGTCAATCATGTTTCTCAGGATACTTGCTTTATTCTTTATTTAGAGGAGAAAGCCACTATTCCTTCTGAGTACTCAGATCTACATCTTCACTCAAAAGGTTTCCTCCCTGAGATTGAAGTTCAGGACTTCCCTATCCGTGGTAAAGCCGTTTATTTACGTATCAAGCGTCGTCGCTGGGAAGATCCCTCCACTGGGCAGACATATAGTCGTGACTGGAGTTTGGTAGCCACCGGTACTCGCATAACCGCTGAGTTCGGTGCTTTTTTAAAAGAATTACTTAGATAATCACGCCGTTAGCTGCCAAAGTGTAGCAGAGCATTACTGTATGGATGGCAAACAGCTTCAAAGCCAATATAAAGATCACCTGAGTGACTTCCAGAATTGGGATCAGAGAGCACATGCCCAAGAGTATATCCTTTATCCAAAGAATATGGGTTATCACCTATGTATTGACGAAACGGCTTTAAGTAAGGGAGATCTTTATACCATCTTAATAAATAGAGATAAGCGAGGTAGGAAAGGTTCTATTATAGCTGTAATTCAGGGCACTAAAGCCGATGATATCATTGCGGTACTTACAAAGATGCCACAGGAGCTGCGTAATCAGGTCAAAGAAATTACACTGGATATGGCCGGGAGCATGCAAAAGATTGCCAAAACGTGCTTTCCACGTGCCATGCAGGTGATTGATAGGTTTCATGTACAAAAACTTGTATACGAAGCTGTACAAGAGTTGCGCATTACATATAGATGGCAAGTGATAAAAGAGGAGAATAAAGCTATGAAAGCGGCAAAAGAGAAGGGGGAAGTATATAAAGCAGAAGAACTCGAAAACGGAGATACACTCAGGCAATTATTGGCCAGAAGCAGATATTTATTATTTAAATCACCTGATAAATGGACCAAGAGCCAGAAAATCAGGGCAGAATTACTTTTCAAGCAGTTTGAAGATATTAAGCACGTATATTACTACTCATTGGAGTTGGGAAAGATCTTTTCCACAAACTATGACAAGGATGTAGCAAGAGCAAAGCTGGCACTATGGTATAATAAGATTGAAGAATATGGATACGATACATTCACAACAGTAGCAAACTCTATTGAGAACCATTATGAAAGGATTTTGAACTTCTTTGTGAACAGGAGTACAAATGCAGCAGCGGAAGCATTTAATGCTAAAATCAAAGCATTTAGGGCATCATTTAGAGGAGTAGTGGATATGAGCTTCTTCCTTTTTAGGCTAGCAAAGGTATATGCATGAAGGGAATTGACTAAACTTAATCCCCCAAGAATTACAACTGAGCCGAAGTTGCTTGATGATATTTGTATTCCCGGAGAGAAAAACGATGAATTGCAGTTGAGAGGCAATTTCCTTGTTTGTTTGTTTGCGTTCTTTACTTTCGATGTCATTTTGCATTAGATAAATGCCTAATGCTTTCTGAATATCGGCTATTCCCTTATCCCATTCATGTTCGCCAAGTGTTTGAATGAAAGTGCAATATTGCTTGAGCTTTTTGCTTAGCTTTTTTAAACTGTTGTATTCGGTGTCAATGGGAGGATTAATGTGCGCAGAGCGTATTATGTTTGACATCTGCAAATAATACGTTTTCATTCCATTTTCAGAATTGAATGTAGTCAGGATATACTGTTTCGTAGCTTCTGAAACCTCTTCCTGTAAGTCTTTTAATTGACTGTTTTCCATAATCATTAGAATTTAAAAGATGAATAATAGATTGATGGGAGAGGAAGAAGTGCTAATAAAAAAGCGGTTTCGCCTGTCCCATTGTCTAACATACCGACGGCAGGTTTAGAGGTGCATTAACACTCTCTATGGGGGTACGAAACCGCCCATATAAGAGTTCACATACGAACATAAAAATGCTCGCTGCGATAGTAGGCAGGTTTCCCCACCGTCTGTTAATATGTTAGACGTTGCAAATGTAGCCTTATTAATTCAATTCGCAAAATATTGGAGATATTTATTGATGCTTAGTGAAGCTAGTTTTCTTACAATGCAAAAAGATTTAGTGAATGGTTAATATGTAAAAATCCCCGGATAATCTAATTGTCCGGGGATGAATTATTCAAGTAAGAGAATATTGAATTATTTAATTCTCTTGTAACCATATACAGCCAAATCTCCCAGTTCCTCTTCAATGCGGAGTAACTGATTGTATTTAGCCATACGGTCTGAGCGGCTTAAAGAACCTGTCTTGATCTGTCCGCTGTTAGTAGCTACTGCGATATCGGCGATAGTAGCATCTTCTGTTTCACCCGAACGGTGAGAAGTAACAGTAGTGTATCCATGACGGTGAGCCATTTCGATAGCGTTCAGTGTTTCTGTCAGCGAACCGATTTGGTTTACTTTAATCAGGATAGAGTTGGCACAGCCTTTTTCGATACCCATTGCAAGGAAATCTACGTTGGTTACGAACAGGTCGTCACCTACCAGCTGGCAACGGTTGCCGATGCGTTCGGTCAGTTTTTTCCAGCCTTCCCAGTCGTTTTCGTTCATACCGTCTTCGATAGAGTCGATAGGGAATTTGTTGATTAGTTCTTCCAGGTAGTCAACTTGTTCTGCGGAAGTGCGTTTCTTACCTTTTTCACCTTCAAACTTGGTATAATCGTAAATACCATCGTGGTAGAATTCGGAAGAAGCACAGTCCATACCGATCATAACGTCTTTGCCCGGTTCGTATCCAGCAGCTTTGATAGCGGCTAGAATAGAGTTCAAAGCATCTTCCGTACCCTCGAGGTTAGGTGCGAAACCACCTTCATCACCTACAGCAGTGCTAAGGCCACGGTCTTTCAAAACTTTCTTTAAAGCGTGGAATACTTCAGCACCCATGCGCAGACCTTCTCTGAAAGAAGGAGCACCTACGGGACGGATCATAAATTCCTGGAATGCGATCGGAGCATCGCTATGTGAACCACCGTTGATGATGTTCATCATCGGTACAGGCATTACATACGTATTTGTTCCACCGATATAGCGGTATAGAGGAAGGTCCAGATAGTTGGCAGCAGCTTTAGCTACGGCAAGAGATACGCCGAGAATAGCGTTAGCACCTAAATTCGATTTAGTCTTAGTGCCGTCCAATGCCAGCATTGCGTAGTCGATACCTCTCTGATTGAGTGAAGACATACCAATCAGCTTCGGAGCGATGATTTTATTTACATTATCAACCGCTTTTTGTACTCCTTTTCCACCATAGCGCTGTTTGTCACCATCGCGAAGTTCCAATGCTTCGTGTTCACCTGTGGAAGCGCCTGACGGTACAGATGCACGTCCCATAATGCCGGATTCCAATACTACGTCAACTTCTACTGTGGGGTTACCTCTTGAATCGAGAATTTCTCGAGCTACAATTTTTTCAATTTTCATCGTTTCTATTGTTTTTGAATAAGATTTCTGCAAAAGTACGGACTTGACGGGGAGTGAGAAATCACTATAAATAGGTATTCTTTTTGTGCCTATTCCCTATATGTCGTTAGTCCGACCTTGTACTATAACAACGGGACGATGCTTTTTGTTTGAGTGCGGCGGGGTGAATTTGCAGGATTTTAATCTTCGATAATAACCCCTAACAGTGGAAGCAAATCCATTGCTTGCAGGGAAGTGATGACAGCCCCTTTCAGATCGCTGATGTTAAGCGTGATTCCGCTGATACGGGAAGTGCGCAAATCTATTCCGCGAAGCGGAGCGTGTGAAAAATCGGCTTCTACGAGATCGCAACTCTCAAATGCGACGGATGAAAAACGGCAGTCGTTCAGACTTCCGTTGCGGAGCTGGCTGTGTGCAAAACGTACCTGGTTCATTTTACTCATAGCCAGATTGATATAACCTGCGTTGCAGTCATGCAGCAAGACGTGATTCATCGTTGTTCCCGATAGATTGGTACCCAATAGTTTGCAGGAAATGAATTCTACCCGGTAGAGCGAACTTTCAGCGAAAGAAATGTTGGATAAGTCGCAGTTCTCGAACCTGACATCGGTCAGTTGGGAGGAACGGAATTTACATTCGCTGAATGTCTGATGCTGAAAGGTGCAGTTTTTGAAACTTTTATAAGATTTGTCGATGCCTTCTTCTTTTCCTTTGCAGAATAAAAGATGAGAGACGGTTTCTTCTCTGTCGAGCCATTCCTGTAGGGTAATAGTACTGACTTCCTGTTCTTCCATCATGGGAGGAACAACGCGGACGGGTTTGGTTGGGCTTCTTTTAATCATGGCGTAAAGGTAGGATTTATATTCGAATTATTAAATCTGTTTTCCCACATATCCGCCGGCTAACGTTGCGGCTAATCCTATTCCTATACTTAATAATGTATATAGAACAAATGCTCCGTAAAATTCTCCTTTCAGCAGACCTACGCCGTCACTGGAGAAAGTAGAGAACGTTGTGAAACCTCCACATAAACCCGTTGTCAGAAACAAACGGAACTCGAACGGAAGGTGGAATCGCTCTGAAAGGGCATAGAACAGGCCGATGAGAAAACTGCCGAGAAGATTGACCGTGAAAGTGGCCCATGGAAAATGATAAGGGACGATTCGTTCGTGCATTAACAACTGGATGAAATAACGCAGTGCACTACCGGTTCCTCCACCGATAAAGATATAGATAACTTCTTTACTCATTTGATTGAAAGATTGATATTATTTGTAGGCGGCTTCAAAATCTTTTTCGAATTGCTGGAAGCCTCCGGGATAAACAAGATTGATTTGTTCTGAAACGGTTGACGGATCATTTTTGTTTTGCAGAACGGATATGAACTTTTTGAATATCTCGCGGGGAACGCTCTCTATCCAGAAGGTGACAAGCGCATGCGAAAGGATATAAGAGTATTGCTCGTCCGTCATTTGCTGTTTCATAAATTTGCCCTGGCTGCTATTTAAAAATGTAGGAAGGTTTACTTCTCCCAGCATATACATCGTCCGAACTCTCCCTTGTTCGTATTCGGTAAATGTGTGGCGGACTGCTTTTTTGTGAATGGTGCAATGTTCGAAGTACTCCGACAGTCCTTCGTTAAGCCAGCTTGGAGGACGCTTGCCGAGAATCTGCGAAACGAAATGATGACTCAGTTCGTGATAGATAATGGCAAGACTTCTCTCCCGTCCATTCTCCCGTCCTAAGATGACTGCCTTTTGTAGCTTAGGTGAGTATGCACCACTTGCCTTGATAGGCAGAGACACATTGATACTTTCTAAGTAATCGATTGCTTCTCTTCTATTTTCAAATACATATAGTTGGAGGCTCAGCGTATCGGGCAGTCCGAATTGTGAATAGAAATCAACCTCATGTTGAAGAAACTGTTCTATCTTCTTCCGGTCTTTGTCGGGAAGCGGGTCACCGCCATATTCCACTTTTACGGTTTGGGCATGAAGCAAACCGCAGAAAAAGAAGACCGGGAAGAAAAGTAAAAATATGCGCATGATACATCTATTATTTCAGGTTGTGTAGCTTCATATATTTCTTTTTATCACGTTTACTCATGTCCTGCATGATAAGGTCATGGTCGGTCACAGCCTGATAGATGGTTTTCTCTTCCGGTTTCACATCTCCTTCAGTTGTGCGGAATACAGGAATAAAGTGGGAGTAAGGGTATCCGGATGATAATCCTCCTTTGAACTTATTTTCATCCAGAAAAAAGAAAGAGATGGCAGCACCTGTGGGGCCTGCCTTTCCTATGGCTTGTCCAACTTGTACTTCTTCGCCCGGTTCGATAAAATTCTCGTTCATCACCAGATAGGCTGCAAAAGTCTGATCGGGATGATAGATGAGCAGCTGTTGCGGGTTGGTGGTTTTACAGGCTATTCCGCTGCGGGTGGCGTAGATTGTATCACCTTGTTTGATGTGAAAATTCAAGGTCTTGAATGGTTCACGCGGATCGGTTTTCCAGGCTGTCTTTTGATTGTTCTTTACGGGTAAGGCATAAGGAGTCTGAATATTGAAATCTTTAGGAAATTTGCCCCGGTAGAACGTATAAGAAGAGGCACTTTTAAACGGATTGTCTACTTGTGCGTTCTTTTCTATTTTAAATATAGTGTTTTTTCCGTTACTTAAATTGTAGGAACGGTCGTTGGCACGATACAGATAATAGTCGCAATAGTCTTCATTGTAGTAATTGAGTTCGGTAGCTCCCTGAGCATCTTTTTCCCATTTTGACTCGATGATACCGTATGGACGTTCCAGCAGTTTACGTAAAGACTGCGCGGAAGTGCAGCTGGCGGACAATGTGAAAATCAATAGAGCGATCAATTTAAGGTGCTGTGCCATATTCTAAATAGTAAAGTGTTTATTGATATAGTTGGGATAATACGTTGCAAATATAGAAAGATTATGTAATATGCGTCTTTAATCCTTTTAATTTCTTCACCATAGACACTATATTTTTTCTAGCTTCTGGATTTGTTATCTGCTTTATATTTAAATGTTTATCCCGTTTCAACTTCTATATCCTTCTATATTTTCTTTATAAAGAAAAACACCTCTATTGTTTCCTGTCTATCTTTGCCATACGATTATTAACTAACTCATTTATATCATGAAGAACATGAAAATAGGAACTGCAATATGGGTCTGCCTGTTGCTCTCTTTTTTCTTCGGCACATCAGCAAAGGCCGAAAGTATCACTTCTCCAGACGGACAATTAAAACTTAATTTCTCTGTCAACATGCAAGGAGAACCGGTGTATGAACTCTCTTATAAAGGAAAAGAGGTGATTAAACCTTCGAAACTGGGACTGGAATTGAAAAATGATCCCGGACTGATGAATGGATTCACTCTGGCCGATATTAAAACTTCTGCTTTTGATGAAACATGGGAACCGGTGTGGGGAGAGGTGAAATCGATCCGCAACCATTATAATGAAATGGCTGTTACCCTGAATCAAAAGGCGCAAGATCGTAATCTGATTATTTGTTTTCGTCTTTATAATGATGGCTTGGGGTTCCGCTATGAGTTCCCGCAGCAAAAGAATCTGAATTACTTCGTTATAAAAGAAGAACATTCGCAGTTTGCTATGGCCGGCGATCATACGGCATTCTGGATTCCAGGCGATTATGATACGCAGGAATATGACTATACCGAATCCAAGCTTTCAGAGATTCGCGGATTGTTGCAAGGGGCAATTACTCCAAATGCTTCTCAAACTCCTTTTTCACCAACAGGTGTGCAGACATCTTTGCAAATGAAGACAGCCGACGGGTTGTATATCAATCTGCATGAAGCGGCTTTGGTTGATTATTCTTGTATGCATCTGAACCTTGACGATCAGAACCTGATTTTTGAATCATGGCTGACTCCTGATGCAAAAGGGGATAAAGGTTATATGCAAACGCCTTGCCGTTCACCCTGGCGCACGGTGATTGTCAGTGATGATGCTCGTGATATTCTGGCTTCCAAATTGACTTTGAACTTGAATGAACCTTGTGCCTACGAAGATGTTTCCTGGATTAAGCCGGTGAAATACATCGGTGTGTGGTGGGAAATGATTACCGGAAAAAGTTCCTGGTCGTACACGGATGATGTTTATTCTGTGAAACTGGGACAGACGGATTATTCCCAAACAAAACCGAGCGGACGTCATGCGGCCAATAATGACAAAGTGAAGCGTTACATTGACTTTGCTTCGGAACATGGATTCGACCAGATCTTAGTGGAAGGCTGGAATGAAGGCTGGGAAGACTGGTTCGGAAATTCGAAGGATTATGTCTTTGATTTCGTAACTCCGTATCCTGATTTTGACGTGAAGATGCTCAATGCGTATGCAAAGGAAAAAGGAGTGAAGCTGATGATGCATCACGAGACTTCCGCTTCTGTACGTAACTACGAGCGTCATCTTGATAAAGCCTATCAGTTTATGATAGATAACGGATACAATGCTGTGAAGAGTGGGTATGTAGGTAATATTATTCCGCGTGGAGAACATCATTACGGACAGTGGATGAACAATCATTATTTATATGCGGTGGAAAAAGCGGCCGAATATAAGATCTGTGTAAATGCTCACGAAGCAACTCGTCCGACAGGATTATGTCGCACATATCCGAATCTGATCGGTAATGAATCGGCTCGTGGCACGGAATATGAAGCCTTTGCAGGGAATAAGCCGTTCCATACCACCTTGCTTCCTTTCACCCGTCAGATTGGTGGACCGATGGATTATACACCGGGTATCTTTGATACAAAACTTTCTTTCCTGTCAGGCGACCACAGTTTTGTACGTACAACTTTGGCAAAACAGTTGGCACTTTATGTAACGATGTACAGTCCTTTGCAAATGGCAGCCGACCTTCCGGAGAGTTACGAACGTCACATGGATGCATTTCAATTTATCAAGGATGTAGCCGTTGATTGGGATGACAGCATTTTTGCGCCATGTCGGTTTCTCTCCTTTAGCAAGCGGGCATCTACTCTAAATCATATTCGGCGTCAGTCGAGATATGCAAGGAAGTCCGTAATCTTTTCGCCGAACGCATTCAGCAGATTCATGCCGAAGCCGTCGTCTTTCTGATCCTCCGCATAGGTCTGAATGCCGTCCTCACCCGAAAGCGTCAGATAGCGCTGCTCCGCCGAGGAAACCTTGATCATGCCATAGTCGTTTTTCGCCATATCTTCAATCACGGTGAGATTATTCTTTTCTTTCAGTTCAAGCTCAAGCGCGTGGTTTTCCTTTTGCAGCGTCTCCAGCCCCGCATTCAGTTCGGCATAGCGGCGCGCCTCCTCGTTGATCAGCGAACCGCCGTATACGATAGCCGTCAGAATCAGTGCGCAAGCCATAACCGACGCAAGCCTCGCAAAGGAAATGCGGGCAGGTTTGCGCTTCACAAGCTCGAAGTTCTCCAGCGCAATGACCTCATGATGCGGCGCGGGCATGCCCGTACGGTTCATGTTGGAGGGCTTGACCTCGCGGACGGGCGGCTTCTTCGACGCAGGCTTTGCAGGGCGCGCCGCAGGCAGCTGCACCTGCATCGCACGCTGTCGCATATCGTCGGTCACGCGGCGCGCATCGGCATCGGTACTGCGGCAATAGGGATTATAGCCGCTGCGGATTGCCTTGGCAATCAGCACATCCTTCACGCGGGTGTTCCCGCCCGCAAAAGCAGTTCTTGCAGTCTGTACGCTCATGTTTTCCGTCCCCCGTTATATTTTCTCCGCCACACGCAGCTTTGCGCTGCGGGAACGCGGATTCACTTCCAGTTCATCGTCGCCCGCCGTCACGGGCTTTTTGGTGATGATGCGCACCACCGGCTTTTTGCCGCAGACGCACACGGGAAATTCCCGCGGGCAGGTGCAGCCGCTCGCCAGCGCGGCAAACTTCTGTTTGACCAGCCTATCCTCCAGCGAGTGAAAGGTAATCACAGCAATCCGGCCCTCCGGGCGCAACGCATGCACCGCTGCATCCAGTGCGGGCGAAATGGAGGAAAGCTCGGAATTGACCTCAATGCGAATCGCCTGAAAGGTGCGCTTGGCGGGATGATGCCCGCCCTCGCGCGCCGCCTTCGGCATGGACGCTTTGACAAGCTCGGCAAGTTCCAGCGTCGTCTCAATCGGGCGTTCGTTTCTTTTTTTGACAATGTTCGCCGCGATATTGCGTGCAAATTTTTCCTCGCCGTAGTCAAAGAGAATCCGGCGAAGCTCTTCTTCGGAATAAGTGTTGACCACATCGTAGGCGCGCAGCGGCTGTTCCCTGTCCATCCGCATGTCCAGCGGCGCGTCGTGCATATAGCTGAAGCCCCGCTGCGCGTCGTCCAGTTGGGGGGAGGACACGCCCAGGTCGAACAGCATGCCGTCGGCGCCGGGGATGTTCAGCTCCTCCAGTATCTCGCCGATGCGGTCAAAATTGCTGTGCACCAGCGTCACATGATCCATATAGTCCCGCAGCCGCTCCTGTGCGGCGGCGATGGCGGTCTCGTCCCGGTCGATGCCGATCAGGCGTCCCGTGGTCAGCCGTTTGGCGATCTCCAGCGAGTGTCCGGCCCGGCCCAGCGTACCGTCCACATACACGCCATCAGGGCGGATGTGCAGTGCCTCCAGGCATTCCGCCAGCAGCACCGGCCGGTGGTTGCGCAGCGTGGACTTCACCGCCATCGCCACCGGCGTATCCACGATTCCGTTGGCAATTTTGGAAAGCGTGTTGCCCGTGCACGGACTGATGATGAGCATATCCAGCGCAATGCGCGGACCGAGCGGCTCGGCATCCACAATCGTGTGGACAACCTC
>OLQM01004567.1_pt1 | contig 10496 bp, 6 predicted proteins | sample 1673161 | NCBI WGS metagenome assembly OLQM01 (sample SAMEA3136761, study PRJEB25190) | human gut metagenome | reverse complement strand
GTGGTCCTGTAGCCGTTCCTTCACAGGATATGGTACTTGGTATCTACTATCTGACCCAGGAACGTCCTGGCGCTAAGGGCGAAGGCATGATCTTCAAGAGTGTAAACGAAGCAATCCTGGCATATGAGAACCAGGAGGCAACTCTTCATTCCAGAGTTAAAGTAAGAGTTAATAAGACAATGCCAGACGGCACTGTTAAGACTGGTGTGATCGAGTCTACCATCGGACGTTTTATCTTCAATGAGATCATTCCTCAGGACTTAGGCTTTGTAGACAGAAGCATTCCTGAAAATGAATTAAAGCTGGAAGTTGACTTCCACGTAGCTAAGAAGCAGTTAAAGCAGATCCTTGAAAAAGTTATCAATGTTCATGGCGCTACCCAGACTGCTGTTACACTGGATGATATTAAGGCAATTGGTTACAAGTTCTCTACAAGAGCAGCTATGACCGTATCTATTTCCGATATGACCGTACCTGCAAGCAAGCCGAAGCTGATCGCTGACGCTCAGGCAACTGTAGACCATATCGCAAAGAACTACCGCCGCGGTCTTATTACCGAGGAGGAGCGTTATAAAGAAGTTATCGAAACCTGGAAGACCACCGATGATCAGCTGACCCATGACCTGTTAACAGGACTGGATAAGTACAACAACATCTTCATGATGGCTGACTCTGGTGCGCGAGGATCTGATAAGCAGATCAAGCAGTTAGCTGGTATGCGAGGACTGATGGCAGATACAACCGGTCACACCATCGAACTTCCTATCAAGTCTAACTTCCGTGAAGGTCTTGACGTACTGGAGTACTTCATCTCCGCTCATGGTGCTCGTAAAGGTCTGTCCGATACCGCTCTTCGTACCGCTGACTCTGGTTACCTGACCAGACGTCTGGTAGACGTATCCCAGGATCTGATCATCCGTGAAGTTGACTGCTGCGAAGGCAAAGAGATCCCTTACATGGAGATCAAGGCTTTCATGGACGGCAACGAAGTGATCGAGGACCTGGAAGAGAGAATTACAGGACGTTATATTGCTGAGACCATTACTGATCCGGATACAGGCGAAGTAGTGATCAAGGCTAACCATATGTGTACACCAAAGCGTGCAGCAGCTGTTATGAAGGTTCTGAACAAGATGGGACGTAAGTCTGTTAAGATCCGTACCGTATTAAGCTGTAAGTCCCACATTGGTGTGTGTGCTAAGTGCTACGGCGCAAACATGGCAACCGGACAGCCTGTACAGGTTGGTGAAGCAGTTGGTATCATCGCAGCTCAGTCTATCGGTGAGCCTGGTACACAGCTGACCATGCGTACATTCCATACCGGTGGTGTTGCCGGCGGCGATATCACACAGGGTCTTCCTCGAGTTGAGGAGCTTTTTGAGGCACGTAAGCCAAAGGGTCTTGCTATCATCACTGAATTCGGCGGTGTAGTAGACATTAAGGATACCAAGAAGAAACGTGAAATTACTGTTACTGATATGGAAAGCGGCAATTCCAAGACCTATCTGATCCCTTACGGATCCAGAATTAAAGTTATGGAAGGCCAGATCCTTGAAGCCGGTGATGAGCTGACTGAAGGTAGCGTAAACCCACATGATATCTTAAAGATCAAGGGCGTTCGTGCTGTACAGGATTACATGATCCAGGAAGTTCAGCGTGTATACCGTCTCCAGGGTGTTGAGATCAACGATAAGCATATCGAAATGATCGTACACCAGATGTTAAAGAAGATCCGTATCGAAGAGAGCGGCGACAGCAATGTTCTCCCAGGTGTATCCATGGATGTTCTTGACTTCAACGAGATGAACGAAGAACTGATCGCACAGGGCAAACAGCCTGCAGAAGGCAAGCAGGTAATGCTTGGTATCACCAAGGCATCTCTTGCAACTGATTCCTTCTTATCCGCAGCATCCTTCCAGGAGACCACCAAGGTTCTGACCGAGGCTGCTATTAACGGTAAGGTTGACCACCTGATCGGTATCAAGGAGAACGTAATCATCGGTAAGCCAATTCCTGCTGGTACAGGTATGAAGCGTTACCGCAACGTAAAACTGGATACAGATGACAGACTTCTTGCAGAAGACGATGAGATCTCTATGTCAGAAGATGATGAGATCGCATTAAGCGGAGCAGAAGATGATGAGATTTCTGAGGATAATGTAGCAGAAGAAGTTCTGGGCATGGATGAAACTGAGGATGCAGAAGATGCATCTGAGGATGATGACGAGACCGAAGAATAATCAAGGTTAATCAAATATCGATCCAAAATGGGATCAAATACAGGACACAGGGGTCCGGCTGAAGCAGTCGTGACCCCTGTGCTTTTGTATTTATAAAAAAACAATCATCGAAAGATGTGAGATTGACAAAAAATAAATTAAAGTTACAACTTAATAAAATTAAGTAATATACAGTAAATTTACAAATAAGTCGGGACTTAAACTTAAATTTTTAATTGATATTTTAATAAAACTTTTATAAAATAATACCAAACTTTTTTAACTGTTTTTTTACAGTAGGAGGGAGACACAATTATGAATGAGAAAATAGAAAAGAAAGGACTGCTGGACCGCATGCTTGATTCCATCGAGCGCGCCGGTAACAGACTGCCCGATCCGATCACTATGTTCTTAGGACTGGCGATCATCGTTGCTGTTATTTCAGCAATCTGCAGCGCAGCAGGAATTAACGCAGTAAACCCGGCAGATGGATCTACCATTGAGATCTTCAATCTTCTGTCCTTTGACGGTATCCGTTATCTGTGGACCAATGTTATCACCAACTTTGCTGGTTTCGCACCTCTTGGAATGGTACTGGTAGCAGTGATCGGTTCCTCTGTTGCAGAAAAGAGCGGATTTCTGGTATCTGTTATGGTTAATTTCCTTGGAAAAGCAAGAGGCTGGATCGTAACTGCAGTCATCATGTTCTTAGGAGTTAACTTAAACGTAGCTGGTGACGCAGGATTTATCGTACTGCCTCCTCTGGCAGCTATCCTGTATATGTCCATTGGACGTCATCCACTTCTTGGTATGTACACTGCATTCGCAGCAGTTGCAGGCGGCTTCTGTGCAAACGTTCTGTTAGGCCTTTCTGATGCACTTGCATATGGCTTTACCGAGCAGGCAGCAAGAATGATCGATCCAAACTATGAAGCATCCATCGCTATTAACTGGTATTTCCTCATTGTTTCCTGCGTAGTACTGACTGTAGTAGGAACCGTCCTGGTAGAGAAAGTACTGTTACATCGTTTCCCAATTAATAAAGAAGAACTTGCAAAGTATGACTTTGATGAATCTGCATCTAACCTGACAGATGTTCAGAAAAAGGGTATCAAAGCAGCTGGTCTTTCTATCCTGATCTACATTATTGTGATCGTTCTTATGTGCGTACCGGTCTTCGGTGACAGAGCGATCCTGGCAGATGAAAATGGTTCCATCACCAGTGGTGGTTCTGCATTCTCCAAAGGTATCGTATTTACAGTTACCATGTTCTTAATGATCCCTGGTATTGTTTATGGTGTTGTTATTGGAAGATACAAAAATGACAAAGACTTATGGGCTGATATCAGCCAGGGCTTTGCTGAAATGGGCAACTACGTATTTATGTGTTTCTTCATTTCCATTTTCACTAACTTCTTCTCTGTATCCAAGTTAGGAACCGTACTTGCCATTAGAGGTGCAGAGCTGTTAAGTAATGTTGGATTTACAGGTATCCCGCTGTTAATTGGTCTGATCCTTTTATCCTGTATTGTAAATATGTTCATTGGATCTGCATCTGCAAAGTGGGCGATCTTAGCTCCTGTATTTGTACCAATGATGATGTTAATGGGCTTTGACCCGGCGATCACCCAGGTTGTATACAGAATTGGTGATTCCATTACCAATCCATTATCTCCATTATTTACTTACATTCCGGTTATTTTAGGATTTGCCCATAAGTATGATAAGAATGTAGGTCTTGGAACTATTATTGCAAATATGCTTCCATTCTCTGTAACATTTGCAATTGTATGGATCATTCAGGTTATCATCTGGGTAGCACTTAACCTGCCATTAGGACCTGGCGGCGGTATCTATCTCTAAAATGAAAAATTCAGCATATGCGTGACAGACGCATATTGTTGATGTAAAATGGGACTGTTGCAAAATGGAAATATTTGTATTTTGCAGCAGTCTTTTTGTACTGTAAAAGAACAAAAAGCCTGTATTGCCGGTGCGGTATGCAGGTATATGTTTAAAAAATAAAGTTGGAGAGGAGTTAAAAATATGAACTTTGCAAAAAGAGCAGAAGAATTAAGCGACCAGATCATAAAAGACCGCCGCTATCTGCACCAGCATCCGGAACTTTCTTATAAAGAGAAAAATACTACAGCATACCTGGTAGCCAGTTTAAAAGAGCTGGGGATCCCGGTACAGACATTTGAGGATTACACTGGCTGTATTGCTACTATTAAAGGCGGTAAGCCTGGAAAACATACCGTATTATTAAGAGGCGATATTGATGCCCTTCCTATTAAAGAAAACAGCGGTGTAGAATTTGAAAGTGAGAATGAGGGAGTGATGCATGCCTGCGGACATGACTGCCACACTTCCATGTTATTAGGAGCAGCCAGACTGTTATGGGAGGAAAGAGAAAATCTTCCTGGAACTGTAAAGTTATTATTCCAGGCTGCAGAAGAAGCATTCTATGGAAGCCGCTACTATGTAGATAAGGGCTACTTAGATGATGTAGATGCTGCTATGGGCATGCATGTATGGCCAACAGGACCAAGCGGAAAAGTTCTTGTAAAGGACGGGGAACTGATGGCAAGCTGTGATAACTTCATCATTACAGTCCACGGCGTTTCCTCCCATGGCTCTGAACCTCAGCATGGAAAAGATGCCATTGTGGCAGCAAGTTCCATCCTTATGAACTTACAGCACATTGTAAGCCGCATCAATGATCCATCCAATTCCCTGGTAGTAACGGTTGGAAAGATCCAGGCAGGAACCCAGTTTAACATTATTACAGATAAGGCAGTGATGGAGGGAACGGTCCGCTGCTATTCAAAAGAGTGCCGTGCCATGGTAGAAGAAAACATGCGCCGTATCGTTGAATGCACAGCTGCTGCAGAAGGCTGCACTGCCGAACTGGAGTATTTCTATATTGAACCTTCTCTTGTAAACGCAGATCCAATGCTTACAGACATTGCAAGAAAAGCAGCTGTAAAACTGTATGGAGAAGATGGCATAGAAGAGGCAAAGAAAGCAACAGGAAGCGAAGACTTTTCCTATATTATGGATAAGATCCCATCTTCTGTATTCTTATTCTTAGGCTGCTACGACGAAGAAAAGGGCTGTGTTTATCCGGTCCACAACGAGAAATTTAAGATCGATGAAGATATTCTTCACAGAGGTTCTGCAGAATATGCACAGTTTGCTGCAGATTATCTGGAAAAAATGGCGAAGGGAGAATGAAAATGAACGTAAAAGAACTTGCAAAAGAACAGGAAAGCTACGTGATCCAGTGCAGACATTATCTTCATTCCCATCCGGAGCTGAGTACAAAGGAAGTAAATACTACCCGTTTTATTAAAGAAGAACTGGAAAAAATGGGCGTGGAAGTACAGGAATTTGAAGGGATCACAGGCTGTGTAGGAACCATTAAGGGAGACAAGCCTGGAAAGACGGTAATGTTGCGTGCAGATATTGATGCCCTTCCTATTACAGAGAACCCGGGAAAAAGCTACTGCAGTTTAAATCCGGGAGTAATGCATGCCTGCGGACATGACTGCCATACTTCTATGTTATTAGGAGCAGCAAAGATCTTAAGCGCTCACAGAGATGAGATCCATGGTACTGTAAAGCTGATCTTCCAGATGGCAGAAGAAATAGGAAGAAAGTCCGAAGAATATGTAAAGAGAGGTGCCCTTGAAGGAGTAGATGCCATTTTCGGTATGCATATCTGGTCTGCAGTTCCTGCCGGAAAGGTAAATTTTGAGTCCGGCGAGCGTATGGCCTGCAGCGACCGTTTTACCATTAAAATCCATGGAAAATCCAGTCACGGAAGTGCTCCTCATGAAGGAAAAGATGCTATTATCGCAGGAGCAGCAGCTATCCAGGCATTACAGACCATTCCAAGCCGTATCAACAATCCGTTTAATGCACTGGTGGTTACAGTAGGTATCTTCAATGGCGGAACCAAGGAAAATATCATTGCAGACCAGGCAGAACTGACAGGAACGGTTCGTGCATTTAACAGAGAATTCAGAAACAGCATGCCGGAAGTGATTAAAAGTGTAGTAGAGCCGGTAGTAAAGGGATATGGCTGCAGCGCAGAAGTAGATTATTACTTTGGTCCAAGCCCACTGATCAATGACCATGAAGATCTGGTACAGATCGCAAGAGGAGCCGCATCAAAAGAAATGGGAGAAGATGCCCTGATCCCGTTAAAGAAGATGACAGGAGCAGAAGATTTCAGCGTGTATATGGAAACCGTACCAGGCGTCTTCGGTTATCTTGGCTGCCGCAACGAAGAAAAAGGCATTATCGCTGCCCATCACCATCCTGCTTTTGATGTAGATGAAGATGTGTTATATCATGGCACCGGTATCTATGTACAGTTTGCCCTGGATTACCTGAATGCATAAATGAATAGGCCTTTAAAAACATGGGAAAAATAAAGTTGAAAATATTTGGAAAAGCTCAAAAATATTTGAAAAAATCCACTTGACAGATTTTTTCACCATGCTATAATAAAAAAGTGTGTGCAAAGCGCTTTGCTCTTTGCATAACAACAAGCTGAAAGACACAGCAACCAACAGTCAATATCACAGGAGGTGAAAAGGATGCCAACATTTAACCAGTTAGTAAGAAAGGGAAGACAGACCAGCGCAAAGAAGTCTACCGCACCAGCTCTGCAGAAGGGTTATAACTCTTTACAGAAGAAGGCAACAAACGTATCTGCACCACAGAAGCGTGGCGTTTGTACCGCTGTTAAGACTGCTACCCCTAAGAAACCTAACTCTGCACTTAGAAAGATCGCCAGAGTACGTCTTTCCAATGGTATCGAAGTAACAAGCTACATCCCAGGAGAAGGTCATAACCTTCAGGAGCACAGCGTTGTTCTGATCCGTGGAGGAAGAGTAAAGGACCTGCCAGGTACCAGATATCATATCGTAAGAGGTACACTGGATACAGCAGGTGTTGCTAACAGAAAGCAGGCTCGTTCCAAATACGGCGCTAAGAGACCAAAAGACAAAAAGTAATTAAAATTTAAAACTGGAATCACTAACAGCAGTAAAGTGACTGCAGTCAGTTAATACTGGACTGCTTTGTTGTGCCGGATTGTGATATTGAACCTGTGGTTGCAGGAAAATATATAGACCGCGCACGAACACATTTTATGGAAACATGTGAGTACCGACGAGTTAATGTAAACCTGCTGAGGAAATGTTTCCGAAGCAGCATATTAAGGAGGGAAGTAACGTGCCACGTAAAGGACATACTCAGAAGAGAGACGTTCTGGCAGACCCAATCTACAACAATAAGGTTGTAACCAAGCTGATCAACAACATCATGTTAGACGGCAAGAAGGGTGTTGCACAGAAAATTGTATACGGCGCTTTCAATCGTGTTGCTGAGACAACCGGAAAAGACGCTATCGAAGTATTTGAAGAAGCAATGAACAACATCATGCCAGTTCTGGAAGTAAAGGCAAAACGTATCGGTGGTGCTACCTATCAGGTGCCGATCGAAGTTAAGCCAGAAAGAAGACAGGCTCTTGGACTTCGCTGGATCACTCTGTACTCCCGTAAGAGAGGCGAGAAGACTCAGGAAGAGAGACTGGCAAACGAGATCATGGATGCAGCTAACAACACTGGCGCATCTGTAAAGAAGAAAGAAGATATGCATAAGATGGCAGAAGCAAATAAGGCATTTGCTCACTACCGTTTCTAATTGCAGATTTCCCTTTTTCACAATTTTAAGGAGGAAAATCCCTTGGCTGGAAGAGAATATCCATTAGACAGAACCAGAAATATCGGAATTATGGCTCATATCGATGCTGGTAAGACCACACTGACTGAGCGTATTCTGTATTACACTGGTGTAAACTATAAGATCGGTGATACTCATGAAGGTACTGCTACCATGGACTGGATGGCTCAGGAGCAGGAAAGAGGTATCACCATCACTTCCGCTGCTACTACCTGCCACTGGACTCTGCAGGATCACTGCAAGCCAAAGGCTGGAGCATTAGAGCATCGTATCAACATCATCGATACCCCAGGACACGTTGACTTCACCGTTGAGGTTGAGCGTTCCCTGCGAGTACTGGATGGCGCTGTTGGTGTTTTCTGTGCAAAGGGCGGCGTTGAGCCTCAGTCTGAGAACGTATGGCGTCAGGCTGATACTTACAATGTACCACGTATGGCATTCATTAATAAGATGGACATCCTTGGTGCAAACTTCTACGGCGCAGTAGAGCAGATCAAGACCCGTCTGGGCAAGAATCCAATCGTTTTACAGCTGCCAATCGGCAAGGAAGATGAATTCAAGGGAATCATCGACCTGTTCGAGATGCAGGCTTACATCTACAACGATGATAAGGGCGAAGATATTGCTATCTGCGATATCCCAGAAGATATGCAGGATGATGCTGAGTTATATCACACCGAGCTGATCGAGAAGATCTGCGAGCTGGATGATGATCTGATGATGCAGTATCTGGAAGGTGAAGAGCCATCTGTAGATGAATTAAAGAAAGCATTAAGAAAGGCAACCTGTGAGTGTACAGCTATTCCTGTATGCTGCGGTTCCGCTTATCGTAACAAGGGCGTTCAGAAGCTTCTGGATGCGATCCTTGAATATATGCCTGCACCAACCGATATCCCATCTATCAAGGGTGTGGATCTGGACGGCAACGAAGTAGTACGTCATTCTTCTGATGAAGAGCCATTCGCTGCTCTTGCATTCAAGATCATGACTGACCCATTCGTTGGTAAGTTAGCTTACTTCCGTGTTTATTCCGGTTCCTTAGCATCCGGTTCTTATGTACTGAATGCTACAAAGGATAAGAAGGAGCGTGTAGGACGTATCCTTCAGATGCATGCAAACAAGAGACACGAACTTGATCGTGTATACTCCGGTGATATTGCTGCAGCCGTTGGTTTCAAGAATACCACAACTGGTGATACCATCTGTGATGAACAGCATCCAGTAATCCTGGAGTCTATGGAATTCCCAGAGCCAGTTATCGATATCGCTATCGAGCCTAAGACAAAAGCAAGCCAGGATAAGATGGGCGACGCTCTTGTAAAGCTGGCAGAAGAAGATCCTACTTTCCGTGTTCGTACCGACGAAGAGACTGGTCAGACCATTATCTCCGGTATGGGTGAGCTGCATCTGGACATCATCGTAGACCGTCTGCTGCGTGAATTCAACGTAGAGGCTAACGTAGGTGCTCCTCAGGTTGCTTATAAGGAAACATTTACTAAGGCTGTTGATGTAGACAGCAAGTATGCTAAGCAGTCCGGTGGTCGTGGACAGTACGGACATTGTAAAGTTCACTTCACACCAATGGATCCAAACGCAGAAGAAACCTTCAAGTTCACTTCTTCCGTTGTTGGTGGTGCTATTCCTAAGGAATATATCCCAGCAGTTGGCGAAGGTATTGAAGAGGCTTCCAAGACCGGTGTACTTGGCGGATTCCCAGTTCTGGGTGTAAGCGCTGATGTATACGATGGTTCTTACCATGAAGTCGACTCTTCTGAAATGGCATTCCACATTGCCGGATCTATGGCATTCAAGGATGCTATGGCAAAGGGTAACCCAGTTCTTCTTGAGCCTATCATGAAGGTTGAAGTTACCATGCCAGAAGAATACATGGGTGATGTAATCGGTGATATCAACTCCCGTCGTGGCCGTATCGAAGGTATGGACGATATCGGCGGTGGTAAGATGGTAAAGGCTTACGTACCGCTTGCTGAGATGTTCGGTTACTCCACAGACCTGCGTTCCAGAACTCAGGGTCGTGGTAACTACTCTATGTTCTTCGAGAAATATGAGCAGGTTCCAAAGAACGTTCAGGAGAAAGTTCTTGCTGATCATAAGAAATGATAAAATCTAAAAAAGGCTTGTAAATCAAGGTGAAATATCATATAATGATTGATAGCCTGACATTAACTATATTAGCCCCACACATATACAGGGGCGCAAATTAAGGAGGACGTTATAAAATGGCTAAAGCTAAGTTTGAAAGAACTAAAACCCATTGTAACATTGGTACCATTGGACACGTTGACCATGGTAAAACTACTCTGACCGCTGCTATTACCAAGGTTCTGGCAGAAAGAGTTGCTGGAAACGCAAAGGTAGACTTCGAGAACATCGATAAGGCTCCAGAAGAGAGAGAGCGTGGTATCACCATCTCTACTGCACACGTTGAGTATCAGACCGAGAAGAGACACTATGCACACGTTGACTGCCCAGGACATGCTGACTACGTTAAGAACATGA
>OLQM01004561.1_pt1 | contig 10510 bp, 12 predicted proteins | sample 1673161 | NCBI WGS metagenome assembly OLQM01 (sample SAMEA3136761, study PRJEB25190) | human gut metagenome | reverse complement strand
TCCTGGCCGTGAGAATGTCATCGCATAGCCGTTGATACTCCCGGTCGTCAAACGTCTCCCTGCAGGTCTGCGTCATCCTCGACGCGCTGCATTGATCATCCTGAGACATCTTGTAAAGCTGCCCGGCGCGCTGCACAACCGATTTTTTATCGGCTGCCGCATTCCTATAACTTTGTTTTTAGTATAGCAAATACTCCGGATTTTTTCAAGCGCCTTTATTATAAAATGTACGCTTAAAGTCCATAAATGCAGGAATATCAATAGTTTCAGGATTTTGACTCTGGGATTTTGAAAAAATATGATAGTCCGATAGTGTGTGATTTTCACTTTTTCTGACGAACACTTTTGACGGGATTTTGAGTTTTGGAAATGGGCAGACAATGTGGGATTTTGAAAAAGTTAAAATCGCCCTTATGCGGTGATTTTGAATAATGATGTGTCCGACATTTTGTCCAATTCCGAGGCAGAAAAACTGGGATTTAGAAAAAATGTAATGAGTGATTTTGCAATGCCCAAAAGCACTCTGCTGCGAAATGCAGCAAACGGCAAAAGTTGTTACATTCCCCATCCGTTTGCAGATAACCACAAATTGAAATCGCCAGCTATTCACCCGGCGATTTCAATTTATATTTTCATTGTTTTTTTCTGGAAGCTCTCTTCTTGTTCCCATCCGGGAGCAATTCTCTGGAACTCAACTGGCCCTCAACTCCGTGACGGCATTTGATGCGGGCTCGCGCGCCAGGCTGCAGAACAAGTTGTCCAACAGCACCCACCTTCTCCCTCGTTTTTTGGGGCAGCACAGAAACACTCTTACCAGCTCCGTTTTCTTTAATAAGCCGGTCGTTTGAGTAAAGCTCCTTTTCCGGCTGTATCGTTTTCATCGCCGCAAATAAGCGCTCCATAGCATCTTCGTCGGAAAACGATGTATAGTTGTCATCGGTTACCTTTCCTCTGAGAGACAGCCCTTGGAGATACTGCAATGCGCCTTCGTCCCAAGTCAGTCCGATTCGTAGATACAGATTCTTACAGTAGGTGTTATGAAGAATATTCTTTGAAACAGCTGTTTTATCATCTTTTTTCTTTTTTGTAAAAACAGCTTCCTTAATTCCGACCTCTCTTAGCAGTTTCCCTGCGTATTGAATAAGGTAAGAGGAGGCCATCGGTTTTGTCGGATTTTTTATCATTCCAACGATTGGCATACTGCGCAGCTGTTGCTCAGAGTAACGCTCCAGCAGCTGTTCTTTGCATCTAAGAAGGATTTGTGTGGCCTGCGGAAAAAGCGGACGGTCGTAAGTGTGCGTTGCTCCCGCGAGATCATCTCGCCTATGTTTCATAATAGCAAAGCTGTCTAACGCATCTCTAACATCCAAATCTGCCCATGTTTTTCCATCCTCTACATTAAACCCACCCCAAGCGCTCAATGCGACGCCGCAGTCTCCACCATGGATCCTTTTTTTATCCATGATTACCTTGAACAGTTTGATATAAGCAAAAGGTAGGGGTGCACATAGGTGCCTCCCTACCTTTTGCTTTTCGATAGTTTTGTTAACTGCTACGCGACATTGGTACGTCCAGCAGGCGGTCCTCCAGCCGAAGCGCAACTGTCCAATACATCAATCATTTGAAGCATTTTTCCTTCAAGGCAGTGCTCTTGAGCACGGTCTCCGTTGTTATGATGATGCAAAACAGCATTTTGCAACGGAAGAATCTTTTCGTTCGAAAGTCCCAGTTTCAGAGCCGCTTCAGAGATCATGCGAGATCCCATTGCCGGATGGCCAAGCAAGCGTCCCTGCTCTGTATAGCCAATGGCATAACCGTACGTTGAAAACCGATACCCACGCAGCTTTCCGATATCATGCAGTAAAACTGCAGAAATAAGCAGCGAGCGGTTGACGCATTTGTACTGCGCTGCAGCAAAATTGGCCGTAGAAAGCATAGATGATATATGCATCAAATAGCCGCCGAGATACGCATGATGACTTTTAACCGATGCAGGAGCATAAAGTATTGCATCGCGATTCTCATCATAAATCATCTCGCAGAGTTTCCTATAATCAGAATCGTCAATCACGGAGATTGCGGTTCTCACCTGATGATACAGGATTTCGGGGCTGATCGGAGCCATCGGAAGGATCTGCGGAAGGATCACCTCGTTTGCCGGCGCCGGATCCAACGAGATCAGGGAAATCTGAGGTCCCCCCTGATACTCCTCTACCTTTCCCGAGGCAAGAACAGGTAAACCAATTTCAGCATCCATCTCGCCGGAAAGGTTCCACGCAACACAGCGAATGCTTCCACTATTATCTTCAAGCGTCGCAAGAAGATAGTCTTTTCCAGCCTTTGACTGCTGCTTCTTTGCACTGCGCAGCAGATAAACTCCATTGACGCTATCGCCAATCGTGAGTTCGTTTATCATAGTATGAACCATATTATTCCTTTCTGTCTTTTGTGTATTTTTCAAGCACTGCACCAAGCTCGCTTGAAAAGAGATAGGTGATCTCAATGTGTCTGTTCTCAAAAATGCGAATCTCCTTCACTGTCTGTGCAAGCGTTTTTCGATCAAGCTCTGTCAGGTGCCCGAACTCAAGCAGCTTCTCAATCCACGGCTGCTGGAGCGGTTCTTCCTGTGCTGCGAGATTTTGTGCCTGCTCCAACTGTGTCTTCAGTGTGGTTTCCTGCCTGTCGTAATCAGCTTTGTACTGAATGAACTCCTCCCGAGATAGCAGCTTGTCCTGATAATCCTCATAGCAGTTCTGCTTCAGGCGTCGGACCCTCTCTAAAGCCGCCGTAAGGCGTTTTTCTTCTGATAGTGCGGACTGCAATGCTTTCGGAGTCGCCGCCCCCGCTTCCGCTGCTTTTTTAAGGTCTCCGACGGTTTCGATTACGCGGTTGAGATCATTGAGAATGATCTCTTCCAAAACATTCTGAGAAATGTAGTGCTTTGTACAGGCGGTAAACCCGTAGCGGCGGTAAGAGCCGCAGGAATAGTTGACGCGACCGTCCCATACTGTTTTTACCATAGCGCGTCCGCAATCGCCGCAGCGAAGAAAGCCCGCAAACAGTCCCACATGGCTGAAGTCAATATCGCGGGCATTTTTGCAGATTACTGCCTGTACGGTATCCCACAGTTCCTGCGAAATGATAGCTTCGTGGGTATTCTCTACGCGAGCCCAGTCCTGTTTCTCTGCAGCTTTTGCCTTTCCGTGCATTGTTGCTCGAATCGCTTTTTTTTGGACCATATTGCCGATGTACATTTCATTTCGGACGATCTTGTGTACGGTGGAATAAGTCCAGTAGACCGTGTCGCCCAGTCGATTTCCGTTTGTGTATCTCTGCCCCATCAGGCGCTTGTACTCGCTGGGACAGGGAATTCCCTCGTTATTCAGAAGCTGAGCGACCTTCACCTGCCCCATGCCCTGTGCCGTCAGTTCAAAGATCCGTTGAACCACCTTTGATGCAACCGGGTCGATCACAAGGTGATTGTGGTTATTGGGGTCTTTCAGATATCCGTACGAGGCAAATGCACCGACAAACTCTCCACGCTTCTGTTTCGCGGTAAACGAAGCACGAACCTTGTCCGAAATGTCTTTTGCGTACTGTGCGTTAAAGACATTCTTCAAAGGCAAAAGCATATCATATGGGCCCTTCAGGCTGTCCACATTGTCATTGACAGCAATGAAACGAACTCCCTTTGCAGGGAAAAAGCGTTCCAGGTAAAAGCCCATATCAATGTAGTCGCGTCCAAAGCGAGAGAGATCTTTTACGATGACACAGTCAATCTTACCGCTTTCAATGTCCTCGATCATATGCCGAAAGGCGGGGCGGTCAAAATTCGTGCCCGTAAAACCGTCGTCAGCATAGTCGTCAACGACGATAAACTCCGGATGTCGCGTGCAAAAGTCCTCTAACAGATACTGCTGATTGATAATGCTGTCGCTCTCCGCTTTGTCCCCGTCTTCACGGGACAATCTCTCGTAGCGAGCAACGTGGTATTTTTCTTTTGTGTATGGCATGACTCGGTTCTTAACAGGTGTGGATCTTCACGAGGTCCAAGAGCACCTGATCCGCGCTGCGGCTTCCCTCATAGCGGCGATCCACCAGATAACGGGCGGCCGCCTCTCCGACGTTGTCCTTGCACATTGTAATGTTCTGTGACATTGTTACGTCCTCCCATTCATGATTTCGGTTGTTCAAGAATATGAAGGCAGGTCGGCAAACATGCCAAAAGGCTGTTTGCTTATGGCGGCACAAATACCATTCTCATAACCCCTTTCCATCTAAGATGAAAACAAAACACCGTGCAGGTCGAGAACCCTACACGGTGCGTGAGTATGAGAAATGACGGTCACGCCAAACTCATAGTTTTTTCTTGCAATCCTCTTTCGAAAAGGATATACTACGAGTGCGGTGCGACGAATGTCGTTGTGTAGGTGCCAGTACCACCTGCGCAGGAGTATAGGGGTTGCCGCCCCTGTACTCTGCCGCTGTTTTATTTTCTTTGATATCAGTATAGCATATAGGTATACCTATTGTCAATGTGACGTTTTACACAACATTTCCAGCATATTTTTGTTCAAAATATAGGTATACCTACTATATGGACTATTCCTCACTTTTTTATTATAATGGAGTTTAACAAGATGACTTTTAGGAGGAATTGTAATGCCGCAAACTGAAGCTCAAGCAAGATCCTGCAAAAAGTATCACGATCAATTTGATGACATTAAACTGCGTGTTCCAAAGGGTGAGCGCGCCGTTCTGCATGCTCACGCCGCCTCGCAGGGAGAATCCCTGAACAACTTTCTCTATCGTGCTGTAAAAGAAACCATCGCACGAGACAACGCAAAATCTGAGGGGTAAGCATCGTCCGAAGCTCCTCCACGCTCCGCGTCAGCTTCCGCACACCGTCCGCCGACGCCTTCATACCGAGGCTCGTCTGCATCGTATCCTGCTTGTAAAGGATCGACTCCTGCGTCCGAATTAACTGATTGGCGAACTCCTCCGGCATCGTATTCTCGATAATAAGAGTTCAAGTACGCCCGTAACAAAGCAATCAGGCGGTCCATACGGATCGCCTGATCGCTTTATAAAGGGAGAGAAAAAAGCGTAAACCTCTTACTCTCGAAGATGGAGAGAATCAGTTCCAGAATCAGTGACGAAGACCTTAAAAACATTTTTAAACGCTTCTATCGAGCGGATAAAGCGAGAACAATGAACCACAGCTACGGGCTCGGTCTTTCCATCGCGCGGAGCATTGCGGAGGAACATCGCGGAAGAATATGGGCAGAAAGCTGGGACGGATGGAACAGATTCTCCGTGGAGTTGCCGATGCTCATGCAATAGACACTCCTGAATGTACAGTCCGTGCATCATTCTTGCGCCAAGTTGTTCGTGAAAATCTGCGTCCAATGCTCGGATTGGAAGCCGAATTAATGCCAAAAATCACTGAAAACAAACATTTTTCGCTATATTTTTATCTACTACAACCGCGTCAGGATCTATACGCGCAACCCGCTGGGGCTGCCGCCTGTGAAGTACCGGGAGTGGGTGCAGGCGCAGCAGGCAGCCTGACCGGCACCGCCGAGCTTTTCAGATTTTGGGTCTTTCCCGACTGCACATTTCTTGACATTTCCAATTTTTGATATTTCTCTATTTCTTTTTCACAGAATGAAACAACATGCTTGATAAATGCCGTTGTTGCCTCGCTTTTCTTTTTCGCCCGCGGGGTAATCAGGTAGATATCATAAGAGCACTCTTCCGTATTCTCAAAATAGAGTTCTTTCATGTTGTGCTCAGATTCCGGTTCGGCGCTGATATTCCGAATCATAAGGGATGCCCCCAGTTTTTCCTTTGCAAATTGATACATCAGGTGCGACTCCTGCATAACGAACAAATCCGGCTCAAACATTGCTTCGCGGCACTTATTCAGGAAAAACGGATAATCATAATATCCCGGGGGCGAAATCGCAATCTTTATCCCCTTGAGATCCGAAAACTTCACTTTGGGCAAAGCCGCAAGCGGGTGATCTGGGTGAATATAAAGGCACCGGTAATTGTGGAAGAGGAAGTGATATTCCAACTCTGGATTTTTAACTGTACTGGTGGCAAATGCAATATCAAATTTGCCGTCTAACACAGATTGTTCGATCTGCTCATCGCTGGTCGAAGTGTGCTCCACCAGATACGACGGATTCGCATCAATGAACGATGTCAAAAGGTCAAAGGAAACGCAGCTGAAAAAGCCGCCGCAATATGTGATTCTCAATGGTTGCCGATTCTTTTTTGCCGTAGCACTGAGCCGCTCCATCATGATGTCATATTCCGGAATCACTTTCCGGACAAACTCATATATTACCTTGCCGTCCTCGGTCAATTCAACACCGGAACTTGTCCTGCGAAACAGCTTGACCCCCAAATCCGCCTCTAAACGGCGAATATACAGGCTCAAACCCTGCTTGGAAATAAATAGCCGCTCTGCCGCCTTGGAAATGGAGCCTGTCTCGACCACGTATTTTATGTAACGCAACTGATTGATTTGCATAGGCACCTCCTAACCAAGTATCTGCTATATCTTTCAGTATAACAGGCAGAATCCTATTTGTGAATATCGGGTTCCCCGATATTGAAGGAAAACTGGACAAGGACCTTCCGTAAACAGTAGGTCCTTGCCACAGAGGGGAGAGATTATTTGTCGGCGTTTTTCCGGTCGCCAATCAGGGTAAAGACAATGTAACCGATCAAAGCGGGCAGAGCGGGGAAGATGCTGGAGTAGGGGGGATTGAAGATACCCGCCAGAATCAGGGCACTGCAGCCGATGCCGCAAACAGCGCTACCCAGGGCACCAGTGGTATTGCCCTTCTTCCAAAGCAGGCCACCAACGAAAGGCACCAAACATCCGGAGAACAGAACCGTGTAGGCCATGGACAGCAGGTCGATGATGCTATTGAAAGACAGTGCGAGCATAACACCCAGCGCGGCGACAATAACATTCAGGATGGTGGAATACCGCTTGCACTTCTCCTCGGAAGCATTGGGATTGATCATTCCGCGATAAATATCGTGGATCACAGTAGTAGACGCGCCGATGAAAATGCCGTCACAGGTAGACATGATTGCACTCAAAACCGCAGCAATGAAAATCGCCGCAAAGATGGGAGAGAACTCCTTCAGCACGACCTGAACCAGAACAGAAGCAGGCTCCGCATCGGGCATAACGCAGCTGCCATACATGCCCATCAAAACAGGAATAAAAGCGACAGGAATCAAAATCAGACCGCCGATGATGTGACCCAAAACTGCCGCTTTTTCAGACTTTGCGGACGCGGTTCTCTGGAAAACAGTCTGATCAGTCGGGGTGGACAGCAGGGTGGGGATTACCATCAAAATAAATACTTCGGGGTCGCAGGCAAACAGATTGAAGGATTCTGCGGGCAGGGCACTGCTCATAAACGCGAACCCACCATTGGAGAGCAGATGGAAAAATGCCACGATCATGGAGACCAGAATGATACCAACCTGAATAACGGAGGTCATATAAGCGCCCCACAGGCCGGAGAGAGATGCATAGAACAGCACGACGATCGTCATGATGATCAAACCGACATCGCCATTGATACCAAACGCAACGAAGAGTGCCTTACCAGCCAGAATCTGACCGGCAAAACCGGCAACGTAGCTCAAAGGCAGAGAAATACTATAAATCAAGCGGGTCACTCGATCTCCGTACCGATCCAGGAAATAGTCGGACAGAGAAACATAGTTGTGCTTGTAGATAAAGCGGGCAAAAAGCACACCGGCCATGATGTAGGAGACGGCGCAACCAAGACCATACCAGGCACCGCTCAATCCGTAGTAAACGCCATATTCGCCGGATCCTACCACGAAACCGCTGCCAATATGCGCGCCCATGGCACTACCCAAGACCATAAGCAGCGTAGAGCGCTTTGCAGCCGTAATGGTATCACTAAACGTGGTCGCGTACTTTCTTCCGTAAAAGCCGATCGCAACCATCGCCGCCATGTAAATTGCTAGGACAACAATAATAGTCGTTGTCGTGTTCATAGTTCACACTTCCTTTTTCTAATTCCTTTTTCTAATTCCTTTTTGAATCAAGCGAAGTCCCTTATGAATGATAGATTAATTCATTCATCTTGCGCTCTTCTTCCTCCAATTCCTGTACTTTCTCGGCATAGCGTGCGAACAGCCCTTCGCCACCATATTTTCTGGCATACTCATTCCATTCCTTGCCCTCGGGAGAGTCCGCAAGATGCATCGAAATACTGAACACCTCAGAGGCAAAGGGGATAATCTGCCGCAGGCCCATCAGATTATAAGCCATCTTGTACTGCTCCTTCTGCATTGTCAGGACATAGGGAGCCAGCTTCAGCATTCTTCTTGCCAAATGCGTTGCCGCCAGATCCAGCTTGTCGACCGGAACGACCCGATTGAACAGACCGTGACGATAGCCTTCTTCAGCGGTCGTGGGATAGCCCGTCATCGCCTTTTCCATCGCGATATTCATGGGCAGCTTCCACGCGTCAAAGGGCGTGTACATGGTGTAGGACATACCCAATGCCATTTCGTTGTTGTCATAGACTGTGTTTTCAGCCGCGACCAGACAATCGCATACCATGGCGAGCATCCAGCCGCCGCCCAATGCCTTGCCTTGCGTTGCACCAATAATGGGCTTCTTCAGATTCAGAATTTTCTCGAAAACATCGATTTCTTCCTGGGTATTGGCGCGGCGAGCCGCCCAGCTAGGATTGCCATCGCTAGCAATGCTGGGACTGGTCTCGGGATCGCCCACGTCAAAACCAAAACAAAAATCTTCACCCTTAGCACACAAAATGATAACGCGGACTTCATCATCCTGTGCGGCACGGTCAATGGCCTTGCTCAGCGCAAAGAACAGCTCGCGGTTCAATCTGTTCTTCTCATCGGGGCGGTTCAACCAGATCTTCGCAATTCCCTCGGGCAGCTTCTCATAGATTATAGTCTTGCTCTCCATTTTTTCAACCTCTTCATAATAACAAAATAGCGGGTGCCTCAGGTGCCCGCAAGGAAACAGCACACTCAATAAAACCATACTTTTTAACCGTTTCCTTTTTTAAACTATAAAAAACATGCGCCATTTTAACAAGAAACAGTTTATTGATTTGCTCGTCAACATTCTGTTGACTCTCCGCGTACTGTGTGCAAATGCGTTGACTGACCAGCTATTCATTCTATCATCAAAATAAAAGAGGGCTGCTGCTGTGTGGAAAGGAAACGGATGGAGATGCCCTGAATGCCATAGCAGAAGCGATTCGTTCCGGCGATTCGGATAATATGGAGGCTGTTGCCGCACAGCGATATTTTCCGGCGTTGCTCGGTGACGGGTTCACTCGCAGCAATGAAAGCGGTTATAATGCGGGGCTAAACTACGGATATGCTATTCTGCGCGGTTGTATCGCCCGCTATCTTACCGTATATGGTTTTCTTCCTGCATTGGCGCTGCACCACCGAAGCGCACTGAATGCGTTTAATCTCGCAGATGATTTAATCGAGCCATTCCGCCCCGTCGTTGATCTTCTGGTCGCGCGAAGCTTTTCGGAGAATGATATCCTTTCTCCGGAGAAAAAACGTATGCTTTTTAACTGTCTGAATTTGGATATCCTTTCCGGCAAGCAGCATCACAGCGTTGCCTATGCGGTGGAACGCCTGGTGCAAAGCCTTTCCCGCTCACTGTCGGAAAAGGATGCTGTTCTTTGCCTGCCGCAGCTTTTGGAGTTGGAACAGCACCGCTATGAATAAGTTTATGAGAATCTTAGTTTTCTTCGACCTGCCGGTCAAGACAAAAAGTGAGCGCCGAGAGGCAACGCGTTTTCGCAATTTTCTGCTTGCGGACGGATATCATATGCTGCAATACTCTGTTTATGCCCGTGTCTGCAACGGCATGGACGCCGTAGAAAAACATCGGGCGCGGGTAAGACAAAATCTGCCGAATAACGGGGCAATACGTCTGCTCGTCATCACGGAGAAACAATATGAAGCGATTGATATTCTTTTGGGCAATCTGACGCAGGCGGATGAGCCGTTTCAATGCGAACAGCTTACAATTTTTTGAAATTCTTTGTCTCATTTCGGTTCTGTCACACATTTTTTTCAGAAAAAATCCACTCAAAGCGATTGCTTTGAGTGGATTTTTCGGTAGTTTATTATACCATACCAAGAACTACCAGGGAACTACAACCACGGCGTTTGCCGCCATTGGTTACAAGGAATTATACCATACCAAGAACTACCAAGGAACTACAACTCTTAACGACAGTGGAGATGTTGACGGCATATTATACTACAAAGAAAAACGTGATGAACAACTTACGAATTTTAGAGTATGTGCACAGACATATGATGTGGGAAAAATTGACATATCCAAAATTTGGCTTAAAATCAACTGCCGCACTCTGACATTACCCCAGGCTGCATCGAACGAGATGGAGCAGACTTTCTGGTCGCGCTGCACACAGTA
>OLQM01004555.1_pt1 | contig 10522 bp, 10 predicted proteins | sample 1673161 | NCBI WGS metagenome assembly OLQM01 (sample SAMEA3136761, study PRJEB25190) | human gut metagenome | reverse complement strand
TTGTCTGTTTTGTGTTGCGGAGTAGATTTGACTCCACGCATTTCATAAAGCTTGACCGGAATACCTTGTTGGGCAATTTGGAAAGCCGCTTCCGAGCCCGCAAGGCCCGCACCGATAACATTGATATAAGATTGAGACATGACACTAATACCTCTTTGGGTGAAAACTAAGGCCAAATTAAAACAAGCTACTGGACTGTTAGACACCCACAAATCTTTCTAAATTGATACTCGGTCTATTATACCAAAAAGGCAAGTAAAAAGACAGACAGGAGGATTCCTGAATGTCTTCGAAAATCATTGTTTCTTGAAGTTGAATGATCTATAAGCATTCAGCTGATTTTTGTCTTCGTAACTAATGCTAAAGCCCACTTCTGTATTCCTAGGTAGTTTATCAACTTGAAGTATTTGAGTAAGTAAGTATTGAAAATCAGAATCCGTCCAATTTTCAATATCTTCATTAGTTACTTGTAGGTTTTGTTTTCGTACCTCTTTTATATCAATGTCTATATCAATTCTAAAGGTCGAACGATTATCAGCAACTCTTTTTAAGAGTAGATCTCGATCGCGAACAAGCGTTTCTTCATCAAGATTGTTGACTCTACTTGGGTCTAGGTCCTCAATTAAGGGAGTGAGTTCTTTGACATCTGTTTTTAAAATAGACTCTCTTTTTTCTTGCTCCTCAAGATAGGTTTCCGGGTTGCCACTATATTCTTTTTTTGGCACCAAAGAATAATAGGAGTCAAATGAGGCCAATTCAACAGAGTTTTTAATATAAAGTTTCCTAATCGCATCATCGCTTAAAAATGTCGAAATCAAACTACCACTTTGAAGTATCTTATTGTATGCTTCGTCTAGCCTATCATAATTGTCATCACCAGAAGCATACTCCATTTCTAGGCGATAGACTTTTTTCTTCGAAAAACCTAGGAAAATTTTCTTCTCGACTTCTTTAAGTTTCGGATTATATCTGAGGACTGGAGTTTTCTCAACATAATCTTTTTCAAAATCTACATAGACATCAACAAATTTTTCAGTTCCTTCAATGTAAATTGGAGATCCCTGATAGCCGAACGTATCAGCTGTCGAGTATCCTTCCGCTTTTAGCCCTGCAGCTTCTACTACGGAACGAATATTTGATATAGCCGTATTCGCTAAATCATTATCTACTCCGTTGTTACATGATGACAATATTAATAATGTCAGCATAGGTAAGAGTACACTAATTACTTTCTTAATCGCTTTTCTTTTCATTTCTCCTCCTAGCATGCAATTTAAACAAAATCCTTATTTTCGTTACAGTTAGAATCTTAAAGGGATCAATTTCCAGTTGATTGGTGATCTTATAAAATTATCTATATTTTTTTGACATAGCATCCTTCCAGATTCATAGACACAACCAGGCTGCTAGGAGGGCAGATAGGATACTGAATAAGGAACCAATCAAATAATACTCCGCAAAGGCTGGATCCTCCGAAATTTTATTGTAGCGAGCGATGGACTTGGCTGTAAAGACTAGCCCAATCGAAGCGAATTGTCCATAGACCAGACAGGCGCCAATCACCAAACGCTCTAAAAAACCAATCATAGAACCAGCCCCAGTGATCGTATCCATTTTCTTCTTGCTGGTGGGTTGATATTTAGTAAACAGAATTTTAAAAGCAATATTGCTTGGTTTCCCAACTAGAAGAACATAAAAAATCAGATTTAAAGTGTCTATTGGCAGATAGGTCGTGCCATTCTTCGCTCCTAAAAGGACTAGACAGCTAATGATGGCGATATGCAAGACTTGATCCAATGCAAAAGTCCATGCTTTTGGTAATTTCAATTGCTTCTGCACGATCGGTTTTAAGAAATCTATTGTAGCATGGGTCAGTAAAATAACCAAGCAAATCCACCACAAATCTAGATGACAGAAGGAAACGACGATCAGAGGCAGAGCTACATATAAAATGTGAAGCCCTAGCACCTTCTTATCCTGATCCTTGCGATCCGCCATCTTTTGGCTTTGAAAATAATAATCTGATAGTAAATGACAAATCAACAAGAGAATCAAGTATGGATTCACTACGATACTAGACAATCCGCTCATCTTCCTCTCCTTTCACTGTGCTTTGTATACTAGCCAGGGCAGCTGCTCGTCCCCGTAAATAAACGCGAATACTGCTACTCTTTAAGCGCTTGGACAAGGCACTTGGGTTAATAGCTAGTGATTGAGCCAAATCCTGCTGACTAAAGGACTCGCTATATACGGATCTCTTTAGAAGATTGAGCAAGATCTCCTCCTGACTATCCCGCCAACCTGAACGAATGGCTTCTCCAGAAGCGATGAGGGCGTTCACAAAAAAGTCTTGGTTTTCCTTCCCGCTTGAAAAATAAATCTGTGTATTGCCATAGTCATTTTTCTGATGGACCAGATTAATAGCTGCACGAGCATTCCAATAGGCTGGTCCATCTGCACCGATACTTTGCAGGGGATCGATATCCGTTACAATCTCCCCAAGGCCAATACCGAAACGAAGTTGAGTCGGTTTTAGTTCTGAACGCAAGGTATCGATGATTTGAAAAATGGGAGCCTCTACTGTCAAAAGCGCTTGAAACTCATCGCCCAAAGTTAAGGTAAAAGCCGATGCTAGATAGTCTTTAAAAAGCTCATTGATCTTTTGAAGGGTTTTTTCTAACTGTTTTTGCAGGTCAAAACGTTCTTGTACGATTTTGGAATCAATCACATCTGCAATCAAAGCAAGATACATAAGCCCACCTCCTTATGTCTATTATAACGAAAATACCAAAAAATGTCTATTATAACAGACATTTGTAAAAGTTGCCGTTATAATAGACATTGAAGCGTTTAAAAACTTATTTCACTTTTTCTTCTTCGTAGTCGCCATTGCTACATACAACTTGTTTGCCACCGCCACGAACTTTTTTCTCAACTAAGTAGTGGCCACATTTTGGACAATCCCGACCGATTGGTTTATCCCAAGAGGTAAATTCACACTCTGGATAGCGATTGCATCCATAGAAGATACGGTTGCGCTTGGTTTTACGCTCGATGATTTGTCCCTGATGACAGTCAGGACACTCCACGCCTATTTCTTTGACAATAGCTTGGGTATGACGACAATCTGGGAAATTACTACAAGCATAGAACTTACCAAAACGTCCTAATTTAATCACCATCGGGCTGCCACAGACTTCACAATCAAAACCAGCTGGTTCATCTTTGATTTGGATTTTTTCCATCTCTTCTTCAGCCTTTGCGACTTCTTTAGAGAATGGTTTGTAGAAGGCATCAATGACTTTTTGCCACTCTTCTTTTCCAAGTTCGACATCATCGAGTTTACCTTCCATCTCTGCTGTGAAGGTCACGTTGACAATATCTGGGAAGAATTCAACGATCAGTTTATTAACGATTTCTCCTAACTCTGTTGGTTCAAAGCGTTTAGCTACCAGCTTCACATAATAGCGTTTTTGAATGGTCTCAATCGTCGGAGCATAGGTTGAAGGACGACCAACCCCATTTTCTTCCAAGGTCTTAATCAAAGTTGCTTCAGAATATCGAGCAGGTGGTTGGGTAAAGTGTTGCTCAGGCTTGCTATTGACTTGCTTAACGCTATCGCCTTCTACCATATCCGGCAACATCTTGTTCTTATCTGAGTCGTTATAAATAGCCAAATAACCATCAAACTTCACCTGGCTCCCATTTGCCGTATACTGAACCCCATTTTGACCTAAACGGACATTCATGGTATCAAAGACAGCTGCTGTCATTTGACTAGCTACAAAGCGGTTCCAAATTAAGGTGTAGAGTTTTAATTGGTCTTTGTCTAAGTATTTAGCAATGCTCTCAGGAGTATTGAAGACGCTGGATGGACGAATCGCTTCGTGGGCATCTTGGGCACCAGAAGCATTCTTCACTCGGCTTCCATGCTTGGAATATTTCTCACCGAAGCGATCCACGATAAAGTTCGCTGCCTCATTTTGCGCAACTGGACTGATCCGTGTGGAATCGGTACGCATATAAGTAATCAAACCTTGAACACCAGAGCCAATATTGATTCCTTCGTACAATTGCTGAGCTACCATCATGGTCTTGCGTGTACGGAAGTTGATCTTATTGGCAGCATCCATCTGCATAGAAGAGGTGGTGTATGGAAGTGGCGCATTCCGACGACGTTCTTTCTTTTCCACCTTTTCAACGGTAAAATCTTTGCCATCTAAGCGTTCAAGAACAGCTTTCACCTCTTCATTGGTGTTGAGCTTCATCTTCTTGCCATCAATCCCATAGAAGCTGGCTTGGAATTGCTTGGTCCCTTTTTTGAAGACACCATCAATGGTCCAGTATTCTTCGGGCTTAAAATCATTAATTTCATTTTCACGATCAATGATTAATTTGAGGGCAACTGATTGCACGCGCCCTGCAGAAAGTCCTTTTTTAACCTTTTTCCAAAGAATAGGTGAAATCGAATACCCTACAATCCGGTCCAAGACCCGACGTGCTTGTTGGGCATCAACCAAATCCATATCGATTTGACGCGGTTCTTTAAAGGCATTTTTAACTGCATCCTTAGTGATTTCATTAAAGACCACACGGTTCTTTTCCTTAGCATCCAAGTTCAAAATATGCGCTAAATGCCAAGAAATAGCTTCTCCTTCTCGGTCCGGGTCACTTGCGAGAAAGACTTGTTTGGCTTTTTTAGCTTCTTTTTTCAAATCATTGATCAAGGGACCTTTTCCGCGAATATTGATATACTCCGGTTCATAGTTATTGTCGAAGTCAATCGACATGGTTGATTTTTTCAGGTCCCGAATATGGCCCACGCTGGCCATGACTTTGTAGTTACGACCAAGGTATTTCTCGATTGTTTTGGCCTTAGCAGGAGACTCCACAATCACCAAATTTTTCTTGGTTGTACTGCTTTTCTTTTTTGTTACCACGTTTTATCCCTCTGTATTGTATAAATCTCATTGAGTTTAATACATTTTAAGAAAGATGTCAACTAGGAACTTCTCCTATAGGAAAATCACAATTCGTATTTCAATTCATCAAGAATGTCCTGGCCTGAGGTGACAAGCTTTGCCCCTTCTTGAATCAGGTGATGGCAGCCTGCAGATTTTCCATCTAAAATATTTCCCGGAATAGCAAAAACGTCTCGTCCTTCTTCCATAGCACGCTCACAAGTAATCAAACTCCCTGAACGGAGTCGCGCCTCTGCCACAATCACTGCCTGACAGAGACCTGCAATGATGCGATTTCTCTCAGGAAAATGAAACTTAAGTGGTGCCTGCCCTGGACCATACTCGCTCAAGATCAGATGGTTTTCCCCCATATGTGCCTGCAGTCTTTGATTGCTTTTAGGATAAAAGACATCCAGTCCCGTTCCAATCACTCCGATGGTCTTGCCACCATTTCGGATACTAGCATAATGAGCTGTCGCATCAATTCCCTTAGCAAGCCCACTAACAATGACCAATTCATTTCCAAGTTCCTTGATAATCTTCTCTACAGAACGAACCCCTTCTCGCGTCGTTTCTCGAGCTCCAACAACTGCAATCTTCGGTCTGGTTAACAGCTCCAAATCTCCTTGGTAAAAAAGGAGTACAGGAGGATTGTAGATCTGTAGCAATTCCTCAGGGTATTCAGAATCAAAAATGGATAGAGATGGGAACCGTTCAAACTCCTTGTGTAAATGGTCTTCATCCAGTTGCCGGTATTTGTCTACAAAATGAATGATACTGCGACAGCGAGCGATCCTTGCTATCTCTTCTAAGCTTGGTAAGACTTGGCCTTTTCTACAGTAGTCCAAAACTCTTAAGACTTGCTCATTTGATAAACCGGCTTCTTTTAATTTAAAGATTTCAAATTTCTCCATAGTCACCTTCTACTTCCTCTCACTTATTTATTCGAAAAAGAATGGAAAAAAAGCTCTATTTCTAGAACTTTTTTTGATGTATAGAAGAATAAAAGTAAGATGCGGCACCAATCAAGTTGCTTTCATTATGGAAGTGAGCCGCTTGAATGGGCAAGGCCTCAAATTGTTTATGCCCTTTTTGAGAGAGCAGGTCATGGTATTGTCGACTGATCTCATCGATCAGTAGTGGTTGACTACTAATGCCCCCTCCAATCGTCACCTTCTCAAGCAAGAGCAAAGATTGAAGATTAAAAATCAAAATTGCAATATCATGACAATATTCCTGAAACAAGGATATCAGCTCCTCATAGCCCCCTAGATCAAGAGCTTTGAAAACAGCTATACCATCTGCCTTTTCTAGGTTCAAGATGTGACTAGCTTTCTCAACAAATTGAACAGCAGAACCGGTGTTTTCCAAAAGATTGGAAATGCCTTGCAAAAAGAGTTCGCGATGAAAGCGGCGATTTTCTGGTGTTCTTTCTGCCTTATCAATAGACCGAATGTATTCTGTCAGTTGCCATCCTCTCAATAGGTCACCATTCGAAAGAAGAGCGAGGCCGACTCCTGTCCCCAAGACCAAGGTCGCACCACATGGACAATCTTTTAGATTACCAAGCCTTGCTTCCGCTAGACCAGCGGCTTCTCCATCATTGAGAACAGTGACGGGTACTTGAAATGTTTGTTCGAGTCTACTTGCTAGAGGAATGCCTCGTAAATATGGAATGAGACCACCTCGAAAGACAAAGCCAAGGCTCTTTTGGATCTCACCGGGGCATGAAATGGCGATTCCCTCGATTTCTTCCCTTACGGGTGTAACGATTTCTTCTAATCCTTGCCAAAACTCCTCAATCGTAGATGGTGTTGGGATCTTGTCTGTACGGATCAATTGATAGTCTGCATCCATCAGACCGTACTTTATAAAGGTCCCTCCGATATCGATGGTAAATAGCATAGCCTAATCCTCACACATTGATTTGACGGGTTCAAATGAACGCCGATGGATAGGAGTCACTCCCAGCTTGTGAAGGCCAGCCAGATGGTTAGCCGTCCCATAGCCAGCGTTCTGCGTAAAATCATAACCCGGATATTCGCAATCAAACTCTTCCATCATCTGATCCCGAGTCACCTTGGCTACGATGGATGCTGCAGCAATGGATAAGGAGTTGGCATCCCCTTTGATGATACTAGTTTGGGGAATAGGAAGATCCAACTTCATGGCATCAATCAAAAGATGCTGGGGTTGAGGATCTAGCTGACCAATGGCCTCCATCATGGCTAGCTTCGTAGCTTCATAGATATTAACCTGGTCAATCACTTGATTGTCCTTGATGCCGATTCCGATCGCAATGGCGTTTTGGAGCACAGCCTCATAGATTTCCTTGTGTTTGGATTTTGGAATCTTTTTACTATCGTTGAGTCCTGGAATTTTACAATTTTCCGGCAGAATGACGGCCGCTGCGACGACAGGGCCAGCCAGAGGACCTCTCCCTACTTCATCCACACCTGCAATAAGGTGAATCCCTTGAGTATAAAGTTCTTTTTCATAGGCTAGCATTTTTTCCAAACGCAAATCTTCGTCCACTTGTTTTTGGAGTTCGCGTTTTCGTTTGCTGATAGCCGCTTGAACCCCCGCTCGACCATCAAGGATCAATTCTTCAAATAAGGGATGATCTAGATCGTCAATCGTTGCCAAACGCTCTTTGATTTCTTTAATCGTTGGCATCTATTTCACCTACACGATCAAGGGTATACCGTCCCAATTTTCCATCGCGGACGTCTTTAACAAAGAGTTGGTAAAAACGGTCGTAATCTTCACGAAATCCTAATTTCTGGGTCATTGCCATAATGATTTCAGGAGCTTCTTGTTCCAGATCCATTTGTTTAAAACGTTCCTGCAAAACAGCTGGATAATGCTCTTTAAAATAGTTAAGGCCAAAGATGGTCACTTCATCCATTGGAAGCAACTGATCCTTTATCGCTCCTGTTAAGGCGAGCTTTAAAGCCACTTCTTCATCTTCAAACTTGGGCCAGAGAATCCCTGGGGTATCCAAAATTTCGAGATCCTTATTGGTTTTCAACCATTGTTGCCCCTTGGTTACCCCTGGTTTATTTCCAACGACTGCAATCTTTTTCCCCGCCAAGCGGTTCATCAGCGTTGATTTACCAGCATTGGGAATCCCGATAATCATGGTCCGAAGGGTTTCAATCTGAATCCCTCGTTCCTTCTGACGGGCAATTTTATCAGCCATCAAGCTCTTAGCAGCATCTGTGACCTTTTTAACCGTAGATTGCTCTTTGGAGTTAATAGCTAGGGTTTTGATGCCTTGAGACTCAAAATAGTCCTGCCATTCTTTTGTTGCAACAGGATCTGCCAAGTCTACCTTGTTCAAAATCATTAATTTGGGCTTATCACCAACAATTTTTGTTAACATAGGATTTTGGCTTGATAGTGGCAAACGAGCATCTACCAAAACAGTCACAAAATCCACGAATTTTAAATTTTCTTGTACTTGTCTTCTAGCTTTGGACATGTGTCCAGGAAACCATTGTATAGTTGCCATGTTCTCCATTCCTTTCCAGTTCAATCTCCTCTATTATACCATGTTTTCTTGAATTCTCAGCCTTAAACGAGAATACAAAAAAATGAAGCTACCTAGGTAACTTCATTTTTGTATTCTAGCGAATTTGCTCAAAATGCAAATGCACGGCGATATGATCACCATAGCCGCTCCGTTCCAAATCACGTTGCAAGCGATAAGAAATGTAGTGTTCTGCAATGGTAATATAACCAGCACCAAGTAAACGGTGCTCAACCATTGATTGGATCATGCTGATGGTTGCGCGTTCTACTTGTGCTTCATCCAAATCCATAGCAACTTTCTTGGTCACTTGAGCTAGGTTTTGTCGCAAATCATCTGTCAAAACATAGACCACTTGCGCAGCTTTCAAAATAGCTTGGTAAATTTTATCTGGGTTGAATTCAACCACTTCTCCACTACGTTTAATGACTTCCATCGGAGTCTCCTTTATTTTAATTTTTCATGAATACTCCATTTCCTTTATAAAGAAATGAAGACCTACTACTTTATTATATAATTTTTTTACAAAGAATCAAAGGTCTTTCAAAAAATAGATTCATTGATTGGGAAGTTAAGTTATTTTTATTCAAACACAATTTCTACAATAAAATGTTAGTAATCTGGTCTTAAAACTCCCGTAATGATCTCTTTAGTAGCATGGTAATCCCCATCTACTACAACCTTGATGATACGTTTCGCTTCTTCTGCCGGTGCTGGCACCAATGGCAAACGAGTTGGCCCTGCTTCAAAGCCCATATAGTTTAAGACAGCTTTGACAGGAGCTGGACTCGGATATGAGAAGAGAGCGTTGACTTTAGGGATAAATTGACGTTGGATAGCCGCAGCCTTTTTAATATCGTTGTGTTCAATGGCTTGGAACATCTCATGCATTTCATCTCCATTTGTATGAGAAGCTACTGAGATCACTCCATCAGCCCCAAGATTCATCGCATGGAAAGCATCTCCATCTTCCCCTGTATAGACGAGAAATTCTTCTGGCTTGTGTTCAATCAAGTAAGCCATATTAGCCAGGGTTGTACACTCTTTGACCCCAATGATATTTGGGTGTTCTGCCAAACGAAGCATGGTTTCAGGCGTCATTTCCACTACCACGCGCCCTGGAATATTGTAGATAATAATCGGAAGATTAGATGCATCCGCAATCGCTTTAAAGTGTTGATACATTCCTTCTTGGGATGGTTTGTTGTAGTAAGGGACGATAGCCAATCCTGCTGCAAAGCCACCAAAAGCATCCACTTCTTTAACGAACTCAATCGAGTCGCGGGTTTCATTGGTTCCGACACCAGCGATCAAAGGAACTCGACCATTGACAATCTTTTGAACGGCCGCAAAGAGTTGCAATTCCTCATCGTGGGTCAGAGTTGGACTTTCTGCAGTCGTTCCAGCTAAGAGAATCCCATCTGTATGATGAGCCAAGAGGTGCTCGATCAAGTCAGGAAGAGCGTCAAAATTAATGCTCCCATCTTCATGGAAGGGGGTGATAAATGCAGTGATGATTTTACAATCTTTTAAATCATTATAAGACATAGAAAAACCTTTCTCTATATAAGAAAGAGGCTGGGGCTTCCTTGCCTTTGCCTCATGATCTGTTCATAAAACAAGTTGATTCGTTAGAAAGCTGAGGAAGAAATCAAACTCTTCGAGTTACTGATTTCTGTTTTTCTCCCTATTTCAACTCAAATTTCAATTCAGCTGTTGGACGTACGAGCCCACGTTCGTGAAGGGTTTCTGCGATTTGGACTGAGTTCCAAGCAGCTCCTTTAAGGAGGTTATCTGAAACCACCCACATATGGATTCCTTTTTCAGCATCCAAGTCTTTACGAATCCGTCCAACGAAGGTATCACGTGAACCTACAGCATTGACTGCTTGAGGGTAGATTTGGTGAGCAACATCGTCTTCAAGGACTGCACCTGGGAATTCTGCAATAGCAGCTTTCACTTCGTCAATTGGTGCCACTTCTTTTGTTTCAATGTAGACTGACTCTGAGTGAGCTGACAAGACTGGAAT
>OLQM01004553.1_pt1 | contig 10525 bp, 6 predicted proteins | sample 1673161 | NCBI WGS metagenome assembly OLQM01 (sample SAMEA3136761, study PRJEB25190) | human gut metagenome | reverse complement strand
TTTTATCGGTTCGGGTACTCTTTTGAGCATTTCCTAATGTTACGCTAATTCGCTCGCCGGCACTGGCTGTGCCCCATATATTGATTGGCTTCTCACGTTGCAGCACCATGTGGTCTGAAAAGAAAGAAGGTACGGAAAGCTGTGCCATCATTTGTGATAGGACAAATAGCAAGCAAACTGTTAATGATAGAAGTTTTTTCATCCGATGAGTATTTGGTGATTATTCATTGATATATTCTTTGGGAAGCAATATCTTACGAAGCGTATCGGCAAAGAGTGCAGCCATGCGCTGTTGAATAAATGAATGTTCTCCATGTGGCGGATGCCATCCAAATACTTCTCCATGAGTCTTTTGTGAATCCCCAGTGTAAATTAGGCTATATTGTTTTCCTGTAACCGGATGTTTCTGTTTTTTGGAGAATCCGATGTATCTGTCGAATTCTACTACTGGGAATCCCCATTTTTCTGCCAGTTTTCGGACCGAAGTGTTGAATATAGGACGACTGTCATGCCAATGAGTACATAAGACAATAGAAACAGGTTTCCCATAAGGAGTGTTGTAATATCTGGATTTTGGATTGAATTTCTGGTTATAACAGTCTGATATGTAGCGCTTGATGACATAATCATAGCAAACGGCATAGTCGGAAGCATCAAAAGGAGTTTTATAATCCTTGTAGTTCTCTTTTAAGTTTGCTTCGTTATATACGTCTTTTTCATGTACTTGCATCAAGACAAATACATCAATGTTATCGAACTCTTCCGGGGTATAGAGAGTGCCGTCCAGCATTTTATTTGCAGTGTGAGCAATAGATTCTGCACTTACAGCCCGATTGATGGGGATGGCGTGAAGGGCACGACATCCCATTTCAAACCACTTATTGTTAGGTTCGGCAAAAGATGCTCCGGATAATAAAATGGTATAAGTGTCTTTATTTTGGGCTATTCCTGCTAAAGCGAGCAGGCAAATGAATGTGAATAAGGTGATTCTTTTGTACATAAGTTATCGTTGATTGATTAATTGGTGAATAAAATCAAGTTCAAGTGAATGTTTTCCGGCTTGTAAAGTTATAGATTTTTGGGGTTCTGGCATTGTAAAAGGAACAAATGTTGCAGAAGTGCCTGCCGGAATATCGATTGTATAACGGATGCAGTCATTAGTTTGACGAACCCAGTTGATATTTAACCAGCCATAGGGAGTATTATAGCGTATGGTAAGTTCATTCATGTCTGCCGGAAAGAAAGGTTTTAGCAAAATATGCTTGAATCCGGGATGTTTTTCATCTATCTGAATTCCTCCCAGTCCTTTGTATAGCCATGCTCCTATTTCTCCGAACATAATATGGTTATATGAGTTGTCGATAACGACATCTGTCCGCCAATTTTCATGTAGAGTTGTAGCACCTTGTTTGATCCAGTACCCCCAGGAAGGATAGGTGTCTTGTGATGCGACTTTGTAAGCTGTTTCTGCATATCCGTTATCTGACATGGCGGAAAGTAGGGCTTTGCTTCCTAATAAACCGACGTCCAGATGATAATCGTCTTTTTCTACCAATTCATGTAGTCTGGCAGCAACTTTCTTTTTATCTTCTTCCGGAACGATTCCCCAGTATAATGGCATGGCAAGTTCTGTCTGTGTTCCCTCTGCATATATTCCTGTTTCCTTATTGAGAAAACTGGTGTTGATAGCCTCTTTTATTTTTTGTGCCAGCGTGTTATAATAGGAGGCATCTTCGGCATATCCGAAAAGTCTGGCTGCTTTGGCTAGAATACAGACGTCCGTATAATAATAGATAGAGGAAGTCAAGGTTATATTGCTTTTTGAGCGTACAGGTACCCAGTCGCCCAATCCCCAGTCTGTAAGATGATTGGTTGATATGGATTCTATATAGGAGACATATTTTTTGATTGGTCCGTACATGCGGCGGAGTAATGTGGTGTCTCCGTAAAATCGATAAATTTCCCAAGGGATAATGGCGACAGCACTCGTCCAGTCGACCCCGTTGGCCCAATCATAGCCCCATACAGAAGTTGGGATGATACATGGAAGGATTCCGTTGTCTTTTTGTTCATCACAAAAGTCGTTCATCCATTTCTCATATATAGAGATACCATCGAAATTGTATAATCCTGTTTCTATGGCAATATGTGCGTCTCCTGTCCAGCCATTTTTTTCCCGTTGAGGGCAGTCAGTCGGGTAACCGAACAAGTTGGCTAAATAGGAACTGTTAGTGGCTTTCCATATTTTGTTTAGCAGATCGGATGACGAAGACCAGTAGCCGATGGCCGGAACATCACTGTGCATTTCTACTGCAATAAGATTTTCGTCGGATAATTGAATAGGGGCAGATGATGAGACTTCTACAAACTGAAAACCTTTGTAGTTGAATTTGGGCATGAATCTATCTTGCTTTCCGCTAAGTATGACGATGTCTGTTTGAAAAGGATCGCTGTCGTCTGTCGGCCGGTAGTGATAATCTATATTTGCCATGTTTACCATACCGTTTTTGTCTAAAAGTTCCCCATGTTTCAGGCGCAGTTTTGTTCCTTTTTTCCCTTTCACTTTTAGCTCGGTGACACCTGCAATGTTTTTGGGGAAATGATAGACGTAGCAGCTGTCATTTATTTTTTTGCATTGAGTTGCTGTATAGCGGGCCGTTTCACGAATCGGATGCATAACTTGTGATTTGATCGTTTCCGTAGGCGATTCGGTTTCTTGTGCATGATACCATCCGGTAGCGTTGAATCCGGGGGAGTCCCAGCCTGCTAATTCTTTCTGTGCATCATAATGCTCGGCTGTATAGATGCTGTTGAAAATAACCGGGCTGTCAGTTGTTTGCCAGGTTGAGTCAGTACCCAGATATTCTGTTGTTCCATCTGTGTAACGCAGATGGAGTTGTGCTGTGAATTTAGGGCGGTTTCTCCATGAAGCCTTGTCGAAAAACCATACTGCTGTGGATTGATGATTATACCAGCCGTTCCCCAGTTGTACTCCTATTACATTTTCACCCAGAGATAGTAATGACGTAACATCATGAGTGACTGATAGTATACGTTTGTCGAAATGTGTATACATAGGGTCCAGGAAATGATTTCCTGCCCGTTGCCCGTTGACAGAGAGCTCATGTAGGCCTGCCGATGCAATAGTGAGTAAGGCTTGCTCGATTGTTTTGTCTAATTGGAAGCTCTTTCTATAATAGGGTGCCGGACGGTATGTGATGTCATGTTTGTCAGTAATCCATTTCCCTTTCCAGTTGTCGGGTGATAAACATCCTGTCGTGAAGGAGGATATTGGAGAAAATGTAGTTTTCTGTTTGGAAGAGGTTTGATAGCCTATTTTCCAATAATACGTTGTATATGAATCTAAGGGTTGTCCATCATAGGAGACTCTTATAGGAGCTCCTATGATGGATTTGTTCCAATAACCGGACTGTCTGCCTGATAATTGAGTACTGTCTGTTGATAGCCATATCTCAACTCTGTTGATACTATCTTCCTCTAGCAGCGGAAGTTTCCAGGAGAGTCTGGGAGTTTGAGTATCTACTCCTACAGGAACGGGTATATTCTCACATTTTAATTCAAATGGCGTTTTTAGCTCTTGAGGTGCACATGAGAATAGGGTTGTACCCAATAGTAAATACAAATAGGACTGAATTGGAATATGAGCCATATTGGTTAGTTGGTTAGTGATGAATTTACTTTTTTCTTCTCTCTTCGAGCTCTGTTGATATTTCATATAATCTTTTTTCATTTAACGGATAACGTGAAATGAAGAATGCTGATAGCATGGTGGCAATTGCCGGGAAGATACTCATCATCATACAAATGCCGGTTTGAGCAAAGTCGGATTGGATTACATTTGCTTTGAAACCGAAATAGGCCAGTAGCCATCCGGTCAAAGCACCTCCGATTGTCCAACCGAACTTTTGAGACATGGACGAAGAAGAAAATATCAGACCGGTTGCACGTCTTCCGGTTTTCCATTCGGAGTAATCTGATATATCTGCATACATAGACCATAACAAGGGAGAAATAATACCCGCACAGATACTTATTAAGACCTGTAAACAAAGAATTCCCCAGATAAAATCTTTAGGAAGGAAGTAGAATAAAACGCTTAGAATGGTAGCGCCAACCATTGCCATAAAATAAGTTTTCTTTTTACCGATTCTCTTGGTCAAGGATGGCACAAACATGATTCCGAGAATATTGGCTGCTTGGCCTAATACCAAGTAGATAGTAATTAGAGTAATGGCACTGTTCATGAGTGAGAAAGAGAATGTATCGGAGCTGTCTACATAATATTTGAAATAGAATACAGCGGAACCGTCACGAAGAGAATTGAAAACTAATGCCATGATTCCTGCACATAAAAGAATCCACCAGGGTTTGTTTCTGCCCAGATCTTTCAGATCTTCTTTCAGCGACCCTTTTTCTTCTTTTATGGGCTGCACTCTTTCTTTTGTCCATAGAAAAGTTAATAAGAACATTCCACTAGCCATAATCGCAAATACGACTGCAGCCATTTGCCAGCCGAAAGCGATATCGGGTATATTCTCCGTTATCTTCATTTTACTGAATATATCGACCAGTGGCTCAATGAGGAATAGTACCAGAATACTTCCTCCAAAAGCAAATGTCATGCGGTAGGAGGAAAACTCTGTGCGTACTTGCGGATTGGCAGACATTACTCCTAATAGAGATGCGTATGGAACATTGATTAATGAATATACCATCATCATAAGGGTGTATGTGGCATAAGCAAATATTATTTTGGTAGTCATGTTATCTCCAAAAGAGGAGAAGGTCAGTATACCACAGATGCCGAATGGTATGGCTACCCATAGTAGGTAGGGGCGGAATTTACCCCAGCGTGAGCTTGTCCGATCGCCTAATATTCCAACAAACGGATCGAGGAAAGTATCCCAGACGCGTGTGATAAGGAACATCGTCCCTACCACAGCCGAAGAGATACCTACCACGTCTGTGTAGAAGAATAGCAGATACATTGTGAATAACTTCCAAAACATGGAAGAAGCAGCATCTCCTAATCCATATCCGATTTTTTCTCTTAGTTTTATGTTTTCCATGGTGATGTATTTATTGTTTCAGGTATTGTTTATTATGATTTACCATAGTAATGATCCGCTTCACAGATTCTATAGAACGGAAACCGTCAGTTGGTGTGTGCAGGCAATAATCTACAAGTTGGCTTACTGTTGATTCAGCTACATGAAGACGTGTGTCAGAAGACGCATAATAGATATAAACCTTTCCATTATCATCTTCAATCCATCCGTTTGAGAATAATACATTCGATACATCACCGATTCTTTCCTCTCCAATGGGGGCCATGAAATAACCTGCAGGCTCGGCAATAATCTGTGTCGGATCTTCTAAGGAAGTCATATATAAGTATAATACATAGCGTAGTCCGGCTGCGCATCCTCTTACACCATGTGCCAGATGTAACCATCCTTGTGGGGTTTTAATAGGGTGTGGCCCTTCTCCGTTTTTCACTTCCTTGATCGTATGATAAAACCGTTTATTGATGATCTTTTCCTCTTTTATTTCTGCATGACAGATATCATCGATGAGTGCCCATCCGATACCTTCTCCATTGCCGGCGTCAATGAAACCATCTTGGGGACGGGTATACAGTGCGTACTTCCCGTTCACAAATTCCGGATGAAGCACTACGTTGCGTTGCTGGCTCGGAGATTTTAGGTCCGGCAAGCGTTGCCATGTTTTCAGATCTTTTGTTCGTGCAATACCTGCTACGGCTACTGCGGAAGACAAATCACCGGCTGGAGCGTTTGCATCTTTGCGTTCCGCACAAAAAATACCATAAATCCAGCCATCTTCATGTGCGGTCAGGCGCATATCATACATATTGGTATCGGGAATGTCTGTCTCCGGCATTTCTATCGGATAATCCCAGAAACGAAATCCGTCTACAGGACTATTACTCTCTGCTACTGCAAAGAATGATTTTCGGTCTGCTCCTTCAACGCGCGCCACAAGATAGTATTTATGATTGATTTTGATGGCTCCCGTATTCATTACAGCATTGATGCCAATTCTTTCTTCCATGAATGGATTTTGTTTTTCATCAAAATCATATTTCCAGATGAGTGGTGCATGTTCTGCTGTTAATACAGGGTAGTAGTAACGTTTGTATATACCGTTGCTATTGCTGCATATCTCATTTTTTCGGTTGATAAGAGCTTCATAATTTTGTGTTAGCTCTTCTAATCTATTACTTTTCATATTCTATTGTTATTTTTTTCGGTTAATTATTTTATAATTAAAACCCAGTCATTTCCTTTTCCTTTTGTGGGAGAGGATATGGGAATGGTATCTGTTGTTGTATATTGATAGAATGTGATTTTTCCATTGCGAGGATTCATCCACTTTAGAGACCGTTTGGGCGTATTCATTGAAGGCAAATAAATGGTTCTCTCTCCACCTTGTGGAAAATATACTAATAAATAGTCTTTATTGCCGAATGCTACAGGGTAGTTTTTATTTTCTAAAGGTACATCGCCAAAGATGGTTTGTAGGTTTTTTCCTTGAGTAAAATCAAATTTCTCCCATAATCTGCGAAAGTGAATTAAATCCCAGGCTCCTTGTTTATCCATTGATTGGTACCATGGAGTGTCGGCGTCACATTTAGGCTCACGTCCGGTATCAAACATCTGCCATATATCATTACAGCCGTATGTATATCCACAAGCTCCGCTGAACATACTTTGGTAAAGTGTATGGCGGATATCATCATCTCCAAATCTTCCATTTTCTTTTTTGAAATTGATCGGAATATTTTCATATCTGGGTTCTCCGTCCATGCATGGCTTGTGTGGTTCCTTATTTAAATCGGGCAAAAGCAGACGTTGATAGATTGCGAAATCTTGTTGTGCGTGTCCGGATTGACACATATTGAAATCCAACCAGGAAGCATTGTGAAACCAGAACGAGGATGAGTGCTCTCCATGAGGATGATAAGTCATCAAATGGTTTTTGTCTACACTTTTAATACCAGTCGCTAATGCATTCCAAATGGCAAAGTTCTTTCCGTCTCCACTTCGATCACCTCCTATTACCCATATCAGATTGGGAGCGTTCATATAGCGTTCTCCTAACCATTTGCCGTATTTATATGCATTCTCCGGAGTAAAAATCTCTGGTCCTTTTCCCCACTGTTTGTCTACCTTATCCCCCCAGGTTGGTAGTAGAGCTATGTATAAGCCTTTGACTGCAGCCAGAGAAATAACTTTGTCTACATGGGTGAAGTAGTCAGGAGCGGGTTTGTCAATATTGCCGTCAATTAACTTGGGTCCTCCGTTAGATGAAACATTCATGTCATCTAATTCATCCAGGATTACCGTTTGTATTACGGTAAATCCTTTTTCTCTACGATTCTCCAGATATTGCTCTGTTTCTTTGTCATTTAAACGGCTAATGAGTTCCCATGCTGTATCTCCTATGTAGAGAAAAGGAGTTCCATCGGTGTATTCCAGATAACGTCCTGAAGAATTTACCCTTAAATTTCCTTTGGATAGATTCGTGGCATTTCCTGTCCACCGGTCTTCTTGAGCAGAAATTCCAGTTAAATAAAACATAAATAAAATGTAGCAGATGGAGAACCTTTTGAACATAATTCTATTTTTTAAAAGTACTTGTATATTTCTCAATGATAGGCATTTGCGGTCTGTCTTTCCCGTCTTTGGGGGTGATTGCCATGAAATAGCTATCCCACCACGGACCCGCAGCCCAATATGTACCATTGATTCCGTTTTCTTGTAAATATCCCAAGAATAAGTCGAGGGTTTCATTCCAACGGGGATCATTGTCGGGAATTCCATATTCTCCGATAAAACCATGGAATTTATTTTGTTTGATCCATTCTACAAATGGTTTTACCCGGTCGATACCTTTCTCCAGATAACATTCTTCCTCTTCGTATGAATATTTGTAGGTACCGGATGCATCCTTGTCAAAATATACATGAGCTTCAAAAGCAAGGTTATTAGCCGGGTCTTTTAAATATTTGAGTGTATCACTCTGTTCAATCCAGCGCTCTGCTGATGACCAGTCATTGCCGCCTACCATGATAAGAGTATTTGTGTCGACTTCCCGAATGGCATTGATGGACGCTTGCGCCATGTCGAACCAGCTGGTTTCCGGGGTCAGATCATGTGGCTCGTTCATTAGCCCATAACCATATATGTTTTTAAAAGTCGAGAATTCTTTAGCGATAGCTTGCCAGAAAGAAGCCAAGTCTCCGATCGTTAATCCGTTATTTCCAATGAGGGTATGTTCGTTGTTCATGTAACGGCGACAGTAATTATGTAAGTCAAGAAGAACCACCATATCGCGTTTCTCTGCAGCTCTGACCAGTTCTTTCATTTTATTGAGGTCATGTTGGTTTAACGGTCCTTTTAAGTCAAGTTGTAGCCGTTCCCATTTGAATGGCAACCGGATAAGTTTCAGCCCTTTCTTTTGCCAATATTCGAGGTCCTGGTCTGTCGGGTAGGTATAGTCTTTATTATATTCCCCGGGAAAGGATGAACCGAAGTCAGCACATGCCAAGTTTACTCCGTAAGGTTCACCTGTCTCTTTTACTGGAGGTTGATTACTTTTACATCCATTTAGAGTAAGAAGGCTGAGTAGTAGAAAAGCCGAAATAAAAACTTTTTTCATAATGTTCTGTTTAATAGGGTGATTGAAGGTTCCAGCCTTTTACAATAACTGGAGATTCCAAATTTATTTTTAATATTTTTGATTCCTGTGGATTAAGCCATATATAGTTCTCTGAAACGATAAGTTGATCCATCTTTTCTGGTGCTTCTATGTGCACTCCGATAGCGGGGTACTTTCCTGTATTTGTTAAAGTCACTATATTACCTGTGCGTTCCATTTTTATTTCTGTCTGGGGCATTGATAAGATGGAGCCCGGACGTACTTCGTAATTGGTAAAGTAATAATTCCGATACATATTCTTGTTGTCTTTGATTATGTCCAAGACAAAGAATAACATGGTCGATTTGGTTTGTTCTCTATTCAGACTTATTTCTCCTAATTTTTTGACAACATTCTCATCGCCAGTGCCGTTAAAAGTATGGGTGGCAACAGTGTCTAGTAGTGCATTGTATATAGACACTTTGACCTGATAAGGCTCTTTCTCCAATATTTGGCAATCGTCGAGTAGATAGACAGGAAGACTGACTTCTTGACTGGAAAGATTGCTGCGGTCAAATAGCATGACTGCCGCTAGCGGAGCAAAAGACTTTTGCACAAAATAGTGGACAGGTTTGATGATACCATAATAATCTACACATGACCATGATACGCCGGGATAGTTATCGTTCATCTTATAATAAAGTGCTCCGGTAGTATGAGGCCATAATGTGCGTGCCCGTTCTAATGTATGGCGCACTCCTACTACTTGTGCTAACTGTGATCCGAGTATGAAAGAAGCCAGCGAATCCTTCGACATAAAATAACCGGAATATTGAACGAGCTTTTCCATTTCTCTCATTGTTCCGAAGATAGGAGTGTGGTGTGTGAAATTACCGCTCCTTTGGGGAGGCCACACTTCTTTTTCCTCATCCAAATATCTACGCACTGTCTCGATGTGAGGTAATGATGCTATCCCAAATTCTCCCCAAAAAGGAGCGGTCATATTTAAGTTATGATTAAGATGGGCATCGTCCCACCAGCAGTTGTAATTGTGCTGACTACCTCCCCAGGCCTCCCCGCGATGGAAGGGACGTGTTCCGTCAAGTTCAATGCTTAGTCGTCCCATCATATCAATTGCAGGTCCGAATGGTTTATCCGATTCATTTCCTGCTCCCCACATGATAAGAGAAGGGTGATTTCTTAATCGTTTGGTATTTCTTTCCACTGTTTCTTGCAGCATAGCGTACGGTTGCGTGTTATGGCTATTCCAGGCCGTTGGCCATTCTTGCATGACTAAAATACCATATTTGTCGCATACTTGCGATGGTCACCCGGCCGTTTTCATCGGGCACAGGCACCGGATCGATCACGACCGGAGACAGGAACTTTGCTTTCTGCAGTTCATCCAGGAACATCTGTCTGTGTTCCGGGGTGTCCTCTGCTTTTAATAATTCAATGGATCCCACCATCATGGGGTTGGATACCGGTTTGTTAAATTCCATATTTTTTCTCCTTACTTCTCATTGTAACTATTCAGCCTCTCTTCGCGAAACGCATCTGCGATGGTTCGTCACATGTCTCTGAATAGTTACACTCGGTTATAGTTGATCAGGCATCCCTTCAGGACGATCTGACGTTCTTCGTCGGTCAGCTCTCCCAGCTTCAGGGTGAATTCCTTCATGCCTTCTCCTGTTGTTACCACATATGCCTTAATTTCCTCGGCCTTGTCTTCCACGGCTTTCTTAATACCAGGAATGAACAGGTAATCCAGATTCTTGAAAGGCAGGTCTCCGGGCTGGATCAGTGCTGAAACGGGAGGGTCTGACCGCGCCCGTCACCGTCC
>OLQM01004542.1_pt1 | contig 10550 bp, 9 predicted proteins | sample 1673161 | NCBI WGS metagenome assembly OLQM01 (sample SAMEA3136761, study PRJEB25190) | human gut metagenome | reverse complement strand
CCTTTCTGCGATGGCAAATATGGGATTTGGAAATAATGTCAATGCACTGGAGGATCGTTGTAACCCAGGCGCTGAGCAAGGGATGGCAGTGCTATGTGCAGGCGGTGACAGATGAGTATACACTGAAGGCGCTGAAGCTGACCATTGAGGCGACGGCTGCGGCTGTTGTATGCAACACGATCTTTGGTTTGTGTGCGGCATGGGCAATGACCAGATTTCATTTTCGGGGAAAAAAACTCCTTACCACTTTGATCGATGTTCCGGTTACGGTATCACCGGTTATCGCAGGTCTTATCTATATCCTGGTTTTTGGAAAGCAGAGTCCTCTTTATTCTGTTCTTGAAAGTGCAGGAATCCAGATTGTATTTGCAGTTCCTGGAATTGTCCTGGCAACGATCTTTGTCACATTTCCATTTGTGTCCAGAGAGATCATACCGGTTCTGGAATCCATAGGGTCCGATGAGGAAGAGGCGGCAGCATTGATGGGAGCAAAAGGCTGGACGATTTTTACCAAGGTGACATTTCCACATATCAAGTGGGCATTTCTCTATGGTGTTGTGCTGTGTACAGCCAGAGCCATGGGAGAGTTTGGAGCTGTGTCCGTACTGTCCGGACATCTCCGTGGAAAAACAAATACACTTCCGCTTCATGTGGAAATTCTTTATAACGAATTCCAGTATGTTCCGGCATTTGCTGTATCATCAATTCTGGTAATCATGGCAATTATTCTTCTGGTCATTCGAAGCATCATGGAGTATAAAGGCAAAAAAGAGGAGGAAGCATAATGTACGGAGCTATTCTTGGAGATATGATTGGCGCTCCCTATGAGTTCGACAGGAGCCCGAAAATTAAAGATTTTCCGCTTTTCAGCGCGGGAACAGAATTCACTGATGATTCTGTTATGACTATTGCGGTAGCAGAGGCACTGCTGAACACCGCCGGAAAGACAGATGACGAGATCAGATCTGCTCTGATTTCATCCATGCGTAAGTGGGGCAGGCGGTATCCCGGCGCAGGGTATGGCGGTCGCTTCAGCGGCTGGTTGATAGCAAAAAATCCAGAGCCTTACGGCAGCTACGGGAACGGCTCGGCCATGCGGGTATCATCCGCTGGCTGGCTGTACAACACAATGGATGAGACGAGACGGATCGCCCGACTGACGGCAGAGGTCACCCACAATCATCTAGAGGGCATTAAAGGCGCGGAGGCCACAGCCAGCGCGATCTTCCTTGCTCGGACAGGACACGGGAAAGATGAAATTAAAGGCTACATCGTCAGTGAGTTTGGTTATGACCTGTCCCGTTCCTGTGATGAAATCCGGCCTACCTACCACCATGTGGAAAGCTGCCAGAAGACGGTGCCGGAGGCCATCACTGCATTCCTTGAGGGAGCTGATTTCGAGGATGTAATCCGGACAGCGGTTTCTCTCGGAGGCGATTGCGATACACTGACCTGCATCGCTGGGAGCATCGCAGAGGCATTCTACTACATTCCGGATGAGATGGTCACCGAGTGCAGAAACCGGCTGCCGAAGGATATGCTGGCGGTGCTTGATCGGTTTGCGGAACAGAAGCTGTTGGCGCAACCAACGTTTCATGATCCCTTTCTGGACGGAAACGGGCTGATTGAGCAGGCCATCTGCGCCTTCCATGCAGAACCTACCAAGGAGCGATTGTCTGCCGTGCTGGAGGCCATTCGGCAGCGGATGCATGAGGATGGGCACTTCATGATTCCAGTCATCGCATCGGAGGACGGTACTGAGTTTGCCTTCCGTACCGTTCAAACAAACGACGGAAAAGAATGGCTGGTGGCATTTACCTCTCCTTCAGAGTTCCAGAAAGGACAGCCGAGCCAGATCATTTCTAACTTCATCAACGCCATGCTGAAAGCCTGCTTGGACACGGAGAATCCTGGTTTTATTATCAATCCTTGGGGAGAATCCTTCATGCTGACTGCTGATTTAATCGATATGATCATCAAGGCGGACGGCGGCGTGGAATATTCTGTCCCGGACGATACCATCACACCGAAGCTGCTGAAGGATGGATCGTTCCTGAAGAGGGCGACCGAGATATGCAATCGGAATCGTACTCAGCTGAACATGATTAAACTGCTGAAAATCCTGAGAGACAGCTGGATCTGGATTCCTTGCAATGCCATCATGAGCGATGCGGACTATGCGGCGCTGGAGGAGGCTGTAAAAGATGCAGAGCAGATCGGTGGCCTCGACTCGCTCGTCGGCAAGACACTGAGCAATCAGGACAACATCCGTATGGTACCGGACATCCTGCAAAACGGTGAGGATTTCTTCTTCCCGGTCTTCACGTCTGCAGAGGAAATGGGTGAATACGGGCAGCAGTTTTCCAAGATTGAAAAGCACTTCCTGGATGCTGCAAATCTGGCGCGAAATAATGAGAAAAAGGTCAAGGGAATCGTGATCAATGCATTTTCCGAGCCATTTGTCGTGCCATGTGAGCTGTTTGAAATGATCACTGAAATGCCATCCAGCTTTGCAATGAAGGAGGAAACGGAAAATGAGTAATATGAGAACTATCCGAGTTACCGGCAAAGGCCAGATCAAGGTAAAACCGGACACGACCAGAATCACTATGTCGCTGGAGGGTATTTATCCGGAGTATAGTGAGGCGCTGCGTCACTCTTCTCTGGATACGGAGCAACTAAAGGATGTCCTGAGCGCCTTCGGTTTTGAGCGATCTGACCTAAAGACGCTAAACTTCAATATTGAAACCGAATATGAGAGCTATAAGGACAAGGGTACCTATAAGCAGCGTTTCGTCGGATACAAATTCCGGCACATGATGAAGGTGGAGTTTCTCTCCGACAATGACCTTCTGGGCAAAGTCCTGTTCGCTCTGGCCAACTGTCCAGTGAAGCCGGAATTCCGTCTGAGCTATACGGTCTCTGATCCGGAGGCCGCCAAGAATGAACTGCTTGGTTCAGCAGCACCGATTTGAGCAGGTTGGCCGGTTTCTTGGGCAGGATGAACGAAGCCGTGACCTCGTTCGCGGTCTCGGACTCGTACTTCACGAGCTTGTGCGCGTCGGTGCCCACGAACGTCAGCGCGCCGGGCGCCAGATTGATGTAGATGCCGTTCATCACGGGACGCAGTTCGTCGTCGGCCGTGGCGAAGATCGTCTTGTTGATGCCGTTGACCAGCGTATCCACGTCCATGCTCAGCTCCTTCTTCTCGGCGCTCAGCTGCGGTACGGCGGGATAGCTCACGGCGCTCGCGCCGGGAATCGAGAGCGAACCGCTCTTCCAGTTGATTGTGATTTCCCAGTTCTTATCGTTTACGTCGATGGTCAGCGGCAGTTCGGAGAACTCCTTCAGGGAGTCGAGCATCAGTTTGGCGGGTGCGGCGATGGTTCCCTCACTCTCCACGCTGTCTACCGTAATGGAGCCGATGAGCGTCGTTTCGAGGTCCGATGTCGTGACCTTCAGTTCGTTGCCGCTCAGCTCCATCAGGAAGTAATCCAAGATGGGAAGCGTGTTCTTATTGCTGATAACCTTGCCGGTGGTAGCCAGAAGCGAGAGCAGGGCCGAGCTTGATACTGAAAATTTCATACGTTTGTTTCCTTTCTTTATTTTCTGTTATGGTTTCTGTTATTCTAAAACTGCGAGTTTGTCGAGCGCCGTGGAGATCATCTTGCGCACGAAGGGTTTGTAGTCCGTATCGACGTTCTGGGCGATGCGCTGGGCGATGATCGTGCAGATCGTGGCGGCGCGGTGGCCCATCAGGGCCGCCAGACCGGCCAGCGCCGAACCCTCCATTTCGAAGTTGGTGATGCGGCGTCCGTGGTAGTCGAACGATTCGATCTTCTCGTTGAGCCGCGCGTCCTGCGGTTCGAGGCGCACCCAGCGGCCCTGCGGCGCATAGAAGCCCGGAGCGGCGATGGTGATGCCCTCGCGCGTCACGTCGCGGAAATGCTCGAACAGCGTCTTGTCGGCGTCGATGAAGTAGGGTTTGGGAAGCAGTTCGTTCCAGCCGACGTGCTCCATGAAAGCCTTTTCGATGGCGAGGTCGCAGACGTCGTTGCGGCCCTTGTAGTAGTTCAGCAGGCCGTCGAAGCCTACCGACGTGCGCGAGAAGACGAACTCCCCTACCTTGATGTCGGGCTGGATGGCGCCCGAAGTGCCCAGACGCACCAGCGTCAGCTGCCGTTTCTGCGCCTTCTCCTGCCGGGTGGCGAAATCGACGTTGGCCAGCGCGTCCAGCTCCGTGACCGAGATGTCGATGTTGCCGATGCCGATGCCCGTCGAAAGGACCGTCATGCGTTTTCCCTTGTAGGTGCCCGTTACGGTCTTGAATTCGCGGTTGGAGACTTCGCACTCTCTGGCGTCGAAAAATTCCGCAACCAAGGCCACGCGGCCGGGGTCTCCGACGAGGATCACCGTGTCGGCGAGCTGCTCCGGCAGCAGGTGCAGGTGGAAAATCGAACCGTCGTCGTTGATAATCAATTCGGAAGCAGGAATCGTTCTCATGATAGTCGTTTTTTAATTTTCATAATTGGCATAAAAGTAATATTTTTACCTCGAATTGCAAAACAAACCCGTCGATTTCTTTTAATTTATAGGTGTAAAACAAGTTCAGACATGACACTCATCAAATCCATCTCGGGTATCCGCGGTACGATCGGCGGCCGCCCGGGCGACAATCTGACCCCGCTCGACATCGTGAAATTCACCACTGCCTACGTCCGTTTTCTGGGCGAGCGCAAACAGGGCCGCCTGCGGATCGTCGTCGGCCGCGACGCACGTCTTTCGGGCGAAATGGTGGGCGACCTGATCGAGGGCGCCCTGCTCGGCTGCGGCGCCGACGTGGTCAACGTGGGGCTCTGCACGACGCCCGGCGTGGAACTGGCCGTCACGGCCCACGAGGCCGACGGCGGCATCATCATTACCGCCTCGCACAATCCGCGCCAATGGAACGCGTTGAAACTGCTCGATGCCGACGGCGAGTTCCTCTCCGATGCCGAGGGCAAGCGCGTGTTGGAGTTGGCCGAACGAAGCGACTTCGAATTTCCCGAGGTCGATGCACTGGGGCATGTGCTTTCGCGCGAATCGTTCAACGACGAACATATCCGTCGGGTGCTCGCCCTGCCGCTGGTCGATGTCGACGCCGTGCGGCGCAAACGCTTCAAGGTGGTGGTCGACGCCGTCAACTCGGTGGGAGGCATCGTGATCCCGAAGCTGTTGCGAGAGTTGGGCTGCGAGGTCGTGGAACTCAACTGCGAGCCTACGGGCGAGTTCGCCCACAATCCGGAACCTCTGCCCGAGAATCTGACGGAGATCGCCGCGGCGGTCGTCCGCGAGAAGGCCGATCTGGGCGTGGTGGTCGATCCCGACGTCGACCGGCTGGCCTTCGTGAGCGAGGACGGCTCGATGTTTGTCGAGGAGTATACGCTGGTGGCCGTGGCCGACTACGTGTTGTCGCACCGCAAGGGCGATACGGTCTCGAACCTCAGTTCGTCACGGGCGCTGCGCGATGTGACCGAGCGTCGTGGCGGCCGTTATCACGCTTCGGCCGTGGGCGAAGTCAACGTCGTGGCGAAGATGAAGGAGGTCGGCGCCGTCATCGGCGGCGAAGGCAACGGCGGCGTGATCTATCCCGAACTGCACTACGGCCGCGACGCGCTGGTGGGCGTGGCGCTGTTCCTGACCTATCTGGCGCAGACAGGGCTGAGGATGACCGCATTGCGTGCCACCTACCCCGCCTACTACGCGTCGAAGAACAAGATCGCCCTAACGCCGGCCATCGATGTGGATAAAGTCCTGCGTGAGATAAAGGATCGTTATGCCGGTGAACAGGTGAACGATATAGACGGCGTGAAAATCGATTTCGCGGAGAATTGGGTGCACCTGCGCAAGTCCAATACCGAGCCGATCATCCGCATCTATACCGAGGCACGGTCGATGGCCGAAGCCGATGCGCTGGCGCAGCGGTTCATCGGCGAACTGCACGAAATTTGCAACCTGTAAAACGACATACGATTATGGAAAAGGTTCTCGATTACATCCGCTCGCACCGCGACGCCTTCGTCGAAGAGTTGTTCGAGGTGCTGCGCATCCCGTCGATCAGCGCGCAGACGGAACACCGCGGGGATATGGTGCGCTGTGCCGAACATCTGGCGGCAGCGCTCGTCAAGGCCGGTGCCGACCACGCCGAGGTGATGCCCACCGAGGGGAATCCGGTGGTCTTCGCCGAGAAGATCGTCGACCCCAAGGCCAAAACGGTGCTGGTCTACGGCCATTACGACGTGATGCCGGTCGATCCGCGCGAGGAGTGGACGACCGAGCCGTTCGAACCCGTCGTGCGCGACGGCCGCATCTGGGGGCGCGGAGCCGACGACGACAAGGGGCAGTCGTTCATGCACATCAAGGCGTTCGAGGCGATGTGCGCGACCGGACAACTGCCCTGCAACGTGAAGTTCATGCTCGAAGGCGAAGAGGAGATCGGTTCGCAGAGTCTCTACAAATTTTGCCGCGAGCAGAAGAGACTGCTGAAATCGGATGTCATTCTGGTCTCCGATACGTCGATGATTTCGATGGATACACCTTCGATTACCTGCGGGTTGCGTGGTTTAACTTATATGCAGGTAGAGGTGACGGGACCGGACAAGGATTTGCATTCTGGACTTTTCGGCGGTGCGGTGGCCAATCCGGCCAACGTGCTGGCGCGGCTGGTCGCTTCGCTGGTCGACGACGAGGGGCGCGTGACGATTCCCGGATTCTACGACGACGTGCGCGAACTGTCGGCCGCCGAACGGCGTGCGCTCAACAAGGCGCCGTTCCGTCTGGCCGACTACAAGCGGTCGCTGCACATCGGCGACGTGGCGGGTGAAGCGGGTTATACGACCATGGAGCGTACGGGCGTGCGTCCTTCGCTCGACGTGAACGGCATCTGGGGCGGTTATATCGAGGAGGGAACCAAGACGATCATTCCGGCGCGTGCGTCGGCCAAGATCTCGATGCGGCTGGTGCCGAATCAGGATTTCCGTAAGATCGCCAAGCTCTTCGAGCGGTATTTCCGCGCCATTGCGCCCCGCAGCGTGAAGGTCGACGTGCGGTTCCTGCACGGCGGCGCGCCCTACGTCTCGCCGACCGACCTGCCCGCCTATAAGGCAGCCGAGAAGGCCGTCGAAGCCACCTTCGGCAAGAAGCCCCTGCCCTTCTATTCGGGCGGTTCGATTCCGATCGTGAGTGCTTTCGAGGAGATTCTGGGTGTGAAGTCTATTTTGCTGGGCTTCGGTTTGTCGCGGGACGCGATCCACTCGCCCAACGAGAGTTTCGGATTGGATCAGTTCCAGCGCGGTATCGAGACGATCCCCTATTTCTACCGTTATTTCGCGGAAATGTAGGAGCGAACGTTTTCGACAAACACCCCCGGCCGAATCGTTCGGTCGGGGGTGTTTCGTTGAAAACGCTACCCTTTCGTCGACGGTTATTCGCCCGCGAAATTGCTGCGAATGTAGTCCTCTGCGGTGAATGTCTTGCCGCCGGGCGAGGCATTGGTGAAACGCTCCTTCGTGTCGATCATGGCCGGAAGCCGCTCGCCTACCTGTTGCGTGAGAAACTGGTCGATGGCATCGCGGTAGTTGTTCATCGGCACCGTGGCCAATGCATGGTCGGCACCCTCCACCGAGTAGAAATAATAGGGCGATTTCATGTCGGAGAGTTGTCGTGCGATGTAGTCCGATCCGAAGATCCCTGCGCCGCCCATCCGCAGCGCCCCGTAGGGAACGTTGGAGTCGGCGTCGCCGTGGAAGAGCATGATCGGCGCAGGAGCGCGTTTCCAGGTCAAATCGTCGGCCATGTCGACGACGGCACCGGCGAAAGAGATCACGCCGGCGTAATCGAACCCGTCGGGCAGTTTGGCCGTCAGCGGATTTTCATTGGCGATGAAATAGGCTCCTTGCAGGACGGTGATCGCTCCGGCGCTCGATCCGCAGGCGACGATCCGCGCGGGATCGATCCCCCACTCCGCAGACTTCCCTGCGACGAAACTCGTCGCGTCGTATAGATCCTCGACGGCCATGAGTACCGTTTGAGGAAGCAGTTGCGGGAACGTTTCGGGCGAGAGTTTGCCGGCGGCGAGTGGCTCTTTCAGGCCGAGCCGGTAGTCGATCGAAACGACGGTGTACCCCTGTTCGCGCGCCATGTATTCGAAGAACGGGCGGTACGATTCGGCGTCGCGCGTGCCGCTGATGAAGGCGCCGCCGAAGACGAAGATCATGCAGGGCTTTTTTGCGTCGATTTCGGCTGCGGGGGTGTCGGTATAACGGTCGAGCCGCAGTGAGTCGCCGCCCTTGACCGAATAGACGAAGGTGTCGCACGAGACCGTGTCGGTGTCGGAGACCGTGTGGCCGCATCCTGCCGGCAGCAGGCCGAGCATCGATATCAACAGAAGAATGTTTCGCATAGTTACACGTATTTGTAGATTACATCATCTCTTCGTAGGCGTACTGCACGGCACGATTGAGCTGTTGCACGAAAGGCGCGGTCTTGCGGAACTCGGCGAGCGTGCGTTCCAGCAGGTCGTCGCCCGCGAGGAAATCGTCGCCGAACGGACGGCAGAGCGCTACTTCCTTCAACCGCAGCAGTTCGTCGTAGGGCGAGTCCGTCGGAAACCCTGCGGGCGTGCGCCTCAGTCGCTGCGACTCGTCGAGCGCGAATCCTTCGGCGCGCCGGATGTTCCCGACAAATTCCGCGCCATTGTCCAGAATCTCCTCGCGTACGCTTCGGAGCACCGTGGGATGCGGCATGTGGAGTCCGGAAAAAAGCATGTGGCTGCCGACGAGTCCCTCCTCGGCGGCGCCTTCGAGGTGGAAATAGTAGCCCGCATACCCCGCTTTTTTACCGTGCGGTGCGACGTAGATGCCCTGCCAGGTCTTGTAAGGCGATTTGTCGCGGCTGAAACGCACGTCGCGGTAGATGCGGTAGGTACAGTCCTTAGCGGTCAGCCCCTCGACCGAGGGGTCGAACGAGGCGATTCCCTCGATCAACCCTTCGGCGAAGCTGCGGACACGCTCCTGCAATTGCAGCCATTCGGCGCGGTGCGCCTCGAACCATGCGCGTTCGTTGTGAGCGTGCAGTTGCCGCAGGAATTCGACGACCGCCTTCATGCTACCAGGCGAAAAGCGGATATTGCGACATCAGTGCGTTGACCTCCTTGCGGACGGCAGCGATGTTGGCCTCGTTTTCGGGGTCGTGCAGCACGCGGTCGATCAACTCCACGATCAACTCCATCTTGTCTTCTTTCAGGCCGCGCGTGGTGATCGCGGGCGTACCGAAACGCAGGCCCGAGGTCTGGAACGGCGAGCGGCTGTCGAACGGTACCATATTCTTGTTGGTGGTGATGTCGGCCGCGACGAGGCATCGCTCGGCCAGCTTGCCCGTCAATTCGGGGAATTTCGTCCGCAGGTCGACCAGCATCAGGTGGTTGTCCGTACCGCCCGAAACGATTTTGTAGCCGCGTTTGACGAAGGCTTCGGCCATGGCCTTGGCATTCTTCTGCACCTGCGCCTGGTACTCCTTGTATTCGGGTGCGAGCGCTTCGCCGAAAGCGACGGCCTTGGCGGCGATCACGTGTTCGAGCGGGCCGCCCTGAATACCGGGGAAGACGGCCGAGTTGAGCAGTTGCGACATCTTCTTGACGACGCCTTTGGGCGTGGTGTAGCCCCACGGATTGTCGAAATCCTTGCCCATGAGGATGATGCCTCCGCGCGGGCCGCGCAGCGTCTTGTGCGTCGTCGAGGTGACGATATGGGCGTATTTCACGGGGTTGTCCAGCAGGCCGGCGGCGATCAGTCCGGCCGTGTGGGCCATGTCGATGAGCAGCAGCGCGCCCACCTTGTCGGCGATTTCACGCATACGTTTGTAGTCCCATTCGCGCGAATAGGCCGAGGCGCCGCCGATGATGAGCTTCGGACGGTGTTCCAGCGCCTTGCGTTCCATGTCTTCGTAGTCGATCGTGCCGGTCTGCTCGTTGAGTTGGTACCCGACGGCGTTGAAATACATGCCCGACATGTTGACCGCCGAGCCGTGCGACAGGTGTCCGCCGTGCGCAAGATCGAGCCCCATGAAGGTGTCGCCCGGTTTGAGAACGGCGAAGAAGACCGCCATGTTGGCTTGTGCGCCCGAATGGGGCTGCACGTTGGCGTATTCGGCTCCGTAGAGACGGCAGACGCGCTCGATGGCCAGCGTCTCGACCCGATCGACGACCTCGCAGCCGCCGTAGTAACGGGCGCCGGGATAGCCTTCGGCGTATTTGTTGGTCAGCACCGACCCCATTGCCTCCATGACCTGGTCGCTGACATAGTTTTCCGAGGCGATCAGCTCGATGCCTTCCGTCTGGCGCTTGCGCTCGGCGCCGATCAAATCGAAAATCTGAGAATCTCTTTTCATAAGTTAAGCGTGATTTATCTTCCGGCGGTAGCGGACGAAGCCCGGATTGCGGCGCTTTATCCTCGGGCAATCCAGTTCTTCAATGGACGGCAACCCGGATTTGATATTTTTGGGAAATGCTTTGC
>OLQM01004541.1_pt1 | contig 10552 bp, 7 predicted proteins | sample 1673161 | NCBI WGS metagenome assembly OLQM01 (sample SAMEA3136761, study PRJEB25190) | human gut metagenome | reverse complement strand
GCAGAAGGTGGCGCCGATGGGCGACCCCATCGAGATCCGCGTGCGCGGCTATGAACTGACGCTGCGCTTGGCAGACGGCGAAAAAGTAGAGATCACGCCTCTGGGCACTGACAGGGCACGGAGGGAAGCCCCACGGAAAACAGAATCCTTTGCGGAGACTCAGGTACATCCTGGCCTGGGAGAAGGAGGAAAATACCATGTAAAGGGAGAGGAACACCCACTGCCGCCGGGAACCCAGCTGACATTCGCCCTGGCCGGCAACCAAAACTGCGGGAAAACCACGCTGTTTAATCAGCTGACCGGGGCCAACCAGCATGTGGGGAACTTTCCTGGCGTCACAGTGGACCGGAAGAGCGGTTCGATCCGAGGACACGGAGAGACTTTGGTGACAGATTTGCCTGGGATTTATTCCCTTTCCCCCTATACCAGCGAAGAGATTGTATCCCGGCAGTTCATTCTTCACGAGCATCCCACAGGAATCATCAACATTGTGGATGCCACCAACATCGAACGAAACCTCTATCTCACCATGCAGCTCATGGAGTTGGATGTCCCCATGGTTCTGGCGCTGAATATGATGGATGAGGTTCGGGGCAATGGCGGTTCCATTCACATTAACAGGATGGAGGAACTGCTGGGGATTCCCGTGGTCCCCATTTCAGCGGCCAAGAACGAGGGTGTGGAGGAACTGGTCAATCACGCGCTCCATGTTGCCCAATACCAGGAGCGGCCTGGGCGGACAGATTTCTGCGACAAAAAGGACCACAACGGCGCGGTTCATCGGTGCCTCCATGGAATTATGCATTTGGTAGAGGACCATGCCAAGGCAGCGGGAATTCCCCTGCGTTTTGCAGCCAGCAAGCTGGTAGAGGGTGATCCGCTGGTGTTTGATGCACTGCGGCTGAGCCAGAATGAACAGGAAATGTTAGAGCATATCATCTCTCAGATGGAGGAGGAGCGAGGGCTGGACCGAGCTGCGGCCATTGCCGATATGCGCTTCTCCTTTCTGCAGAAACTCTGTGATCAGACCGTGGTGCGTCCGCGGGAGAGCAAAGAGCACGAGCGCAGCCGCCGGATCGACGCATTCCTCACAGGAAAATACACTGCCATCCCCGCCTTTGTAGGAATTATGGCACTGGTGTTCTTTCTGACCTTCAATGTCATCGGAGCCTGGTTTCAGGCATTGTTGGAGGGCGGAATCAGCTGGCTGACTGTCTGGGTGGATGAAGCGTTGACCGCTTGGGGGGTCAACGCAGTCCTGCACTCCCTGGTCATCGACGGGATCTTCAATGGTGTGGGCAGTGTATTGAGCTTTGTGCCCATCATTGTTACCTTGTTTTTCTTCCTGTCTCTGTTGGAAGACAGCGGTTACATGGCCCGCGTGGCTTTTGTGATGGACAAACTTTTGCGGAAGATTGGCCTTTCCGGGCGGAGCATTGTGCCGATGCTGATTGGCTTTGGATGTACTGTGCCCGGTGTCATGGCCAGCCGAACCCTTCCCTCTGAGCGGGACCGTAAAATGACCATTCTGCTCACGCCGTTTATGAGCTGTTCGGCCAAGCTCCCCATCTATGGATTTTTTACAGCTGCGTTCTTCCCAGGGCGTGGGGGGCTTATCATGGTGGCGCTCTACTTTTTGGGAATCTTAGTAGGCATTCTGATGGCGCTGCTCTCCAAGCGGACCATCTTCAAAGGAGAGGCCGTTCCGTTTGTTATGGAACTGCCCAATTACCGGATGCCTGGCATTCAGAATGTGGTGCATCTTCTGTGGGACAAAGCCAAGGATTTTCTTCAGCGGGCATTCACGGTTATTTTCCTCGCGACCATTGTGGTCTGGTTCCTTCAGACATTTGATTTCCAGTTAAATGTTGTGGCGGATTCCCAGAACAGCATTTTGGCGGTCATCGCGGGGGCGATTTCTCCCCTTTTTGTGCCTCTTGGTTTTGGAGACTGGCGGGTTTCAACGGCACTGATTGCTGGATTTATGGCTAAGGAAAGTGTGGTCTCCACGCTGTCGGTTCTGTTTGGTAGTACGGAACAGCTCCTGGTGGCACTGACGCCGCTGGCCGTGGCTTCTCTCTTGGTCTTTTGTCTACTGTACACGCCTTGTATAGCGGCCATTGCTTCCATTCGACGGGAGCTCGGTGGAAAATGGGCGGTCGGAGTGGTGGTTGGACAATGTGTGATTGCGTGGGTCTGTGCACTCCTGGTGCGGGGACTGGGATTGGCGATGGGGATGATCGGATGAACCTTGCAAGCGTTTTGATTTTGGCACTTGTTTTGCTGGCCTCGGTCCTTGCGGTCCGGGTTCTTTGGACGCGGAGAGGGAGCTGCCATGGCTGCGGCGGCTTTTGCGGCTCGTGCTGGAAAAATAAAACCGATGATCTCCAAGACAACAAGCGTTCAGTATAGTCTGAGCCATAGGAAACCTCCCCTGTCAAGAAACCTTGGCAGGGGAATCTTTTTTGATGAAAACAAAGAGATTATCTTGTGGTAAGAAAGTTGTTATAAACGGTTGAAATGACCAACGGAATATAGTACAATCAGGAACGCTGTGAACACAGCAGAGAAAGAAGAATGGGAGAAAAAACATGCAAAGAGAACGTTTAGGCAGCCGTCTGGGCTTTATTTTGCTCAGTGCCGGCTGCGCCATTGGGATCGGGAATGTCTGGAAATTCCCTTACATGGTGGGACAAAACGGTGGCGGTGCATTCGTGCTGATCTACCTGTTTTTCTTGCTGGTCCTGGGAATTCCTGTCATGACCATTGAGTTTTCCTTGGGCCGTGCCAGCCAAAAGAGTCCTGTCCGTCTCTATCAGCAGCTGGAGCCTAAGGGAAGCAAATGGCACTATCATGGCTACGTTGCGTTGAGCGGCAACTACTTGCTGATGATGTTTTATACCACGGTAGGTGGATGGATGATCCAGTACTTCCTCTCTACGGCATCTGGTAAGTTCAACGGATTGTCCACCCAGCAAGTGGAGGAGGCGTTCAACCAGAGTGTCTGCGGCAACCCGGTTACCATGGTAGGCTTTATGGCTTTGGTGGTTGTGCTGGGTTTCTTTATCTGCTCATTTGGCCTGCAAAGGGGGCTGGAGCGTGTTACCAAGTACATGATGATTGCCCTGCTGGTTATCATGGTGATTCTGGCGATCAACAGCTTTACCATGGACGGGGCCAAGGAAGGGTTGTCTTTCTATCTGAAGCCTGACTTCCAGAAGATGCAGGAGATTGGCGTTGGAAATGTTGTGGTGGCAGCGATGACCCAGGCGTTTTTTACCCTGAGTCTCGGCATTGGCGCCATGGCTATTTTTGGCAGTTACATTGGGAAGGAACGCTCTCTGATGGGGGAATCCATCAATGTGGCGATTTTGGATACCTTTGTGGCGTTGGTTTCTGGTCTGATCATCTTCCCCGCCTGCTTCACCTATCAGGTGGAGGTGGGATCAGGGCCGAGCCTGATCTTTGTTACGCTGCCCAACGTGTTCAATAACATGCCGATGGGAAATCTTTGGGGTGCGTTGTTCTTTGTGTTTATGACCTTTGCCGCGTTTTCGACGGTGCTGGCGGTCTTTGAAAACATCCTCTCCTGCTGTATGGACATGTTTGGATGGAGCCGGAAAAAGGCCTGCCTGATCAACTGCCTGCTGCTGTTGGTCTTGTCCCTGCCCTGTGCGCTGGGCTTTAATCTCCTGGCAGAGGTTCACCCCTTGGGCGGGAGCACCACGTTCCTGGACTTGGAGGACTTCTTGGTCAGCAATATTTTGCTGCCTCTGGGCTCTCTGATCTTTGTGATCTTCGCGGTGAGCAAGCGGGGCTGGGGTTGGAAGAAGTTTATGGAGGAAGCCAACGCCGGCCGTGGATGGAAGGTAAAAAATTGGATGCGCGGCTACATAACCTATGTACTTCCCATCATTATCATTGCCCTTTTTGTCATCGGTCTTGTGACATACTTTATGCCGAAGTAAAAACTTTATAAAAAAACACCATACAGGGAATGGGTTCCCTGTATGGTGTTTTTATTTCGATGTGATTCTTCTGCTTTTACTACAAAGTGTTGCAATTCTTCTTGGAGTATAGTAAAATAAATGCCGATTAATTTGCAGCATTAAAGCGGCAAAAGAAAGAAGGATGGGAGAAGAAAAAACATGCAAAGAGAACGTTTAGGCAGTCGTCTGGGCTTTATTCTGCTCAGTGCCGGCTGTGCCATCGGGATCGGAAATGTCTGGAAGTTTCCTTACATGGTAGGACAAAATGGAGGCGGCGCGTTTGTCCTGCTCTATTTGTTTTTCCTGTTGGTCATGGGAATCCCCGTTATGACCATTGAATTTTCCCTGGGCCGTGCCAGCCGAAAGAGCCCTGTTCGCATCTATCATGCGCTGGCCCCCAAGGGGAGCAAATGGTATATTCATGGCTATATGGCCATGATCGGAAACTATCTGCTGATGATGTTCTACACCACGGTAGGGGGCTGGATGATTCAGTATTTCCTCTCCACAGCCCAGGGAAAGTTCAATGGGATGTCTGCGGAGGAAGTGGGGCAGGCCTATGAACAAATCTGCGCGGACCCTGTGGGCATGGTGGGCTTCATGGCTTTGGTGGTCGTGCTGGGTTTCTTTATCTGTTCCTTTAGCCTCCAAAAGGGACTGGAACGTGTGACCAAGTATATGATGATTGCGTTGCTGGTCATTATGGTGGTGCTCGCTATCAACAGCTTTACCATGGAGGGTGCCAAAGAAGGTCTTTCCTTCTATTTGAAGCCCGACCTGGAGAAAATGAAAGAAGTTGGCGTTGGTAATGTGATCCTGGGGGCGATGACCCAGGCGTTCTTCACCCTGAGCCTTGGCATGGGCGGCATGGCTATTTTCGGCAGTTATATCGGCAAGGAATGCTCTCTGATGGGCGAGTCCATCAACGTGGCAATTTTGGACACCTTTGTGGCGCTGGTCTCCGGCCTCATCATTTTTCCCGCCTGTTTTACCTACCACGTGGAGGCGGGTTCTGGCCCCAAATTGATTTTTGTCACGCTGCCTAACGTCTTCAACCACATGCCAATGGGGGAACTTTGGGGAGCACTCTTCTTTGTCTTTATGACCTTTGCCGCGCTGTCCACCGTGCTGGCGGTCTTTGAGAATATTCTCTCCTGCTGCATGGACCTTTTTGGATGGAGCCGAAAAAAGGCCTGCCTCATAAATGCCATTGCACTTTTGATCCTTTCCTTGCCCTGCGCTTTGGGCTTTAATCTTCTCTCTGGGATTCATCCTTTGGGGGGAAGCAGCAACTTCCTGGATTTGGAGGACTTTTTGGTGAGTAATATCATTCTGCCAGTGGGCTCCTTGATTTTCCTGCTCTTCGCTGTGAGTAAACGGGGCTGGGGTTGGGAAAACTTTATGGCAGAAGCCAACGCTGGTCGAGGATTGAAAGTGAAAAACTGGATGCGTGGATATATGACCTATATTCTCCCATTCCTTTTCCTTGGGATATTCCTCATTGGACTTGTCACGTATTTCCAGTGAGGGACATGAGAGAATCCATGCCGCAGAGTCGATCTCCGCGGCATGGGTTCTCTTTTTTCAAGCGCCAAACTTGACGAACCGAAGAAATGTGACTACAATCAAAGAAGAAAGCTTCGGAGGAGGGAGACAGATGAACAGCAGAATTCGGGAGGCAATTTTCCTGAAAACACAGCCGGTGGCGGTGATTCAAACCGATCACCTTCCCCCCGATGCCCAAGGATGGGAAACCGAACACCATGGCTGTATTCTCCCCCGTCTGGAGGATGCGGCCGAAGGAAAGACCGTGGTGTTTCAAGCGCACACGAATGCCTGTCCGGGCAGCAGAGCTGGGCTGGGGTTTGAGAAATTGTCTATTGACCCGATGGCGGCACTTCTCTCGAAAGGAAAGGAGGGACATGGCGGCATGGCGTATAAAAAGACGCCTGATTTAGCCGTGTCGTATCTCCACAGCCTGCCGGAGACGGTGCCGAGCAAGTATGTGATTTTTCAGCCCCTGGATAAGCTCTCCGATGCGGTGGTGCCGGCTGCGGTGATTTTTTTGGTGAATGCCGACCAGCTGTCCGCATTGGTTACACTGGCCAACTATGATCGCCCAAACCAAGATAATGTAAAGGTGTTGTTTGGCGCTGGCTGCGTGCAGGCTGTTTTATACAGTATGTGTGACACTGAGGCTTGCATCCTTGGGCTAACAGATCCCTCTGCCCGGCTTCCTATCAGCAAAGACCTGTTGTCTTTTTCCATCCCCTATGCTCGCTTTTTGGAGATGGAAGACAATGTGCCGGAGAGTTTTCTAACAGGAGAGACATGGCGGCAGATTCAAAAACGTCTGTGATGGGACGGGAAGCAGCAGAAGAACAGGGGCTGGAACCTTGTCTGTGATACCGGCATAAAAGAAAACAACTGCAATTAGAAAGAAGACGATGGTTTGAAAAAGACGCAGCCGATTTCCCAGCACCTTTTTCGGGGAAGCTGTTACCTTGTGGGACTGCTGATCTTGGCGCTGGGAATCACCATGAATACAAAGGCAGGGTTGGGGGTCTCCCCGATTATCTCGGTCTCATACAGTGTTGCCACCATCTGGGGTCACAATTTTGGCAATACCACACTCCTTCTGTATTCCGTGTTTGTGTTGGCCGAGATGATTCTGCACAGCCTGCTGGCGTACCGAAGGAAAAAAGCGGGGGTGCCTTCTGTCCGAAAACTTTCCACCGTGCTTCTCATGGACGCGATGCAGTTCCCTCTCAGCTTGATCTTCACCCGGTTTCTCAATGTGTTTGGAGCACAGATCCCAGACTTGGCGTCAGACTGTGCGGGAACCTTTTGGGGAACTCTTCCAGGACAGGTTCTCTTCCTGCTCATCGCCATTGTGCTGACAGGGGTTGGGGCTGCCCTCTCTCTGAACATGTGTTTGATTCCGAATCCGGGAGACGGCATTGTACAGACCCTCTCTGATTTTTCAGGCGGAAGCGTGGGACTGACCAAAAATTGCTTCGATATCGGCAACGTGCTGTTGACCTCTGCCATTGGTCTCTTGATGGCCGGACAGTTGGTGGGGATCGGTCTGGGGACGATCCTGTCCATGATTGGGGTGGGACGTGTGATTGCGGTGTTTAATCACTTTTATTTCCATAAGACAGCGGTCCTGGCTGGCCTGCAGCTGTCTTGAAGGGAAGCGCGACAAATGAAACATACGAAAAAACGGACAGAGCGGCAGCGAAAAAAATGGGCACTGATCGGGCTGGCTCTCTTTTTGGTGGCAACCGTTCTGATCTGCTGGCAGGTGGGGCTGCCGATGGTGCGTCTGGCTTCTGATCCAGAAAACTTCCGCCAATGGCTGGAGGAGAGAAAACTGGGCGGTCTGCTGATCTATGGTGCTATGGTGTTTTTCCAGGTCCTGTTTGCCGTCATTCCCGGGGAGCCGTTGGAGATTGCCGGTGGCTATGCTTTTGGCGCGGTTTGGGGAACCCTCGTCTGTCTGGTGGCGGCTACGCTGGGAAGCCTCTTGGTCTTTGGATTGGTGCGGCGGTTCGGGACCCGTCTGGTGGAGGTGTTTTTTCCCGCGGAAAAGCTCCGTGCCGTCCGATTTTTACAGAGCTCTCCCAAGCGTACCATTCTCTTCCTGGTGATTTTTATGATTCCAGGGACGCCAAAGGATCTCCTGTGTTATTTTGCCGGGTTAACCGACATCAAATTTCCTGTATTTCTGCTGGTCTGCTCCCTGGGCCGACTGCCTTCGGTGGTAACCTCCACGGTTGGCGGGGATGCGCTGGGAACCCAGGACTATCTATTTGCCGTCGTAGTTTTTGTGGTTACCTTCCTGATCAGCGTGGGCGGCCTGTTGTGTTACCGTCAGATTTGTAAGCGACACAACACACGAAAGGAAGGGGCGGAACGGCCGAAAAAGGAGGGGGAAAATCTCTGGCCATAAACCGCTTTTCTATGCTATAATGGGTTCAAATCAGAATCTGTGGAGCTGCGCTCCGCTGGGTTGGAGGTCCCAATGGATCATACTTTGGAAAAAATTTTGGCCCGCGTTCAAAAACCCGGGCGCTACGTAGGCGGCGAATATAACGCCATAAAAAAAGAAAAGAACGATGTGGACTGCCGCTTTGCCTTTTGCTTTCCGGACACCTATGAGATTGGAATGTCTAACTTAGGCATGCGGATTCTCTATGGCGTAATCAATGAAATGGATGGGGTATGGTGTGAGCGCGTTTTTGCCCCCTGGGGAGACATGGAGGCAGAAATGTGCAAGGAGGGGTTGCCCCTTTACGCCTTAGAGAGTGGGGACCCCATTGCAGAATTTGATATCATTGGATTCTCTCTTGGCTATGAGATGGCATATACCAATGTGCTCAATATGCTGGACTTGGCGGGGCTTCCTTTGCGGAGCGAGGACCGCAAGGACCTGCGTCCGCTGGTGGTGGCGGGCGGCACCAGTATGTACAACCCGGAACCCTTGGCCCCCTTTGTGGATATTGTCTCTCTGGGAGAAGGGGAAGATGTCACGGTGGAGATGATTCAGCTCTATCGAAAGGCCAAGCAGGAGGGCTGGTCCAAGGCACAGTTGCTTCGGGCGGCCGCCCAGATTCCCGGGCTTTATATTCCCTCTCTTTACGAGATTTCTTATAGAGAAGATGGCTTAATTGCCTCCATTCTTCCCCAGGAAGGAGCCCCGGAACGGGTGACAAAGCGGATTGTTACCGATATGGACCGGTCCTACTATCCGGTAAAAACCATTGTGCCCTCCACGGAGATCACACAAGACCGTGTGATGCTGGAGCTTTTTCGAGGGTGCATTCGAGGATGCCGTTTTTGTCAGGCTGGATTTGTCTACCGCCCGGTGCGCAGCCGCAGCCAGGCGCAGCTGGCCAGACAAGGCATTGAGGCCTGTCAGGACTCAGGATACCAGGATATGACACTGATGAGCCTATCCTCCAGCGATTACCCGGATTTGCTCCCTTTGTGTGACGCGTTACTGGAGTGGTGTGAGCCCCATAAGGTCAACCTGGCCCTTCCCTCCCTGCGGGCGGATAATTTTTCCATGAATCTTATGGAAAAGCTGCAGCGCGGCGGACGGAAGAGCGGCTTGACTTTTGCGCCGGAGGCCGGTTCCCAGCGCCTGCGGGATGCCATCAATAAGAATGTGACGGAGGAGGACCTGCTCAACTCCTGCCGGACTGCGTTTGCCGGAGGCTGGAGCGGCGTCAAGCTCTATTTTATGCTGGGTCTGCCCACGGAGACCGACGAAGATGTTTTGGGCATTGCAGACTTGGCCAACAAGGTTTACCATGTCTGGCGAAACAACACCCCCAACCGGTCACGTGGGGTGCGGATTACCGTCTCGACCTCTTGCTTTGTGCCTAAGTCTCATACACCCTTTCAGTGGGAGGCCCAGAATACAAGGGAAGAATATCTGCGAAAGGTCACCCTCCTCCGAGAGAATCTGCGGAACAAATCCATTACCTACAACTGGCACGACCCGGAGACCAGTTTCTTGGAGGCGGCGCTTTCCCGGGGGGACCGCCGGGTGGCGGATGTGATTGAGCAGGCCTGGAGGCATGGCGCCAAGTTTGACTCCTGGAGTGAATATTTCTCCCTTCAAACCTGGCTGGATGCCTTTGCGGCCTGCGGCCTCTCCCCTGCTTTTTATGCCAACCGTATACGGGACAAGGAAGAGATCTTACCTTGGCAGACCATTTCAGACGGCGTAAAGGAGAGCTATCTTTGGAAGGAGCGGGAGACTGCGTATGCCGGTCAGATTACCCCAGACTGCCGGGTGAAATGTTCCGGCTGCGGTGCAAACCGGCTGTGTGAGGGAGGAATCTGTCATGTCTGAGCAGAGAATTCTGTTTGCCAAGTACGGTACGGCCAAGTATATCTCTCATCTGGACCTCATGCACACCATGGAGCGGGCTTTCCTGCGGGCAGGTATTGCCATTCGGCATACGGCAGGGTTTCATCCCCATCCTTATGTGTCCATCCCGCTCCCGCTTCCCCTGGGATTCTCCAGCCAATGTGAAATTATGGAGTTCGGGCTGGTCTCCGGCAGCACGATGGAAGCACTGCCTGCACAGATGAACCGGGTTCTGCCCGCTGGCATTGAGATTTTGCACTGTTATGAAGGGGGACGCCCCTTCCGGGATTTGGCATTTGTCCGTTACGAGGTCACATTGGAACTGGATGGGGATTTGGCGCAGCAAGGGGAAGTGGCTTTTCGTTCTTTGGTGGACCGCCCGTCCTTTGTTGTAAAAAAGAGAAGCAAAAAAGCCAAAAGTGGTTTTACAGAGGTAGATATTATTCCGCTCATAGAAGGGGTAGAACGGATCGAGGCGCAGGGGGACCGGTTGACTCTGACCTTACTGCTGAAAGCCCAGAATCCAGGTTTGAATCCAGAGGTTCTGCTCCAGGGTTTTCGCGGAGAATTTCCAGACCTCCCCATCGTTTATTCCGCATGTCACCGGCGGGAAATTTTGGATGAGGCCAAGCAGCTATACCGATGACGTAGAACAAAAGCCCCCACCCGCGCTCACAGT
>OLQM01004540.1_pt1 | contig 10552 bp, 10 predicted proteins | sample 1673161 | NCBI WGS metagenome assembly OLQM01 (sample SAMEA3136761, study PRJEB25190) | human gut metagenome | reverse complement strand
CTCTCAATTTTCCGTACAGTATAGCACGGCTTTTGCAATGTGTCTGTATGTATCTTGTACAATTTTCAGGTGCAGAGTCCTTATTTGCGGCCCGGAGGCGGTCTGCAAAGCTGCGGTTGACAGACTTTGGTGCATAGAATTCTCCGCGTGACCTGTAAATCTTTCCTGATTTTTTACAGAAACCGTTGCCTTTTTTCAATATTTGTTCTAAGATAAGCTCTCTGTCTGTCATATTCAGCTGAAATTCTACAAAGCTTTTTAAAAAAGTCCCAACGGGAGAACCAATATGCTCAAAGAAAAAACATCCGATGTATCCATGACAAATACGAATCAAGGCTCTGGCACTGCTGCTGAAGCGGCAGTGCCCATGAGCCGTGGCCTTTGGAATACGTGGCGCAAAAATCTCCTGCTGTTCTGCTATCAGCTTCGGTATATCCGCAAGGGTAAGGAGAGCCTGAACACCTCGCTGGATACGCTGCGCCCTGCCCTTACACAGTACAATCAGCTGGCAAAGGACATCCGGGATAAGACAAAGGAGCGCCGCAGCCTGCTCTCCGAGAAAAAGGCGCTCCCTGTTATTCATGTGTTCCGACACCGGGAGCTGGCGGCAAAGATTGCGGTGCTGACAGAGGATTTGGAGGAGCTGCGTTCGGAAAAGAATCTGCTTCTGGCATCGCTGGCCTATACCGAGGAAGATGCCGCCGATAAATTCCCCAAGGACATCGCCGCCATGGAGCAGAATTTGAAACGGTTAGAAGAACAGGAGCAGAAATACTCCGCCCAGCTGGACGTCGCCTTGAGCGAATATGCCGGGCTTCGGAAGCAGGCACAGGGCTTTGACCCGGTGCAGCTGTATGAAGCAAGACAGGCCATCCGCCCCGTTAAAGAACGGGAAGCCGAGAACCGGGTGCAGGAGGCTTACGGTGAAAAGTACAGTTCCCGTCTGATGATGGACAGCAAGAGGGACACGTCCCGGCTGCTGGAGGAAGCCGCAGAAGCCCGGCTCATTCGGGAACGGCAGCGGCAGGCACAGCACAGTCGGAAAGAGCCTGCCCGCCAGCAGCAAAAGAAAAGGCGGAGCGAGTGGGAGCGATAAGACAAGGGAGCGCAGTATGATCCTGCGCTCCCATCAGGTGAGAATGTTCAAATGGGTTGCGGCATAGGCTCCTCGTCCTCCTGCTTTCTTTGCCTGTATTTTATTACATCACAATTGTCCACAATGCGGAGAATGGCATAACCAAAACCAGTGCCGGTATTAAATTTATAAGGGGAATGCTTTTTATTTTTGCTACCCGCATGCCAGCAGCAAATGTTAAAATCCCTCCACAAGCAGAGAAATCAAAAAACATATCTGGCGTAAGCATTGGGCCCAGGATAGACCCGGCCCCGAAAACACTAAGAAGAAGCACAACCTGTGGTCCTGCAATTGCACAAATGGATTTTCCAAAGGTTGTAGCAAACACGACCGCCGTAAAAAAATCAAGAATTGATTTGGAAAGGAGCAGGCTCGAATCTCCGGCCATTCCCTCTACCATTGCTCCATACCAGCTAAAACCGGAGCAGCAGAACAAAACGGCTGCGGTAATATAAAGATCCATATCCATTTCTTTGTTTCTCGGGTTTAGTCCTTCCACCAGTTTTGTGAAGATTCGGTTTACAATGACTTCCAGGTGTAAGACATATCCAATAATAAAACCAATCAGGATGGAAAGCACCACTACAGTCATAGCATGAACTGTTATGATTGAATTGATGCCAATGGCAATCGAACAAAAGCCAAATAATACAGGCAAGTCTGACTTTAATTTTTCAGGGAACGTACGCCCAAGCAATGCACCTACCAGACCTCCACAAAATACCGAAACACAATTTATAAGCACACCAACAGGCATGAACAGCCTCCCTTTTCCATAACTCTCGCACCAGCAATGCCGTCATCTTCATCAAAGATGACGGCATTGCTGGTGTTATTTAAATATCCAACGCAGCATGATATCCCCAGTAGACCGCATTTGTGATAGTAGAGACACGAGCAGCATCTCCAATCACCCGGACAAAGGGAGCAGAACCGCTAAGCTCCTCCACAACCTCTGTTCTGGAGCGTTGACCCAGTGCGCAAATCACACTCTTGCCCGGAATCAGGATTTCCTGTCCATCATGCGTCTCGCAAACAACGCCTTCGGCTGTGACTCGAAGCGCTTTGTGCCCCGTATGGACATTAACATGTTTTTCGAGTTCTTTCAAGAGAAGGGGACGATGCCGTACATTGGCATCAGGCGCCAAATCGTTCCTCATCTCAACCAGATGGACATGTTTGCCCTCCAATCCCAGATGGATGGCACATTCAGAACCGGCCAAGCCGCCGCCAAGGACCACAACTTCGTCGCCGACCGTATCCTTTTTCTTGTAGTAATCGTTGACCAGAACTACCTGCTCTCCATCCAGTCCGGGAATAGGGGGAACAAGCGGAGCAGACCCGGCAGCGATTATTACAGCATCCGGAGCCATATCATCGACATAGGCCCTGGTAACGCGAGTGTTCAGCCGTATCTCCACTCCAGCGTTTCGGCAGAACCCTGCATAGGTATTGGCCAGTTTGTACATTTCCTGCTTGAAAGGCAAAGCCTGCTCACTCTTCAGGATGCCGCCCAACTCCGCTTCCTGTTCGCATAAAACCACGCGATGTCCGCGTCTGGCTGCAGTCCAGGCAGAATACAAGCCACCAGGGCCGCCACCAACCACCAGTACTGTCTTCTTCACAGACGAGGGAGCCACTTCATCTCCTTCGCATTCCCGTCCGATCAAAGGGTTGACTGTACAGCGGCGTGTGGCGGTGGAGGCCCGTTCCGCCATACATGTGAAGCAACGAAGACAATGTACAATGTCCTCATCCTGGTTAGCCATGACCTTGTTCGGCAGGAAAGGATCAGCCAGCAGCGCCCTGGCCATATAGACCACATCGGCTTTCCCTGATGCGATGATTTCTTCCATCTGAGCAGGATCATTCAGTCCGCCGATTGTGGCGACGGGAACAGACACATGCTTTTTTATCTCTGCGGCCAGGTGCACATTCCGCCCATGCTCTGTAAACATGGAAGGGTGTGTGATGCCAAAGGTGCGTTGGTAAGTGCCGGCCGTAACATGAAGCAGATCGATATACGGTTCAATCTGCTGCGCAATACGGATACCTTCCTGCAGATCGTATCCTTCCTTCACAAATTCTGACCCGGACAAACGAAATTCAATTGGGAAGAAAGGCCCTACCGCCTCCCGGACAGATTTCAGGACTTCAATGGCAAAACGGCAGCGGCCTTCCAGAGAACCGCCGTATTCATCATCGCGGTTATTAAACATTGGAGAAAGGAACTGGTTGATGAGCCATCCGTGACCGCCGTGAATCATCAGTAATTCGAAACCGGCACGCTTTGCCAGCCCTGCGACATGACCATAAGCTAAAACGATTTCCTGAATCATCTCATGAGTCAATTCACCAACCTGCACACCATCAGGACGGGTGCAGGCGCTCGGCCCCCACTGGGTCAACCCTTTTTGCTTTTTCTTATCTGTCATATATGTGCCGGAATACATCCCAGAGTGAGAGAGTTCAATACTGGGGATCGCCCCATGCCTCCGAATGGCATCTGCGGTGTAGGTGGCACAAGCCAGTGAATTTAATATACTTTCATCCAGGTGATACGCATGAGAGCCGTCTGTTTCGGGATGGACCATCAGCTCAGAAACTGTGACCGCTGCCGCTCCACCTTTTGCACGTAATTCGTAAAATGCAGCAGATTTTGGACCAATACAACCATCTTCACTGATATCTGTACCGCCCATAGGGGCAGAGAACATCCGATTTCGAAAGACAGTCCGCCCCAGCGTAATTGGCTTGCACAGATTCGGGTATTTATACTTCAAACACAATCACTTCCATTTCATGTGTGATATAGGACATCCGCTTCGTCTCCGGCAGACGCCCCTCTACAATCCATATCAGGTCGCTTCCTCACCCATATACAACAGGGTCTTGTTGTCCTGTCTGGAGAACTTCGACAGGAATTCATCGTATGTGATCCAACTCTCCCGAGGATAGTTTGCATGTGACATGCCTTTTACGGTGCCCACGGTCAGCATGGGAACCCTTTTTTTGTTGAGATATACGTAATAGGTTATCTCGCCGCATGTGTAACAGCGCGGTTTCTCATCCAGCTGATAGAGCTTCATCAAATGGCGGAGAAATGCAGCGATATCAGACGTCACATGGTACTCCAATTCCCCCCCATTTTTACGGTCAACACACAGCCAGTCACTGTCGCCAAACAGGAACAGATAAGGAATCATTGGATCAATTTTCTCCGGCAACACCAGCTCGTGGTCGGGGTCGATGATTGCAGACCAGGGGGCAACCGCCGCGAACACTTCAGGGGCACGCAGAGCAAGAGCAGACGCCATCATTCCGCCGCTGGACTGCCCGCAGGCGTAGATGCGGGAGGAATCAATATTGTGCCGCTGCTTGACATCCTCAATCATTTTCAAAACAAAAGGAACATCGTCCAAACGCTTTTCCATATAACTGCCATTCCACAGGAGGACATTCCGCAGTCCTCCCGGCCGCTGCTGATAAACACCTGCCTCCGGGAACACAGCGATGAAATTCCGTTCCTCAGCCACTCGTGTCATTCCAGACAAATCGAGGAATGTTTCTGCACTTCCTCCCCGTCCATGCATGCACACAACCAGCGGCACAGGAGTAGAAGCGTCGCGTACACTTTCGGGCACATATTCATACCAGCAATGGGTAAAACCCTCTAACTCTATGGTATGCAGCTGAGCGCCATAGGAATCTGGATCCACATAGGTGCGAAGAGCCTTTGTTCCAAAGCAGCGATGTCGACGAGCCAGACGGATATAATCCCAGACAGTTGCGAAGAACTCCTCAGACAGCACACCTTCATAATGGTTCGTTACACGCACCTGCGCGATTTTCTCGTCATTGACCTGACTTTTCTTGCAAACGATACTGGGAAAATATATTTCGTCTGCCCAGCTATTGGAAAATCGCTCGTCACTTACTTCATTTTCAGCTTTCCAGTAGCGGCAAGCCTTTTCGTTGGCTCCGCTGTTCTCACCGAAAGCCATCCAAACCGGAAGCGGAGCTTTTGCGCCGTTGATCACCAATTCCGTTTTCCCGGTCTGATGCGCCTCGCGAAGAGGTTGGGAATACTGGAATGTTTCCTCGGAAATTTCTCCAAAGGTGGCAAGACCAGACCATTCGCTGGCCATCAACATTGCAGCCTGCTGAGCAACCGATGCACCGCTGGCTACGCCCACGGCATAAATATTATCCTGCATGGTAACATAGAAACGACGGGATTGAATTTCCATATAGACCCGATTCATATAAGCAGCATCGCTGCCATCCAGGCAATATGCTCCACCCTCCGGAATCAGAACATGAAGAAACACTTGATTCTTTTTTGCAAAATCAAGCCAAAATGTTTTTTCCAGATACTCAAGAACGGGAACCTGTTCCGGAGGGGCCACAACGAGACAGGGTCGGTTATTGTGCATTCCTGGAGCAATATAGGTGTAAAAATGGCGATGACTGTCGCCAACCTGTACCGACTCTTCAAAAATGCCTGAAATCAAGCATCTTTTCGTGTCAGTCCGGTCGATCTCAAGGGCACTCATGTCAACAGGGAAACTTTTAACTTCCAACATAATGTGGCTTGCCTCCTTTATTGATAAGCTGCCCCGCCTGTGAGGCGGGGCAGAACGTGTGATCTTAGTACAAGGGGAATACAGTCATGATCCATGCAACCGAAACAATGCACAGAATCGTGGCCGGAATCAGAGACTGTTTGATGAGGGAGGGAATATTGTAACCACCACTGGCCATACACATGGGAACTGCAGGAGTCGCCATGGGGGTCATAAAAGAGCTGAGGCAGGCAGACTGAACCAGGATAATGATCCCCACAGGGTTTGCCCCCATGGCTTTACAAGCCAGAATAGCGATGGGGATAAAAATGATCATAACCGTACGATTCATCATGACCTGTGTCAGCAGGAACGGAACAATAAAGAACACAAAGCCAATCAGATAGGGATTGCTGAGGGTGTTGGCAAAGTTCGCCAGAATATTACCAACGACCTCTCCTGCACCGGTTTCCGTCAGGGCTCCGCCCATTGCAAAAGAACCTACCAGCAGGAATGCCATGGGCCAATTGATTGCTTCAATCGCCTCACGCTCTTTCAACACGCCGAACAGAACCATAGCCACGGCGCCAGTCAGGCAGATAACCCAAGTGTCTACACGGAGCTGGCGCTGGAAAATCAGAGCCAGGGTGGTCAGAATGAAAATGATATAACCTGCACGCTCTTGGAAAGGTGGCAGCGCCTCCTTGTTATCTTTTCGGACCTTCATCTCACTTGTTTGCACGACAGGAGCATCCGGTGCAAACTTTGTTGCAAAAAAGATGCAGTAAACCATTACGGCGATAAGCATGGGAAGGCGAGCCTTCATGGGGTCTGTCAGCTGTACGACAAAATCCGTATATGCGTTGGCTTCCAGATAACCGTTTAGCTCAGCGGCCTGGGTAGCTCCGCTTCCCAGAGGCAGGGCCGAAACGGTAGCGATGCTGACGATAGCCAGCGGAAAAAGCGTCTTGGAAGGGCTAATCTTCATCTCATTGCAGGTGGCGATCATCATAGGAGCCATGATGCCAAATACAATCACGGAGCTTTGAATAAACTGGGCCAGTAAAGCAGCAACCAGAACATATCCCAGCATGACCATCATCAGAGAGCCTTTCGCAATCTTGTTAACACTGACGGCACACTTTTTAACAAACTGGGTGCGTGTAAATCCAGCAGCTACCACGAACATGGCCACGATCATGACAGCATTAGCATTCCCGAAGTAAGTCAGTGCTGTTTTGGGATCCAAACATCCGGTAAGAATAAAGGCTGCCATGCTGGTAAGCGCCGTTACTCCCATGGGGATTTTCCCCCATACATAACTTGCCATTGTCAGTGCGCAGATGATCAAACATACAATCAATGGGCTCATAACAGATCTCTCCTCTCATCAGTTAAAGTGTTCACACAAATCGGCACACATGATCGACCGCCACATCGGAGAATCCATATGCCTCCGCTTTGGTCAATTTCCCGTTGCACACCTCCTTCACTGTCTCTAACAGCTGTTCACCCGCTTCGTGAATAGTCTGGGTACCCTGGATGATGCCGCTGAGATCTACGTCCATGTTATCCTCCATCCACTGGTAGGTGTGCTGGTTAGCCGTTACCTTCAGCACTGGAACAATTGCATTGCCGGTGGGAGTTCCCCGTCCCGTAGTAAAGATAACAGCGTTGCAACCGCCCGCAACCATGGAAGTTACAGAAGAGATATCATATCCTGCAGTATCCATTACGACCGCACCGGTTTTTGTAGGACGCTCACCCTGCTGGAGAACCTCCACAATAGGCCGCGTACCGCCCTTTCGGATACATCCCAGACTCTTTTCGTCCAGCGTGGAAAGACCGCCTGCCTTGTTGCCCGGAGTGGGCTGTCCTGCTCGGCAATCCTGGCCAGCGCTGTTCAAATGAGCCTCATAGTCTTTACAAATCTGGATGATCTGATTATGTATCTCAGGTGAGCTGGCGCGCTTAGCCAGCACATGCTCGCCCCCAATCCACTCGATAGATTCACTCATCATTGTGGAGGCACCCAAATCCACCAGCAGATCGCTCAACTCGCCAACAGCAGGATTGCTGGCGATGCCGGAAGTCGCATCCGAACCGCCACATTCAATGCCCAGTAGCAGTTCCGAAATGTCGCATAATTCTTTCTGCTGCATTGCGGCTTCTGCCGCCATATCCCGCGCTGCACGAACAGCTTTCTCGATCGTCTTTAATGTACCACCCTCATCTTGTATGCCAAAAGAGACCACCGGCTTGCTTGTCATGGCCTGGATCTTCTCACGGAGTTTCTGATGAGGGACAGTTTCGCACCCCAGGCCAATGATGACAACCCCATAAACATTCGGGTTGCAGGCAAACCCCGTGAGTACCTTTTGAGACATCTCTGTATTTGCTGCCACATCGGAACAGCCAGTGTTAAAGATAATATTAACAGCTCCCCGCACCTGGCTCGCCACCACACGGCAGCTCTCGCTGCCGCAGGCACAAGTAGGTAAAATCAGAACATGGTTCCGGATACCTGCCCGGCCTTCGCTCCGTTTGTATCCCCAAAACTGCATATTATTACCTCCTCAAATAAACTCTTTGTCATAATCTCGTGGAACACTGAAAATATTCTCATGGCTGACCCAGTGACCTTTGAGAATGGACGTACTGGTGTGTCCAATCAGTTCTCCATATTTACGCACCTCCGCGCCTTGCGTTAAATACTGTAACGCCGCCTTATGGCAGTATGGAATATCTTCCTCTGCTGTCAGCGCATACACTTGCCCGTTCATTTGGTAGACAATCTGTTCGCCCTTCGCTACTGGGACTACACAGGTTACTACATTATCTTTGCTGTCCATCAGCAATGCATTAATCTTCATAATCAAAACCATCCTTTCCTGATGCAGTGTAGATTTTCACTTTGGTCAATACACAGCACTTTCACTGCATCAAACATGAATTTATCAAATTATGGCTTTTTGGTTTGTGGCACAGAGAAAGCGCTATTGTACCAGCTTCTTTGGAATTATCAGTTTTTTGAAGCCCCACCGCTTTCTCTCCATATATCCAATTTCTTTGCCTAAATTCAATATATTTCATTATATCTTTACAATATCAGAAAATTAATATATAATCAATTTAATGTTTTTTATATTTACATAAGAGGATTTTATGTATGAAAACCAGCATGGAATATATTTATCAGATTTATCTGGATGGCAGTCTCACGGAAGCTGCCGAGAAGCTCCATCTGACTCAGCCAGCACTTAGTTTGGCGGTTAGGCAAGAAGAAAAAAATATAGGATCTGCAATTTTTGACCGCAGTCAGCGTCCATGGACTCTGACCATGGCAGGTGAAACCTACATCAGAGTGGCCGAGCAGATAAAATGGTTGGAGTCCGATTTGTCCAGAGAACTAAAAGAACTTCGTGATCTGAATACCGGACAAATACACATTGGTGGCAGTCACTATATCAACTGCTTTTTCCTGGCGGAGATCCTGGCAGATTTTACGAAAAAGTACCCGGGCATTAAACTCCAGATTTCCGAAGACAGTTCCGCTCGTCTATCAAAACGACTTGAACGACGAGAGTTGGATATGACATTCAGTTGCGCACCTGAGCAAATCAATCGATTCAGGCATCAACCTGCTTTTTTTGATCATATCCTTCTTGCAGTCCCAAAGCAGATGGCACTTTCCCGTTCTATAAAAGAAAGTGCCATGTCTGCCTCAGACATCCAGCAAAAACGACATCTCTCTACGGATTGTCCTCGAGCTTCTTTACGTGAATTTCAAGAAATTGAATTTATTTTATTACAGAAAGGCAATAACCTTCATAATCGCAGTCTTGCTATGTTTGAAGAAGCTGGTTTTAATCCTAAGGTGAAAATGACACTGTCTCAGTTGGTGACCGCATATCGATTTGCAGAGCAGGGCCTGGGTGCCACCTTCATCAGTGACCGCATTATCTTCACCGCCCCGTCTGGAGAATTGTTATATTTTTCGATTGCTTCGCAGCATGCAAATCGTCTGTTTTATATGCTTTTATCCCAAAGAAATTATACTGCTCACTCAGTTAATGCATTTATTAAATTCATGCAAGAGTGGGTATTGGAGAAAGAAGGTGCGCATTTCCCATGAATCACAAAGCAACACCTATTTTAGAGATTTTTATAGAAACAGATGCGGCAAAGACAGTGAGCTTTACCGGGGCGCTCGGAAGTGTGAAAATGATCCCATTCCGCGGAACTGCCTCAGGACCCATTTTTTCCGGAATTGTAGAGCCATGTGGCGTGGACACGCAGATTACCAATCAAAACGAGGTCCGTCACATGTCTGCCCGGTACATGCTGACAGGTACCGACTCGGACGGAAAAACGTGTCATATTTATGTAGAAAACAACGGCTGGTTCACGGATGGAGCCCGACCCTCTCCATTTAGAACAGTACCGATGTTCCTTACGGACTCTCCAGGACTAACCTCGTTGCTTCACTGCAACCAGTTTGTCGGAGAGGGGACGCGTGATGAAAATGGTCTCTGCATAAAATTCTATCTTTTAGATACGCCACAGCTAAGTTGACCTTCTGAGTGCCGGTGTATGTCCATAAAACAAAAAGACCCAACCCATGGGTCTTTTTGCGTAATCATACATATTAGTATCTGTGTAAAAACGATTATCTGCGTCTTGCAGGCAGTTATTTTTGGATACTCAAAAGTTTTTGGGAGAAAGCCCCCTTGACAAATCTCATCTCAGCGTGATATGCTGGAAAAATACTGCGAAAGGCAGGGATGGGAGGTTGTTGCAGTCTATCAGGACGATGGCTTCACAGGTCTTAATATGGAGCGTCCTGATTTAC
>OLQM01004532.1_pt1 | contig 10561 bp, 9 predicted proteins | sample 1673161 | NCBI WGS metagenome assembly OLQM01 (sample SAMEA3136761, study PRJEB25190) | human gut metagenome | reverse complement strand
TGGTTGAACTGATTGTAGGAAAGAAAGGCAAGGGCAAAACAAAAGTACTGTTAGATAAGGTAAATGGTGCGGTAAAAGAGGCAAATGGAAGTATTGTCTACTTAGACAAGAGCACAAAACATATGTATGAACTCAACAATAAAGTACGTCTTATTGATGTATCCGGATTCCCTATTAAGAATGCAGATGAATTTGTAGGATTTATCTGTGGTATCCTTTCTCAGGATCACGATCTTGAGCAGATTTATCTTGACAGTTTCCTTAAGGTAGCAAAATTGGAAGATAAAGACATTACAGGTACTCTGGGACAGTTAGATGAGATTGGTAAACAATTTAATGTTACTTTTGTAATTAGCGTATCTTTAGACAAAGAAGAGATTCCTGAAGCGCTCCATGGTAAGATCAGTGTAGCTTTATAACCATCTTTTATTATTAATACTAAAAACTACATAACATAAATAAAAAGGATACCTGTTAAGATATTTTCAGCAGATATCCTTTTTATTGCATTTTGTAAGCATACCTGTTATCATGGAAAAACAATAAATATTAGGAGATGAGAGATATATGGAAGAATTATACAGAATAATTGAGCAAAAAATTAAAGATGCAGGATATCCAAGAGCAATTTCCGGTGAAATGGTTTACGGAGATATCTGCGACCAAATTGAAGGAAAAGAAAATGGCTCTTACGTTTTACTTTCCAAGGTTGAAGATGATGTTATTTTTGAATATCATATTACTGTAATGGATGATGAATTCAATCTTGGGTTACTGACAATACGTACTCCGGAAGGTGTATTTGAAACTGATTTTGATAAATAAAAATAGCTTTAACAGTTAGTAAATAGAATTCTGAAAAACATATCATCAACCAAACAGAATCAAGTATGTGACAGATATGTCTTATGTCTGTTATTTAAAGTCTATACAAAACTCCAGAGACATATCTGTCATTTTTCATACTTATCTTTTTATGTTTTTAATCTTCGCGTAAATGCACCGCTGTGGCCGCCTTACGACGTCTTGCATCATCCATAGCTGCATAATGTTTCTTTGTGGTGTTTACATCTCTGTGACCTAATACATCGGCTACAAGGTAAATATCGCCTGTTTCCTGATACAAAGTAGTACCGTAAGTACTGCGAAGCTTGTGTGGTGTGATTTTTTTTGTGGTCGTAATGGCACCTGCGTATTTTTTTACCAGATTTTCAACAGCCTGGATGCCAATCCTTTTTCGCTGGGTAGAATAGAAGAGAGCGTGTTCATGCCCTGCTACAGGAACGATATTCTTACGAACTTCCAAGTACTTTTTCAAAGCTTTTTCTACCTCATGTCCAAAATATACAACCATTTCATTTCCACCTTTTCGGGTGACTTTAATCCCATTATTTTTAAAATCAACATCTTCAACATCAAGTCCTACACATTCAGATACACGAATCCCGGTACCAAGCAGGAGAGTAACGATGGCAAGATCACGCTCCTTGGTTTTTTCATAATAAACACGTTTCTGTCCGGTAAGCTCATCGCCGCAGTGCTCTATATGATCCAATAACATGGCAACTTCATCAGCATCAAGACGTATAATATTTTTTTCATGAGTTTTCGGAACATCTACAAGAACAGTTGGGTTCGTCTGGATAAATTCATGTTTATAATAATATGCATAAAAACTTCTCAATGCAGAAATTTTTCTTTTCAGGCCACGTTCACCATTGGTTTCTGTTTTATCACCATTTTTATATACTTTAAGATATTCCTGATATTCCTCGATATCTATAGCTTTAAGCTGATCCAGAACATCAACGGTAAAATCTTTCATGGAATAGTCCTTAAAGGCAGGATTTTCATCCAGGAGAAACTGAAAAAAGATTCGGATATCATACGCATAGGAAATTCGTGTTTTGGTAGTAGTAAGCGGATCCATAGCACGAAAATAATCCTTGCAGAAATCAGGCAGTGTTTTCAAAACAGCTCGAAGCTTCAAAATATTTGAAATATCGGTCTGTTCATGGTAAGTGACTTTCTTGCTATCATTATAATAATCAATATATTTATCCATAAAAAATCTCCTTAAAAAAATTATTTTATACCTTCTTAATGTTAAGAATATTGTTGAGAATATTTAAGACATATAAATCATCAAAGTTGATAATGATTAATAATTGCAGAGAAAATGCCTTTGTCAATAAACGATTACAGCGCAAAGACAGCTGCAGCCTACATCTATATGAAAAACTCGCGTTTGTCGTATAGATGTAGATAACATAAAAACATACTACTTTCGTATGTTTTTATGTTATCTTATTGTTGCCAACCAGTACATCCATTTATTGTTTCCGGATTTATTTTTGCGTGCTAATTGTTTGTATTTATCAAATAATAACTTTTTTCTGCCTTCATGTCAAAAACATTGATTGAATTACTTAGCGTTCAATTTAAATTCTTTCTACAGCAATTTTTTGTCAATAATCTGGTAGTTTGCCCGATGTATATACAAGGCTTTTCCGTCAACCATAAGTTTCGTCATTTGGGGAAGGTCTTCCGGAACTTCCCAGTACACGTCATCTCCCGAAAAAGCCGCTATAGGCTGTCCCAACCGGGATTTGATCACTACTATACGTGATTTTCCAAAGTCATTAGTTTTACAGACAATCTGTAATAATGCGATTCAATTCCGGAAGCTCTTTTTTGAGAGCGATCAGTTTCCCATCTTTTAGAAAACAATGTCTGGAATAAGCGGTTGTGCAGATTTCATTTCTGCTCGCATTAAAAAATTTATAATTAAATTCCAGAGAAATTCCATTATACTGCTTAATGCCAACGCGAATCCGGATTTCATCATCGAAGAAAACCTGCTTTCTATATGCAACTGAAATTTCCACAACAGGGGAGATCACTCCCAACTCTTCTACTTTCTTATAGCTGAAACCCATCCGGCTCATATATCCAATCCTGGCCTCTTCCATCCATTTTACATAATTAGAGTGATGGATAATGCCCATCTGGTCTGTTTCATGATATTGCGCTTTTCTGTAATAAGTGTATGTTTTTTCTGATTCTTCCTTCATATACCATATATCCTTTTTTATATATTTATAAAATGAAAATAACTATACCACTCGCTTGTCTGCGAAACGATGTACTAAGGCGTGCAGATTGCGGGAATGATTTTTCAGACACGCTCTAGCTGAAACCGGTTAATTATGACGGTCTCTTCACATAATTCAGAGGATTCTGATTTACCCCATTAACCATAACCCCAAAATGAAGATGAGGACCGGTGCTGTTCCCGGTGCTTCCTACATATCCGATGATATCACCTTTTTTGACCTTATCTCCTACACTCAAATTTGGGTTAAATTTAGACTGGTGCATATATTCTGTGATAAGTCCCTTTCCATCATGATTGATCTTGGTATAATATCCGGCACCGCCTGACGCTGCCGGTGAAAGCATGGCAACAATGGTTCCTGATGCTGCCGCATAAATCGGTGTTCCTGTAGGAGCAGGAATGTCAATTCCTTTATGATTGGTAGAACCGACTCCTCCCGGAGATTCCCTGTTTCCAAAATAACTGCTGATATAGGAATAACCTGAGCTTAAAGGCCACCGAAAAGAAACTCCGTTCTGATAGTCAGGAATAAGAGAACCATCTTCTCCAACATAATGATTATCATCAATCCACTGATTTGTAACCAGAGCACCTGTGGAGGAACTCAGGTAATACTTCTCTCCATCTACAGTAACCCACCCACTTTCACGTTCACATGTAGAAGGATTCATATAATATTTCTTTCCGTCTACTGTCAGCCATCCAGAGGCCAGCACCCCATCTGATTTCGCATAATAATGAGCACTTTTTTTCGTGATCCACTTACTGCTGGCAAGTTTTCCGTCAGACTCAAAATAATATCTTTTCCCAGATGACGATTTCAGGATAATATCATCGTAACGGATTCCATTAGTTTTCTTAAAATAATACTTGTGTCCGTTGATCGTCTGCCATCCCGTAACCAGTTTACAATCTGATTTCCTGAAATACCGATAATAGGAATCCGGTTTATAGAAGCCTTTGACAAGTTTACCATTTGAAGCTGCATAATAATAAGAACCGTCTGTTTCTTTATACCATCCGCTTCTGACCAGCTGACCGGTATTTCTGTTAAAGGAATACCAGCTTCCCTTTACTTTCAGACGACCTTTTGCCATAGTGCCATTGGCCTGAAGATAATAGGTGGAATTCCCGCTTTTGCGAAAACAGTTTTTATACATTTTTCCTTTTTCATTAAAGCAGTAATATACATTATTTACTTTATGGAAACCGGATCGTATCACCCCGTCATTCCAGAAATAGTATTTATTCCCTGCAGCTGTAGTTACCCATCCGGTATGCATATATCCTTTTTTTTCATCAAAGAAATACGTTTTTCCATTTACTGTCTGCCAGGTAGTAAGCATTTTACCTTTTTCATTAAAACAGTACTTTTTCCCACTGATGGTCAGAATTCCGGCTTTGGCTGCACCGGTCTTTCCGAAATAGTACTGATTTCCTGCAGCACTTTTGTACCAGCCGGTAGCTTTTTTTCCATTCTTATCGTAATAGTACCAGCTTCCGTTTTTTTTCACAAATCCTGTCTGCTTTTTGGAAGTTGCTGCAGCCTGAACCGGTACAGAGAAACCGGAAAAGATTCCACCCTGCAGAGCCAGTGCCAGAACCAAAAGAAAAGCTGTCAAATATAACTTTTTTTTCTTCATAGTAACTCCTGTGTGTGTTTTTTTTGTAACTGTGAAGGTTTACTTATTTTTCTCTCGTTTATTCTTTAATTCAACATATCTGTTCTTCAGGAAAATCCCTGCTTTTTTGATATATCCCCATATTATGTTTAAAATCCGCAGGAGATATTTCCATATGGTTATGACCAGTCCGGAAAGCGGATTCCATATTTTCATAAAGAAATTATTTTTTCTCGCTTCCAGTTCTTCCGGTGAAACCTTGTGTTTTTCTTCCTTGCAAAGAGGAAGTACTTCACCTGTCTGTTCATCCAGACAGTCAATATTTATATATGTCTCCTCTTCTGCCGGCATTTTTTTGTCATTAAGAGAATGATTGATCAGTCTCCAGATCAGAGCATAAAGTACGGCAAATACAGGAACTCCTGCAATCATTCCCGGAACCCCAAAGAGACCGCCCCCGATCATGATGGCAACAATAACCATAAAACTGGAAAGTCCGGTAGATTCTCCGAGAATTTTCGGACCAAGGATATTTCCATCAAACTGCTGAAGAAGCAGGATAAAAATTGCAAAATACAGACCTTTTATGGGATCTACTACTAAAATAAGCAAAATACATGGAATGGCTCCGATGTAAGGACCAAAAAACGGAATGACATTTGTCACACCGATAATTACACTGATAAGAATTGGATACGGCAAATCCAAAAGCAACATTCCAAAATAACACAAAACTCCAATAATAGCAGAATCCAGAAGTTTTCCGTATATGAAACTGCCAAAAGTCTTGTCTGTAAAACGCATAACGCGTATAAGCATATTTGCCCATTTATGAGGCAATATGGCATATACCATCATTTTGCTTTTGGCAACAAATTTCTCTTTGTCTGCAAGTACATACAAAGCTACAATGGCACCGATCAGAAAATTCTTCATAAAGATCAGGATATCAAAAATACCTGCAGAAACATTTTTGAGCATATCCTGCATCTGCGGAAGAATATCGGTAGTAAGATACTCCTGTGCTTTTACAGAATACTGGTTGATCATATCGAGCATTTCAGGATTCAATTTCCATCCATGCTCAACAAATGAATTGAGCCACTTTTCAATAACTTTTACATAGTACGGAAAACTGTAAATAATACTCATGATACTTCGGATCAACTGAGGAAGCACCATCATCAGTAATGCGTAAATGATAATCCAGAACAGGAACATGGAAAAAAGGACACATCCCCATCGAATAGCCCGTTTTCCTTTTTTCTGTAACTTAATATTATGCTTTTCCAGCTGCGGATAGATCAGCTTCTGCTCAAAGAGATTGATCAGCGGACTGAGAATATAAGCAAGGATTACACCATAGATAATAGGCGCCATAATTCCCAGAAAAGTTTTGATTCCCACGATCAGGGTTTTCATGTGAAATATGCCATAATAAAACAGCATACTGGCGGCAATTACCAGAAAAGCGGTTACACCCCAGTGTAAATATCGGTTGTCCCAACGAAATTTCATAATGTCCTCCTTTTTAACATGGTATGATTATAGCATATATTTTAACAAATGTCATGAAAATTTAATATATATTAAAAAAAATTATAGCAGTCTTGTTACTGTTCATACACCACTATCCCGAGGCATACAAGCCAAAATTCCATTGCCGCAGGCAATCTGGAATGAATTGAAAAGACTGTTATAAATTCATCCAAAAACAGATACTTTACCAAGGATGTGGTAAAGTATCTGTAAAAATATAATCCTATTTATTTTTTATTGAATCAAAAATCTCAATTGCCTGAATGATTGCTTTTGCTGCACCATCAATTCCAAGTTTGCTGCTGTCTACGCAGAGATTGTAGCTTGAAGCAGCACCCCATTTCTTATTGGTGTAGTAATTATAGTAACTGGAACGGCTCTTGTCTGTCTTATTGATCATGTCTTTTGCTTCTTTTGCAGTTTTATTATGTTTCTGTGAAAGACGGTTAATCCTCCAGTCTGTATCTGCATGTACAAATACACTGAAACAGTCTTTATACTCTGACAACGCATAATCTGCACATCTTCCGACCATAACGCATGGACCTTCGGAGGCCAGTTTCTTGATTGCATCAAACTGTGCAAGAAATACTTTGTGGTTCATAGGCATATCTGTAAATCCTGAAGAAGAATAACCAAATGAGTAGGTATCCATAACCAGAGAATATAAAAAGCTGTTAGTTGGTCTTTCATCATGATTCTCAAAAAGTTCTTTGCAGATACCGCTTTCATTTGCTGCGTGTTCGAGAAGTTCTTTATCATAACATTTAATACCAAAATATTTGGCAACTTCCTGACCTATCTGTCTTCCTCCACTGCCGTACTCACGACCAATTGTAATAATTGAACTCGTACTATTCATAGTCTGCACTCCCTTCTGTTACATATTCGATAGACATATTATACAGTATTTCCAAAAAAATGCAAACTACTTTCGTAATTTTTCTAATAATTTAACGAAATATTCAGGTAAAGGAGCTGTAAATTCCATATATTCGCCCGTTGATGGATGAACAAAGCCAAGAATCATTGCATGAAGCGTCTGTCCCTGCAGATGATAAGGATTCTTACCGGAACCGTACACTTCATCACCCAGAAGTGGATGACCGATACTTGTCATATGCACACGAATCTGATGCGTTCTGCCTGTTTCCAGACGGCATTCCACATAAGTGGCATTTTTGAAACGTTCCAAAACTTTATAATGTGTGACAGCATCCTTGCCGTTTTTATAGTTGACAGCCATCTTTTTGCGGTCAATCGGATGGCGCCCGATGGGACCTTCGATCGTCCCTTCGTCTTCTTTCAGTACTCCTGCTACGATTGCCCGGTATCTACGCCTGATAGAATGCTCTTTTAACTGTTCTGCCAGGTTGCGGTGTGCATTATCATTCTTGCATACAAGAAGTGCACCTGTGGTATCCTTATCGATTCTGTGGACAATACCAGGACGCAGAACACCATTGATCCCCGACAGATTGTCCTTACAGTGAAACATAATAGCATTTACCAATGTTCCGGAAGTATGTCCGGCACTGGGATGAACCACCATCCCCTTTGGTTTATTTACAATAAGTACATCATCATCTTCATAAAGAATATCCAGAGGGATATCTTCCGGAAGTATATCCGGCTCTTTTATGTCAGGAACTGCTACGGAGATTTCATCTCCTTCCTGAACTTTGTAGTTGGCTTTTACAGCAGAACCATTGACGGTTATTTTCTGCTCTTTAAGCAGCTTTTGAATATAAGAACGTGACAATTCTTCGTTCATTTCAGAAAGATAGCGGTCAATCCGGATACCGGACTGACCGTCAGAAACCTGATAATTAAGAATTTCCATAATACTAATCCTTTTTTATTCTTAAGAAGTCATAATCTTCATCATTTTTGTATCTGAAACACACCAGCATAACAAGTAATATGCCACTGCATACCACATACATATCAGCTATATTAAATACCGGAAAATCAATCAGTGAAAAATAGATAAAATCCACAACATAGCCTCTGCATACTCTGTCAATAAAATTTCCAAGAGCACCGGAAACCATTACCAGTGCAGTTACTGACAGCGGCAGATAATATCTGTTTTTCGGGATTCTGGCATATACATAGATAAATACACCAAAAAACAAAAGGCACAAAATCACAAACACCGGAATTTTACCTTCAAACAATCCAAAGGCCATTCCACGATTTTCGAGATACCGTAATTGAAGAACTCCTGGAATGAGAGAGATATCAGGCTGATCTTTCAGTTGTGCCAGAACAAGAGATTTACTTCCCTGATCCAGGATTGTCAGCAAAAGGATAATAATACAGCCTCTAATCCAGTGCATACATGAAGATACGGAGGAAACAGCTGTCATATCAGAATCTCCCGGATTGCCTGGAGCAGTTCCTCATCTGTGACAGTTTTGTCTATAAAACTTTTACCGATCCCGTCCATAAGGATAAATTTAATATGACCGGCTTCCATTTTTTTGTCTTTTTTTGTTGCTGCCAGGACATCCCCGGCATTCAGTGAATCAACAGAAAGAGGAAGATTATAAGAATGGCACCCTTTTCTGATCTCTTCGTATTCTTCTTCTGTTAATAATCCTCTCTGCATGGAAAGATAAGCGGCAGCGATCAAACCGACTCCAACACACTGTCCATGAAGCAGCTGAAAGTTTTTCATTTTTTCGACTGCATGTCCGACTGTGTGACCAAGATTTAAAAGTGCACGTTCTCCCTGCTCCTTCGGATCACGCTCTACCACACCTGCCTTGATCTCGCAGCATCTGCGGATCATTCTGGAAAGCATACTCAGATCCAATTTACTGATCTCAGACTGATTCTTACATACAAAACGGAAGAACTCTTCATCGCAGATCAGTCCTGTCTTAAGAATTTCACCCATTCCACAGGTGAATTCCCGATTCGGAAGAGACTGCAGGGTACTCATATTCATATATACAAGGCGGGGCTGATGGAAAGCTCCTACCATGTTTTTGTACTGAAGGAAGTCAACACCTGTTTTACCTCCTACGCTGCTGTCAACCTGTGCCAGAAGCGTGGTAGGAATCTGGATAAAATCAATTCCGCGAAGATAGGCTGCAGCACCGAAGCCGGATAAGTCTCCTGTTACTCCGCCTCCAAGAGCAACCACCAGACTTTTGCGGTCAAGCCCATTCTCAATAAGGCACTGGAAAAGATCCTGTACGGTATCAAGATTCTTGTGTGCTTCTCCTGCGGGGAAAGTGAACTGGCATACATGATCGGATACTTTCAAAAGCTCTGCTTTCACCTGGTCTGCATAGAGAGGTGCTACTGTGGAATCTGAAACAATACACATGCTTTTCCCTGCAAGACCTTCGTCTGTTAGGGCCTGTGAAAGAAAAGAAAAGTCATTTTCAAAATAAATGGGATAACAGAACTCCCCGTCACGTTTTACAAGTAATTTTTCTTCTGCCATAGTTAAATCCTCTCCAAATGTATTATTGTTTATACGTATTTTCGAATGCGGACACCAAGGCGTCCTTTCTTTGTCTGTCTGGATACACCATCATAGATAAAGCGTCCTTTGCTGCGAACGGAAATAATATCGCCTTCTTTTGGCTCATATCCATTGGAGGTGATCAGTTTGCCGTTTACAAACACAAGACCGCTTTCAATAAAAGAAACCATGCTGCTTCTGGACGTCTGAAAAGCCAGCCCGATGAGAGCATCCAGCCTTACAGAAGCGCAGGTGCCATTTATCATTTCAAATTCAGGTTCCGGAATCTCTTCTGCCTGCTCTACTCTGGAAACCAGCACGGTAGTATGTTTTACCCGGATAAGATTTTCAATAAAAAAGTCAGACATTTTATGAAGGCAGAAAAACCAGGCTTCTTTATCCTTGATGAGGATATCACCAACTACACTGCGGTCAACGCCAAGATTCAGGAGCGCTCCAAGATAATCTCTATGTCCAAGCTCCTCAGAAAAACGAAGAGCCTTGGGCTCTATTTTCAGGCAGTCAATAGGATAATCCCAGGAAAAACCAAGACCTCCGGGGAAAAAAGCTGCCATCTGCCGTTCTGCATGCTCATAGCCACCGAAAAGCTTTACCTCTACGCCCATCTGGTGAAGCTTAAGGGAAGCAAGCATATTTTGTTCATTTAAGTTAAGAAAATCCGTAAAGGTGACAATATCTCTCTGGTAAGAGAGATTTGCCAGCTCCCGGATTCTCTTAAGTAAAAATTCATCCTTATCCATAAAAATTAATATCCAGCTCTTACAGAAGGGGTAGCGCCGC
>OLQM01004528.1_pt1 | contig 10578 bp, 10 predicted proteins | sample 1673161 | NCBI WGS metagenome assembly OLQM01 (sample SAMEA3136761, study PRJEB25190) | human gut metagenome | reverse complement strand
TCCCGGCTCCCGGCACGACAAGACAACAACCCCGAAAATCCGCCGCGCCGCGCATACGGCAAAGGCGGATAATCCAGGGACACAGGGGCATGAACGCCCGAATGCTACGGCAGGCAAGAGCCCGGGACTTGGCCCCCCCAATGCAAAGCAGGCCGGAGTGTACACTCCGGCCTGCTTTCTTAATTTTTCCACAGGGCTATTCCAGCCCCTCTTCGGGATCGGCCACAAGGATACGTCCGCAATATTCGCAGACGATAAGTTTCTTGCCCTGGCGAATCTCCACCTGGCGCTGCGGGGGAATCCGGTTGAAGCAACCGCCGCAGGCATCGCGCTTCACGGTCACGACCGCCAGCCCGTTGCGCACATTGCTGCGGATGCGGCCATAGGCCGACAACAGGCGCTCGTCGATCTTGGCCTTGACCCGGTCGGCCTGTACTTCGTACTCTGCGACCTGGGGTGCGGTTTCAGCTTCGATCCCTTCCAGTTCGTTCTTCTTGGCAGCCAGGTCGGCGGCACGGCCTTCCGCTACGGCTTCGGCCTCCTCCAGCTGGAGTTTCTTGGCTTTCACACCGGCGACGTACTCCTTGAGGCGCTTCTCGGCCAGTTCGATCTCCAGTTCCTGGTACTCGATCTCCTTGGTAATGGCATCGAACTCGCGGTTGTTGCGCACGTTGTTCTGCTGCTCCTTGTAATTGCCGATGAGAATCTTGGCCTGGTCGACCTCGCGCTTGCGCTGCTTGGTGAGTGTGTTCAGCTCCTCGATTTCGGCATTGATGTTGTCGATCCGGGTTTTCAGGCCGGTCATCTCGTCTTCGAGATCCTGAACCTCGAGAGGCAGTTCACCTTTCACCTTGTTGATTTCGTCGATCTTGCTGTCGATCTTCTGCAATTCATAGAGTGCGATGATCTTCTCCTGCATCGAATAGTCAACGTCGGCAGTTTTCTTCTGTGTTGCCATATAATGTACGTGTATAGTTTAGACTTAAACCAAATAGTTCACCGGATTGCGAGAGCTTTCACTCTTGCGAACCGCAAAGGTAATCAAATTTTTCGACAAAATATCAAATAAAATCTGAATTGCGCAATATTCGCTTTCAAAATGGCCTATATCCGCTACGGTGAGAGCTTTATCCGGCGTCATGAAGTCGTTGTACTTCATATCCGCCGTGACGTATATGTCAGCCCCGGCACAGCGTGCGTCGCCGATCATCGAAGCCCCCGCACCGGTGCAGACCGCCACGCGCCGCACCTCGGGCGAAGCGATGTCGCTGTGGCGCACGACCCGAACGCCCAGCACGCGCTGCATGCGGCGCATGAACTCCACCGTGGCGACCGCCGCAGGCAGCTCGCCCACCACGCCGAACCCGACCTTTTCGTCCGCCTGCGCGGGTTGGAGCACGCGCAAATCCCCCACGCCCAGCATCTCGGCCAGCCGCCAACTCATCCCCTCGGGGGCGCTGTCCAGGTTGGTGTGGCACGCATAGAGCGCAATGCCGCCGCGGATAGCCCGCTCGACGCAGCGCTGCACCTGGTCTGCCGAATTGAAGCGCTTGAGCGCATGGAAAACGATCGGATGGTGCGTGATGACCATGTCGCACCCTTCGCGTTCGGCCTCGGCCATCACCTCGTCGGTGACGTCCACGGCCAACAGCGCCCTGTGCACCTCGTCGTCCGGGCGCCCCACGATCAAGCCTGCGTTGTCGTACGATTCCTGCCATGCGAGCGGTGCGAAACGCTCGATGACATCGGTCACTTCCCTGATTAGCATAGTATCCTGATTTGTCTGGTTATCATTTTTTCCGCCCCGGCGGGGCCATCCGCCCTGCGGCCGCGGCACTGCGCTTTCCGCCTTGCTGTGCAGCCTTCCCCAAGGGGTGCGGCGCCCGTTGCGCCCCTAAAAGAGCGACTGTTCGTAAAAGGCGAAGAGCTCCTTGTGTTCCGGCTCCTCCTTTTTGCGGCGGGGCTTGCGCGGACGTTTCGACGCGGGCTGCCCGGGTTCGGCGGCCCCCTGCGCCGCGGCATCCTCCGGGACGATCTTCACCACGGGTTTCGCCTTGCGGCGGGGCACTGCCGCTCCGGCCTCCGCCGCCGGGACTTCGGCCTCCCCGTCGGCGAGGAGTTCGCCCTGGCCCGCCTTCAGGTCTTCACGCACCTCGACCAGCAGCGCACGGATGCGTTGCAGGCGCTCCATCAGCTCGGCATCGCGCTGCACGCCGCCCTCGGCCGCAGGCTTCTGCTTCAGGGCCTTCTTGGCGCCCTCGAGGGTCATGCCCCGCTCCTTGACCAGGTGGTAGATCAGTTTGAGGTTCTCCACATCCTGCGGCGAGAAGAGACGGTTGCCTTTCTTGTTGCGCTTGGGGCGGATGACGCTGAACTGCGACTCCCAGTGGCGGATCAGCGACGCATTGACGTCGAACATCTCGGCCACTTCGCCCATCGAATAAAAAAGTTTCTCGGCCATATCTATCGTTTAATAATTCGCAATGTATTGGGGTACATGTTATTCACCCGGTTACCGATCCGCTTCGCAAACCCGAGCGCCCGCCCGCGGGCACACACCAGGTTCACCCCTTCGGAAAACGCCCCGGCGGCGACCTCCTGCCTGCGCAGGTAACACAGCGCCTGCGCCTCGTCCAGCTCCGCAGCGGGCACCGCCTCGCGGTTCAATCCGCAGAAGAACGCCAGCGCCGGATCGGGCCGCAGGCTTCCCTTGAAGAGCTGCCCCATCGCCACGCCCGCATAGATCACGGGCAGCGCTTCGCCGAGCGCCTTCACGGCCTCGGCCTGCGCGACGTAATATCCGTAACAGGTATCGCCCACCGCCGCGAAGCACATCCGCTCCGGCGTGCGAACCCAACGGCGCAGCTCAGCCGCGGACGCCTTGTCCACCTGCGCAAATACCGTGCGCCGCGCCTTCGGGGTGCGGCAACGGCCGCCGGCATCATAAGCCTTGCAGGCCACGGCGGCGAAAAAACCCTCGCCGCGTGCCCGGTAGGGATAGAACCGGTAGGTGCGGAAAGCCCCCACCCGGCCGCAGACGATCCCCCACGCCCCGTCGACAGCCATGTCTTCCGCCTCTGCGACCTCGTCGCCCGCCCATGCGAGCATACGCTCCAAAGCGCCTTCGTCCTCGTCGCGGTTGAAGGTGCAGGTGCTGTATATCAGCCTGCCACCGGGTTTGAGCGCACGCCATGCTTCACGTAATATCCCGTCCTGCCTTGCGGCACAGAGCTTTACATTCCCCTCACTCCATTCGGCGCGGGCCTGTGCATCCTTGCGGAACATCCCTTCGCCCGAGCAGGGGGCATCCACGGCCACCATGTCGAACCACGCCTCGAAGTCGCCCAGTTGCCGGGGTTCGCAGGTCGTCACGGCGACATTGCCCGTACCCCACTTGCGGACGTTGTCCGCCAGTACCTGCGCACGGCGGCGGTCGATCTCGTTGGCGACGACCAGCCCGCCGGGCCCCGCGAGCGAGGCATAGAGCGTCGTCTTGCCGCCCGGGGCAGCGCAAAGGTCGAGGATTCGCTTCCCCGCAACCCCCTCTCCGCCCATCAGGCGCCCCACGAACTGCGACGACGCCTCCTGCACGTAATATGCCCCGGCATGGAAATCGCTGTCGAAGGTGAACTGCGGCCGCACCGCCAGGTAATACCCGTCGGCGCACCAGGGTACACGGCCGTCGGCGTTTTGCAAAACCGGAAGCGGGGCGGGCACATCCGTCCCGGAGCTCCCCTGCGACGATCCGTATCCTCCCGGTGCCGCCCCGGTGCCGTCCTGCACCGCTCCGGGTTCGGCCGCACCGGCACATTTGGCAGGGTTCAGCCGCACGGACACGGGCGGCTCGGTATCGAGTGCGGCGCACAGCGCCGCCCCCTCTTCCGGCCCCAGCTCCGAAAGGACGCGTGCGGCGAATTTCTCAGGCAGCGTCATGCGTCGCTATCTGTTTTCGAGCGCATCGAGGCGCGCACATATCTTCTCCAGCACCGTAGGGTCGGAGACGAAATCCTCATGGTCTTTGTCGACGACCAGCACATCGCCTTCGTAGATGTTGTCGATCCAGTTGTTATACTTGTCGTTCAGACGCTTGAGGTATAATTCGTCGATGTTCATCTCGTATTCGCGGCCGCGCTTGCGGATCTGCGAAATGAGCGTCGGCACGCTCGCCTTGAGGTAGATCAGCAGGTCGGGCTTGGGGATGAGCGTGGTCATCAGCCGGAACAGTTTCATGTAGGTTTCGATGTCGCGCGAGGCCATCAGCCCCATTTCGTGGAGGTTGTCCGCGAAGATATGCGCATCCTCGTAGATCGTGCGATCCTGGAAGATCGCCCCCGAATCGCGGTTGTCGGCCAGCATGTCCATCGTCTGCTGGATGCGGCTCCCGAGGAAATAAATCTGCAAATTGAACGACCAGCGGTTCATGTCCTCGTAGAAATCGCCGATGTAGGGGTTGTTGCACTCCTCGAGGTAGGCTTTGGCGTTGTAACGCTCGGTCAGAATCCGGGTCAGCGTGGTCTTCCCGCTTCCGATATTGCCTGCAATGGCTATATACATATTATACGATATTTGTTTTACATTTTAAATACTGCCCGGCCGCTCCGGACAGCCGCCGGAGTGCTCCGCAACGGTGCATCACGGCATTACGCCGCAGCAACACGCGCCGTCACTTCGCTTCCCCGCCGAACGCCAGTATCTCGTCGGCCACACGGCGGTCGTTGACCAGCCGCGGCACCTTGTTCTTGCCCCGGGCACGCATCCACGCGAGGAAACGGCCGTGGCCGACGACCGTCAGCCGCTGCCGCTCGAGCGTCGTGCGGCGTTTGGCGTCGTAGTCCGAATTCACGGCCCGCAATTCGCGGTCGAGCGCCTCGGCGAAATGCTCGCGGCTGTCGGGCTCGCGCTCGAACTCCAGGATCCATTCGTGGGCGCCCCGCTCGCGCAGCGACATGTAGCACGGCGCCACGGTATATTCCCCGACCACGGCCCCCGTTTCGTTGCAGGCGGCCAGCAGTGCGCGGTCGGCGTTGTCGACGATCAATTCCTCGCCGAAGACATTGATATACTGTCTCGTACGCCCCGCGAAACGAATGCGGTAGGGATTCGTCGAAGTGAATTCCACCGTATCGCCGATCTCGTAGCGCCACAGGCCGTTGTTCGACGTGATGAGCATGGCGTAGACCTTGCCGCATTCCACGCCTTCGAGCGGCACGACGGTATCCCCGCTGCGGAACTCGAAGAAATTGCCGTAGTCGAGCATCAGCAGCATGTCGCTCCGCGACGGGTCGTCGGCCAGCGCGAAGAACCCTTCCGAGGCGTTGTAGGTCTCCATGTACTGCATCCTCTCCGAAGGGATCAGCGCCTCGAACGAACGGCGGTAGGGGGCGAACTCCACGCCCCCGTGGGCGAACATGCAGAGGTTGGGCCACACTTCGAGCAGGTTCTCCCGCCCCGTATAATCCAGCACGCGGCGCATCATCGCCAGGTTCCACGACGGCACCCCGGCGAAGGCCGTGATATTTTCGCCCGTGCACTCGCGGCAGATGGCCTCGACCTTGCGGTCGAAATCGGGGATGATCGCCGTGGCGGTGCGCGGCGCCCGGAACCAGCCGCTCCAGAACGTCGTTTCGTGGATCAGCACCGCCGACAGGTCACCCACAAGGTTGCGCCCCTCGCGGCTGCACGACCCGCCGAGGGTCAGCGTCTTGCCGTCGAAAACCTTCGTTTTCGGGTTGTTGGCCGCGAATACCGTCGCCACGTCCCGCATGCCGAGCGTGTGGTTCCACCAGAGCGACTCCTCCGTGACGGGAATGTACTTGCTCCGGTCGGAAGTCGTGCCCGACGAGCGGGCAAAGAGTTTCACCCGCCCCGGCGCGGTGACGTTACGCTCCCCGGCCAGCATCTTTTCGATATAGGGTTTGAAGGTTTCGTAATCGAACGTCTCGACCATCGACTGGAACTGCTCCACGCTGCGGACATGCCCCAGGTCGTACCTCCACCCGAATTCCGTCCCGCGCCCGCGGCGCAGCAACTGCCTGAAGATACGCTCCTGCGTCTCGGCAGGACGGCGCCGGAAACGGTCGATAGCCCGCTCGCGCTGCGAAAACCAGGCCTTGAATAATATGCTTCTAAACGACACTTGTCTGTTCGGTTTCATTTTCCGCCGGTGTGCGGGCCCCGGCGCACGCCGGGCCCGACAGCACCGTCGTCAGTTAAAAAAGTATCCCACTTTGCCCACCGACGCAGGCATGGCGAAGACCACCACGCGGTCGTAGGGGTTGATTTCCATGTTGTCCACGGCGATGAAGACCTTCTCGCCGCGCACGATGCCGCCGATGATCGTGTCCTCGGGCAGCCCCAGGTCTTTGATGCGGCTCTTCACGGCCGGCGCATTGGGCTTGACGATGAATTCCAGCACCTCGGCGTCGCTGCCCGTAAGGCACTTGATGGCCTGCACGTCGGTCGACATCGTGAAGCGGAAGATGTTCGACGCCGTCACCAGTTTCTTGTTGATGATCGTGTCGATGCCGATCGACTCGGCCAGGTTGATGTAATTGAGGTTCTCGACCTCGGCGATCACCTTCTTGACGCCCATGCGCTTGGCGAGCATCGCCGCGAGGATGTTGGTTTCGCTGCGCCCCGTCACGGCCACGAAGGCGTCCATGTTCGAAAGCCCCTCTTCCATCATGGCCTCGGTGTTGCGGCCGTCCTCGTTGATGATGAGGGTCTTTTCGAGCATCTCCGCCAGCCGGTAGGCCTTCTCGGCGTTGTAGTCGATGAGCTTGATGTTCACCTCGTCCTGCAGCTCCGTGGCGATGCGGATGCCGATGCGCGACCCGCCGAGGATCATCATGTTCTTGATCTCGATGTTCGACTGTCCCGAAAACTCCATGACCTGTTTCACGGCATCCTGGCGGGCGATCACATAGATCGCATCGCCCTCCATGAACAATTCGCCGCGGCGCGGGATGATCGTCTGCCCGCCGCGCGTGATGGCCACCGTGCGGTAGCTCAGCGGGGCCTCGTCATCGTCGAACCCCTCCAGCGGCTTGCCCACGAGGGGCGAGGTCGGCTCCAGGTGAAAAACCACCAGCGAGAGCTTGCCGCTCGAAAAATCGACGAACTCCGTGGTCGAAGTATGCCCCAGGAGGTTGATGACCTCGCTGGCCGCAACCTTCTCGGGGTAGAACAGGTAGTCGATGCCCATGTCGATGAACATCTCCTTGTTGTTGGGTTCCAGGTATTCGTTGTTGTCGATGCGGGCGATGGCTTTTTTGGCCCCGAGCTTCTTGGCCAGCATCGCCGCCACGACATTGTCGTTCTCCACGTGGTTCACGGCGATGAACAGGTCGCACTTGCGCACCTGCGCCTTGCGGAGCACAGCGAAGGTCGTCGAATCGCCCTCGACCGAAATCACGTCGGCAAGGCTCCCCACGTCGGAAAGCAACTTCTGGTCGGCGTCGATGATGGTAATGTCGTGGCCGTTGCCACTGAGCATTTTCGCCAGATGGCTCCCCATCTCGCCCGCACCCGCTATCACAATTTTCATAGTATTGCGTCTGTTGTCGTTTCGTTTCAGCGCCGCCCGCCGACAGGATAAGGCAGCATTTTTGCAATTTATCTTACAAATGTATACATTTGTGGCCGAAAGCCAAAATTTCAGCACATAAAAATACCTATATCGTCATGCCAACGTGGTTAATCGTTTTCCTCTTCGCCCTGGGCGCCGTAGCCCTCTTCGTCGTGGGCATGTCACTGACGCTGATGATCAAGGGACACCATATCGACTCGGAAATATCGACCAACAAGAACATGCAGCGGCTGGGCATCCGGTGCGCCGTGCAGGAATCGCGCGAGGACTCCGGACAAACAGACTGCGCCGACGCGGGCTGTTCGGGCAACTGCTCGGCATGCGACATCGAACAGACAACGAAAAAAGAGGAGTGACGCTCCTCTTTTTCGTATCAATCGCTCTCCTTGAACCTTATCAGGATGTGCTTATCAAGGTTGATCCATGACATCCGGTCGTATTGGGCACTATTCCTGAAAAATACGGTTTTCAAGACGGGCGAATTGTCACAGACCAGGCTTTCCAAATATTGCAACCCGCTCACATCGAGCTCCTCCACATCGCAGCCCGACATCCTCACGTATTTCAAAGCAGGATATCTCGACAAATCGACAGCTGCCACCGGCAGGTTCCTCAAATCCAGATTATACAAGAGCCCGTTCCGGGCAAAAGAATCCAGCGAGCGCAGTTTGCACGCCCCCTTATCCGCACACACCAACTCACACCAGTACAAATTGATAAGATAACTAAAATCAGAGAGGGATTCGAACCCGCTGCAATCGGTATCGAACAACTCCCGGACATAAACTGCCTCATGGCGGGAAATCCGCCCGTCCCCGTTCTTGTCAAAATTCCTTGCGGCCAGTGCCACCTCTACCGCCGCATCGGCAAAGACAAGGTTTTCATCTCCGGCCACCTCCAAAACGACATCGTCGTCACCAAATATGCCCGGTGCCTGCCGCCAATCCAGCGAGATCCGCATCCCCGCATTGCCCTCACACCAAATCATAGTAATATCCCCGCACGGCCTCACATCAAGGGCGGAAATCCCGTTATTCGCACAATCTATGGATTTCAAGCCGGGAGTTTCGGAAAAGTCCAGGTTGCGAAGCCGGTTATTCAGGCAAAGCAAAAAGGTCAACACAGGTAAATTTTGCAAATCGAGTTTTTCCAGGTTATTGGCCGCACAATCGACACGGCTTAGGTTCCGGAGACCATCCACAACGATTTCTTCGAGTTTGTTCCCCGCACAACACAAAGTCCTGAGTTCCACATTCCGGCTGACATCGAGCCGCACCAGATTACCCCCGGCAGATTGGTTACAATATAAAGACTGTAATCCGGTAAAGTATTCGATCCCGTCCAGCGACCGGATATCCTTATCGTCAAAATCCAGCGACACCACATTTTTGATTTCACCGACCGTAAGTACACCATCCCCGTTACGGTCGTACGTCCGCAGGCAAAATACCCCGAATGCGTCATCGCCGAATACGGCCACCGTATCATCGGTCATGGCGGGCGGCTTTACTTTTTCCTCCGAACAGGATACGCCGAGCAACAATCCCAGCATACAGAACAGGGAGATTTTTTTCATGGGAGGCAAGCTTTGACACATCTAAATTAACAGTTTTTGCCCGAAAGTGCAACTATTCCAAGTAAAAACAGCACAACGGGGCAAGCACACGAAAAAAGGCGGAAACAAATCCGCCCTGACTTACCGGTTCCGCATTGCTGCGGCGTCAAATCTTGCAGTACTTCGACCGGCAGACGAACCACGGGTTGCGCAGGTCTTTTTCGTTGTAGCGCAGCACCCCGTCGTCGGGCAGCGTGCGCGTCCGGCCGCCGGCCTCGGCGAGGATCAGCTCCCCGGCCGCCGTGTCCCACTCGTAAGTATGCGTCGTGCGGACATAATAGTCGACCCGCCCCTCGGCCAGCAGGCAGAACTTATACGAACTGCCCTGTTCGACGATCTCCAGGTCGGGGTGCGTCGCGCGCAGGCGGGCGATATGCTCGGCGGTCTCGGGCGTCTGGTGCGAGCGCGACACGGCCACACGCAGGCGGGGATGCGGACGCACGGCCTCGCACTCCAACGGCAGGCGCGTCCACCCGGTGACGATCTCGTCGTAGGTATATTCCGCCCCGGAATCGGGCGCCACATGCTCCTTGACATACGAGCCTGCATCCCGCCCCGCGATATACAGCTTCTCGAAATAGGGCACGTAAATCACCGCCCCCATGCAGACATTGTTCTCCATCAGGGCGATGTTGACCGTAAATTCGTTGTTCCCCTTGATAAATTCGACCGTCCCATCGAGCGGGTCGACCAGCCAGTAGAGTTCCCAGTTGCGGCGCTCGTCGTAAAGCATTTCGCGCCCCTCCTCGCTCAGGATCGGGATGCGCGTCGGGCCCAGGTATTCGCGGATGGTTTTGTGCGCCAGCCGGTCGGCGAGCGTAATCGGCGTTTTGTCGTCTTTGAGGCTTATATCGTAATCGTCGAGGTTTTTATAGACATTCATTATCGAGGCTCCGGCCCTGACTGCCGCATTGATGAGCGGCGGCAGCAGATACATCCTCACCTTGTCGTTTATCATCGTAGCTCTTCTTTTGAGTTCGGTAACTTCGGTTGCCATGGTAAAGGTAACAAGAATTTATGACATTGTGAAATTTTTAACAGCTATTTCACGCCGAACCTCCCCGGGCAGCTTCGGCGCAAGACAAAACCTCCTGTGCGGGGCGCCCGCCGTTGCAGGGACGGCACGGCGTCATGCGGCACTGTCCGCGGCGACCCCGCCCAAAACCATGCCAGAGCCGACCGTGCCGAAAAAAAATTCGCGCGGGATGTTGCTTATAAAATAAATATGCGTATATTTGCACTCCGAATTATGTTCAAATACATATATCGCATTAAATGTACGTTATAGTAGAGATTGCAGGTCAGCAATTTAAAGCTGAGAAAGGTCGGAAACTTTATGTTCACCGTCTTCAGGGCGAAGAAAATTCGTCCGTAA
>OLQM01004525.1_pt1 | contig 10583 bp, 9 predicted proteins | sample 1673161 | NCBI WGS metagenome assembly OLQM01 (sample SAMEA3136761, study PRJEB25190) | human gut metagenome | reverse complement strand
GCTTTCCGGGAAAATTGACATTGAACAGCTGCACGGCGAGGAGAAAAGTCGTTCATGATTACCTCGAACTCGTCATAATAGTTCAAATTCTTTCCTAATATACACCATGGCTGAGGCACGGATATAGTCAATATTTGATCCTGCCCATACGCGTTCAATGGGGCCTTTGTGCATTAAATTATTGACACATGCCCAGTTTGTGATTCCTCACAAACTGGGCAAAAAAATAGGCGAGGGACCAGTCAGATCCCTCGCCTTTGGCATACAAATAAAATGCGTTCAGATTATTTTCTCTGAGGCTTGTTACACGGGAAGATGAATAAAAACTAGTTATTTCTGATAGTTGCCCCAGGGTTTTTGACCCCTTTTTACCGCAATTTTCCTAAGATCAGAGGTTGATTTCATCTCATCTACATCGTTCTCTTTCCAATCATTAAGCATAGGAACGCACTCACGGAATCGTGCGGTAACCTCCACCGACAAACCAGCCATCTGCAGCTAAGGCACGATAGGTTGCGTATTTCCAGCTGTTAGGCCGATTCAAATAGAGATTACGCTCATCATCGAGGAATTGCTGGACGGCTGCAGTGCCACCACGACTATCCTGCAGAATTAAACGATCACGGATACTCGACAACTCGTTACTGGCATTGCTCGTAAAAGTGATCCGGAGCCCGCAGGCGTTAAAATGCCGCTTAACGCGATTTTGATCAATCGCGGACCAAGCCTGAGGAGGCGCAGTGTCGAACACTAGTGCTGGCGGCGGCCCGTGATCGAGTGTTGCTCGCACCCAAGCATCCGTCAACAGATGTTGGTCGAAATAGGGATGGAAGGTTTGTTCTCCAGCGGTGGCGGGATACTTCGTTCGCTTAGTATCGTTGCAAAAGTGACAGGATGGCACAAGGTTGATTGGCAGAATTGCCAGATTAGGATATCGCGACTTGGGAAGATGATGGTCACAATGGACCACCGTTCCAACACCGCATAGTGGACAAATGTTATTCGGTGCAGCATTGCGTATGCGGTCATAGACTGCACGGGCCATCCCCCTGGGGTTGCTCAGATGTGCCTCATAAAGCCTGATCAGTTCAGGCTTAGAAACAGTTCCGATTGATTGCACACGCGGGATGAGGTTAAGCGAGGCGGCTATGGCATTTGCTTGATACATTCCACTGGCCGCGTCGAGGTCAGCAGCAATCGCCGTCAGCCGAGTGTGCAGGTCTGGGTCGGACGTAGCAGCTAGGCACAATGCAAATACGTCAGCTTGCGTATCCGTGGGAAGAGGTAAACACCGCATATCAGGCTTCCGTCCCGTCGATCATGGGCAAAGGAGTCGGAGAATCTGTATTTATGCTGAGAGCGCGTGCCAAAGACCGTGCCTCGCCGCCTAGTCTATCGCCGAACTGTGTGACCACCTGCTCGTAACCGCCTTTTTGCACCGCATCACTAACTAGGCGGTGGAAACCAGTTTGAACGACCTCAAGCCCGAATACTTCGCGCGTAAGAATTCCGACATTTTCGCCAAAAGTTTCAAGCTCTGGCCTGTCAGCGCGTGTAGCAATGCCAGTACGATTCAACACCCAGACACAAGAACGCGGCACCTCTTGCAACACTACGGGGGAATGTGTCGCGATGATTGCGACGCCGTTGCGGTTAACCAAAAGCTCACTTAGTGCACGTACAAAGGCCGAAAGCAGTGGCGGGTGGAGATGTCCTTCAGGCTCATCAATCAGTATGAGCGATTTTTCTTCGACTAACTCGACCAGCCGTGTAATCGTCAACAGCACAACGCTGTGTCCCGAGCTTAAGCGTCTAAACCATTTTAAAGTTTTGTCATTCCAATCTTCAGAAGTATCATCAATAACATCTTTGACATTAGCATCGAGAAATAAAGGATCGGCCTCAAGCAATTCGACTGCACGCAACCAGCGGCGTCGGCGCGCAGAACTTCGACAGACCGATATACTTTTGAGAAAATCTCGGGCGAGTTCCGGGCGCCCTTTAATGGTCAACTGAGCGGAGTCTTCGTTATCGTCGTCATTCTGTAACTGATATGCGGATTCTCGAATCAAACCGACATAGGCGTACTTCACGTTTAACTGGGACTTCGGAGATATAAGGGGGCCATATTCGTCGAACGGGCTGAAAGAAACTGTAACTAGGCTAGCGAATCCGTGACCACTATTCACAAATAAGCTAGGTAGACCGGGCATATTGAGCGACCCTATCTCGCCTACAGGGGCATCATCACGTGCCGGGAGACCAAGAAAGGCCCGCGATAAGTAATCTAAACAGCGCGTTTTGCCTACCCCGTTACGGCCAATAATGACATGGACGTTAGTGGGGGGATTTGATGAGGGAGTTACCTGAAAGCTTAGCTGCGGCGGAGCATCCGTAGTACGTGGATCTTGTGGAAACTTGAAAAAAAATGCGAAATCCGTCAGCGCGGCATCGCCAATTGCAAGTCGATTGAAGCGATTGCGCACACGATCGGTATCTATATCGCGCAGTAGCGATCGATTGAGTACTTCCTCGCTAGCATATTCATCGAGTATCGTCGGATTCTGCGCGATATCGCGAATCGCATTGAGGTACAAGTCTCTAAATTTGTCGCCGAGTTCATTGAGCTGTTCGTAGTAGTTCTCGGTCTGACCGATCGAAAAACAAAATGCATCTAGCTGAGAGAATTCAGCCGGGAGCAAATCCGCGGTGGTGGCAGTCTGAGGAGTCATGCCCGCCTGAGCAATTTTTACGTGACCAAGATCAATTCGTTCATTTTTGGGCGTTACTACGATCACATAGAACTGCGTAACCCAAGTAAACCAATCATTCCAGTTATCACGAACGAGTAGGACTTCATCTCCTTTGCTATAGGCTGATGTCGATTCGACTATCCTGAATCGCATTGTATCTCCCCCATGCTGCAAATTTTACCTCGACAAGAAATTATCGCACTAGTTGTCCATCTCGCGAATTAAGCCATTCTACAACAACTCCCCCCCCTCGGTAATTACAAAATTTATTAATGCGTCAACTCCAATTCTGTGGGCCAATCTTCGGGAACCAACGCAGGTGGTTTGGTCCAAGGATCTTCGACTAATGCGTCTTGGAACCACTGCTCGTTTAGATTCGCATGCTCGGTGACGATCAGTTGGAAGCCGGGAACGTCTTCCTGCGTAAACTGCAACAACAGCTCGAATAGTCGACGCACAGCATCGAGATCTGCGTCAGCCTCGGTTCGCTGTACAGATCCGTCGGCATCCTTGTAAGCTTGTTCTGACGCAAAGTAGACTTGACTCGGTTGGTCTATCATTAGGAAGTGCGGAATCGGGCAATTATTTTTTGCAGCAAAGAAATGAAGGGCAAGCAATGCCGAAAGGTGGTAAGCTAGATGGTTACCACCGCCGCCAGTGCGGCTCATCGGGACAGCACGATCGGGAAAATCGAACATGATAGTTGGCTGTTGCAGACTGAGCCTTACCGGAAAATCCTGAAATTCTGCCTCGAATTGCTGAATATAGTGCCCTATCTGCGCAGAAATGTTGTTGAGGATCGAGAGCAGTCGCTCGTTGCTGTCGTCGGCGCCTATTTGCTCCTCTAGTTGCTTGACCTTGTTTCTGAGACGGCGATTTTCCGCTTCGTGTTTCGCAATATCCTCATTCGGGAGAAGAGTTTCCAGGAACAGGCTTATGCGACCGACTACGCGCGCTGCCGCGTTATTACGGGAACCCATCTGGACAATCATTTCGTTCGCCGAGATTGCTGCAGACAGTTCCATTTCCTTCTGTTTTATCTTGGCTACTATTTCGTCAACTTTGAGGGCAAGTTCAACCAAGTAAGCTTCGAGCTTAGGACGTTGGCCTGTTGCGATGCGCAATTGTTTATCTAGTGATTCTAGCTCATTGAGCAATATGGTGGCGACGGGGGATTCCAACGCCAAGTTCTGTTCGCAAAAGGGCCATTGCCATTCACCACTATCTGGATTCCTTGGCAATGCCTTGATCGAAGCAAGCCGGTCTTTTTGCTCATTCGCTTCGCTTTCGTAGCCGCTTGCCCGGTTGGCAAATTGTCGCGTTGCATCGATTTGGGCCTGGGTATTGCGACGAGACTGGCGCAATTGAGCCAGCTCATCCTCTAGCAGCGAAATTCGGCTGCCGTCATCATCCGGAACGGTTTCAGGCTTCCACAAAAGCACCGATTTCAAGGTGTCAACGACACCTTCTACATTTGGATTTTCGTCGGCCTTGCCGATGACTCCGACAGCCTTGGCTTCCGAATAAAGGCTAATGGCTTTCTCATGGGATGTGTCAATTGCGTCACGCGCCTGATCCAACTTCTTATTACTAATTTTCAGGTCCCTCTGCGCTATGCGCAGCCTAGATTCTAGTTCGTATCGATCACGTGAAGATACGCCGAGCAGAATTGGCAAAGTGTCGCGAATCGTCTGTGGCTGATACTGCTCGTTTTGGCGGTAAAAAAGTTGCTCCTTGTTGGCAACCAACCCTTGCTTCTGAAAAAGGTAAAAAACCGTGTGTCTTACTGTTACATCATAGCTGTCGCGACTGTGGTCAAGCGCGACTTCGGTACGATTCTCGGGGATACCGAGTAAGCGTGACAGCAAATCAATGATGCTGTCATCATCAGCATTGACTGCCAGATCCTTGAATTCTGGCACTTCCAATTGCTCCCCCCGTCGTAGCATTGCAGTGCTACAACTGGCACCTCCATCGACTGGAGTTGGCTTAGCGACCAGAACCTGTTCTTTATCAAACTGGTAAATCACTGCGAACCAAGCCACCTTGTCACGGATGATACCCTCGGGGACGTTGAACGATGATCGCCCCATGCAGTATTCGATGATATCGGAGAGAGCAGATTTGCCGGTTGAAGATCGCCCCGTGATGACATTGAGTCCGTCAACCTTGAACTTTAGGTCCCGGCGCTGGGAGTCATGGCTGTAGATGTGGATAGATCTAATTTTCATGGACGGATCCCGAAAGTTGTGTAAATGGTTGTCCGGTCAGCTATACGAGCAAATTCCCTACCCACGATGCGCGCCACTTTCTGGCATGAGATGGTCTCGGGAGTGCCCTTAATGGTTTTAAGTACCTTTTTGGGCACGGTCTGAATGCAACCGTTATCTGAGATTGTAATGCAACCCCTTTCCATTAACAGGCCGAACCCTTCAAAGGTATAAGGCAACATTTGGGTAACGCGGCTCGCGAAGCCCGCAATCATTTGCTGGTTTTTCTCCGTGGTCTTGAGCAGATAGCTCCGTGGATTAGCAGCGATAACGTCGCGCGAATTTTTGTGCAGACATAAGGGCAGTACAAGCAGGGATAGGGAAAAAGGCAAACCGCAAACGTTCTCTTCCTCGTACCCATTTAGGGCGCGGAATATTACTAAGCCGCAAAACGCTGGGTTAAACAAATTGCGAATCTCAAAGGGCCGTTGGTCCCATCTTTTCATTGCTCCACCCCCAACACATTGCCGAGGCGATTGAGGAATCTGGGGTGCCAGTATATTTTAGGCGTGGGCCTGGTATCTGCTAGAATGTGGAAGCTACCGCGAAGAACATAAGGTTCCGTCACGCGCGCGCGGATACGCAGAGCTTCAATCTTTCCGGTCTCAAATTCTGCCCAGTTGTAAAGAACAACACCTGCATCACGCAGTGCTTCCTCCGCACTATCCTCTTTTAGCCGCTCAAAAACTACATCTTTGTATCGACTCCACTCGTCGGCAAGATGATCTTCGTATTCCTCTACCTCGCCTGACAAAAGCAGGTTCTCGCGAGCCCACGCTGAACGCTGCTCGAACGCTCGGTAGTAATCTACAATCGCACTTTTTATTCTGTTGGGAGAGATGCCAATTTCGCGAAGTTGTGCAACAAACAAACGTGGATCCGTATCCGAATCGATTCCGTTGGGGGGCTCTTTTCCCAGGAAGGTGATGGGCAGGTTGTCTGTCTTGTATTCTTCAGAAAAATTGGAAAGTTTGTCTGAGACTTCGTATCCGAAAATCTCGTCGGGTCGAGCGCCGGTTAGATGTTTGATCACGACGTCAGTCCACCATCCTTCCAGCCGCTCGAAGACGAATTCACGATGCTCGCGTCGAATACTACGCATGTGTACATCCTTAATTATCGCTGGGATGTCATCAATGCGGGGGCTGTTGTCAAAAATCGAGATACGTTCGAGGAAATCTTGCTTTTCCGAATCATTTAATTCGTTGAACGATGCGGCTATCGATTGGATGAGTTCTGACGTTGATTTCGCAAGAACATCGTTGGCCATTTCACTCAGAGTAGCCGTCTCATGAATGGCAACGGGCTGATCACAGAGGAAGCAGGCTAAAAATGAGCTGGTTACCGTACCAGTGGTGAACAGAAAAAAATGCAAGTTCGACGCGGTGCGGTCATCTCTCTTGTATCGATTCAGCCAGATGTTGACGGACTTCCAAAAATCGGTTGATAGATCTGTCAGCCTATCTCCGATCGCTTTATGTTTTAGCGAAGTCAAAAATTTTCCGCCATTACAATCGATAAAATCTAAGTCGTCGTCCTTTTCAAGAAAGACGGCCGTATTCTCCGGCAATTGAAGCAGTCGTAGCAAGGCGAGACGCGCCTGGTAGATGTATCCCAGCCCTTGTTCGCCTGCTGAAAATTTGTCTGTGGGTGGTTTAGCCATGTCAACGTCCTGATATACAATTTATCAAGGGTGCTCCTGCGGCAAAGGACATGGAACCATATGAATCATTAGTTTCATTTCGGCCCAGCAGTGCCAAGAATCAACATTAGGCTTTCGTCGCTTGATGTCCAAAGGGACTGCAATCTTCAAAATTGCAATGTCAGTGTTATTTACCTACTTGAATAATAGTAAATTGACACAGCAGCAAGATAGCTTTGCCTTTTCGCGAGGGCACCTAACGGTAAAAGTATTCTTGGTCTCGGTCAAAGAAAAAGCTAGTTGTTCCTGAATTTTTTCCTAAGCTGAGATATGCTGCTGATCCTGGTCATGCCAAAGTCCCTGAATCCATCGTTGTAGATCCCCTTGGTGTGGTCTTTAGCCAAGTACATGGCCTGCCGGACAACGGTATCAATCTTGTCTTCGTAGTTGGGGTCATCACTGCGGAGAATGATGCCATTGGCTTGTTTGTTGCCTTCAGGGGATCTATTGCAATAATGAATCAATCCGTGAGGGGCCACATTGAGTATCCTTCCCCATATTTCTTCTGCTGCTTCAATGTAGGGATAGTATCTGCAAGTCTTGTTGCCATCGAGCAAAAGCATGCAGTGATAGTGTTGGTTATTGCTTCTAAGGGATTGCTCTCTCACCCAGAAATACGCTGGAGATACCCCATTACGTGAACACTGTTGAATCAACAACTTCATGAGAGCTGATATGTCGCTATTATCTTCGACGGCATTAAACCCTTTTGGATAGGTTGCATCAAATCGAATAACCATTGTTTTGCTGTGTAGCATTGTGTACTCCGTAAGGAGCGTTGCTAGGTTGTCACGTATATTTGGTCTATACAGGCTATTGTCGTCATCATGCATCATAGATCTGAAGTTTATGTTGTTCATTTGAATCTCCTATCTGTATTTCGTTTAGCTCACTGTTTGTGTTTGCATATCTATATAGTTCTCGTGTTTGTATTTCTATCTATGCCACTTGTTGTGGCATAGTTGTAATACTTATAGTTCTTATATTGCTATGTTTCTATATTTCAATATTCTAATGTTTCTATACTCTTATATTTCTATAGTCTTATATAAGTACTACAATCATACCTTCGTTGTTATTGTAGAGAATCAAGCCGTTTAAGTTAAATGCCTCAAGCCAACCAAGCTAAATCTGATATGTGAGGTTGAGGGAATTAGCTTTTGCATATCATTAGGTGCTAAGCGCACAATGGACTGTCTGAAGCCGTTCTTCTCAGAAAGGCATATCCACATGCCACCATCCGCCAACTTGTACCGAAGATATTTGAAACGCTTCATATGAATCCCTTGGGGGTAATTAAGCTAGATTGTTTACTTAGAGACATTACCTTGACCTGACGCCTAGGTGCAGCGCTTAACCTTACCTGGAGAAAAAGCGAAAACTTCCTTTTGGCACACAACAGAACGGAAAAGGCGTCTAGGATCACCTCCTAGACGCCTTTTTAATCCTCAGATTGGTTTTCTCGCCCTTATTGTAAGTTTACCTCCAATCATAGAAATATGGATGTAGCGCGACCTTAAGGTTATTGCTCGCATCATCGTAGACAGCCAGGTAATTATGACGGTCAAGAAACCGTAACGCGTTGTTGACATCTTTGGACTTAATGCCAATGCGTTGCTGTATGGTCGTCGAATCTATGCCGTCATCAATGAGTTTGTTCTGCTCCCAACGGTCAGTGATGCGGTAAAGGCTTTCAAGAATTGCCTGCGCAACTCCGTACGCTACGAATCCGCATGGGTCATAAGCGTATTCGATATGCGGAAATGTTGCACGAACAAGGTCGATCCCCTGATCCATTTCTTCATCGTTAATGGGACACAAATGCGGCTGCTCACTATTCCATGCGTGAATATCCCACGCAAAACGTACCGCTTGTCCGTGGGCTTTGCGCAAGCAAGGTTCAGCAACTTCCGGCATATATGGGATTATTTTGTTGCGAACTTCTTCTTCAAACCAACGGATGCGCCTTAAGGCACCATCCGTCACACCAACTTGATAACGTGGGGCGTCCCTGTCTTGCGTATGGAACAGCCGAAGTAACTGCGTTATTTTTGCAGTATATGCTGCAAGCTGCCCTTCTGCGCTGAAGAGGGGCACGTCCGGTGTTGCATCCATGTGAAAATACGGCATAAAGCGAGCGGTTACGCCGCTTCCATTCAAGGATTCATTGCCGTAAAATTTTCGGGCCACAACTGGTTGCACCAGATTGACCATTGGCAACGCCGGGTGGTTTAATTCTATTCGCTTTTTGGCGTTTTCATAAACGTAAGGCTCCTGTGTATGTCCTCGGAGAAATAGGTTTGCAGCCTCTGATGAGCTGACCATTTTGCTGCCGATCATATTGCCTTCAGCTGTTATACACCCTTGGCACTCTCCTTGCTCACCAAGCGTGGAAGCCAATTGAAAAGGTGTCCCCTTGTCTACCAACAACTGAACCCGAGGAGGAATCTCATTGTTTTGCGCCAATGTGTGACTGAATTGTACAGCGTCTTCGATCGCTTTATTCAAAGCCGCTATTTCATCCTGCTGATCCAGATACTCACGTTTTTCGAGGACAGCTTCAATTTTTTTTCTCGCTCGTTTATCTCCTGCCTGCTTAACTAACTGAGCTTTTTCTTTGATTAACTTAGTGCGATTTTCATAGCCATCGTTCATCTGGGCACAAAACTTGTTCAATGGGGTACGTAAGTGCTGTGCGAGTGATGATTTCCTTGTGCCTGAACCGGATATTTGAAGTATCATATCAACGGCAGGCTCAGACCACCCCTCGGAAAGTTTGACTGTGACACGGCCCCAGGTAGCAATAGAAGTAGTTCCAAGTATACAAAGGGCTACGCCAAGAGGCTCTAAACCTGTAATCTCAGAAAGATAGAGCGCAGTGTTTGTAATACCATCTGGCAAGGTACCCCTGAAGAGGGCATCCAATTCTTGTTGCACTAGCGGCATGATATCCGCTTTTTCAAGGTACCGTTGTTTACGGGCAATGCGGCGCTTGCGCTCGATCTCTTCAGCGTTTTTCTTACACTCTTTGGCTTCCTTCACCGCTCGGTTGGCCAGTACCAATTCATGCAGAGGATCAACAGCCCGAGTGCTTTGGAAATCAAGGCTTCTAATTGGTCCACGCGTAATTGGGAGAGTTGTGTGGCATATTGCCGAGCGTGGCTCTTGACGAAAAACGTAGCGAGCTCTTCCACCATTGCTCTCAGCTGCATCAATTATTTTATCAAATCCGAGCATTACGTGCTCCTTTTCTAAGGGGCAGGTCTGCCGAGAGGCAAACCTCCCGGCAGACCAGAATACGTCTAGCTAATCCTCAAGATCCAAAGTGATCTCCATCTCAGTCGGAACGGTCGCAAAATGCTGGCAGATGGTGACCCTTTTCACCCTGGAAAGCCTGGCGGGATCGGTATGTTCAATGTGATTCAGGGCTGAGTGAAGCATACGCCTCGACGCATTACTGACCATCTCTGCAACGCACGGAGTGAGGCGCGTCTCAGGGGGAAACACCTCTACATTGACAGCAGGGGCTTTATCCAGAGGGAAGTTTTCGTCATTGTTAGTTGTGTCCATTTTCGTCTCCAGCAATGTAAGGGGTTAAATTGATGCCACGATGGCTTTGCTCAACACGGATATATTCGACAGGACTGTTCGCAGATTGAAACAGGGCCTTAATCGGCGAGGATACCGCAACCACTTCATACGACGGGGTTACGGGAGTGAGTCTTTCAATCACGAACAAATGCGCAAGCATATCGTTCAACTGAGGTTTAGTGAGGTGTTGCCGGAGCATGATCGCAAGCATCGGATGCCCCTCCCTGTAATCTGATGCTACCGCCTCTAGCTTTGCCTTTTTGTCCT
>OLQM01004517.1_pt1 | contig 10601 bp, 9 predicted proteins | sample 1673161 | NCBI WGS metagenome assembly OLQM01 (sample SAMEA3136761, study PRJEB25190) | human gut metagenome | reverse complement strand
AGCGTATAGATAAAAACCATAGTATATTATATTTCAAGGACATACAGAATGTGATCGTGTGAAAGTACAATCGTTCTGTTTCGTAAGGACGGAATGTGGCTGCCGTAATGATTTGCTGATAAAAATATATGCGGAGGGTATGAAGAATCAGCAAAGTTCAGATATGGCAATTTGCCGAATTTTTTTCACTTTGTTATGGAAAATAAAGGAAAGCTGTGAAATTGTTGTTTTTTTAACAAAATATGACAGACTGTACTTGTCAACGGGCAGGATAATGTTGTATACTACACATGACATAGTGTGTAAGTCTGCGAAAAGATACATACACATAGTAATTTTTTTAAGGAGGCCAAAAAAATGCCGTTTAATCAGAAACTTCAGAAATTCAATGCAAAGATTAATACAGTCACCATTGGCAGCGGAGATAAGACTGTAACAATCGGCGGAGACTCTACTTATCCATTTTATTCTTTTGATGCACCATCAGAAAACACACCTAAGATCGGTGTGGAGATCTCTGATATGGGTCTTGAGAATGTTGTATCCGAAGGTATCAAAGCATACTACGACGGAGCTTCCACAATCGGAGAAATGGCTAAAAAAGCAGCAGCTATGGAAGGTGCTGATTTTGTAGCGCTTATCCTTGAAGGCGGAGATCCGAACGGTGTAAACAAATCTGTTGATGAACTTATTGCAGTTGTAAAAGACGTTGCAGATTCCATTGATGCACCATTAGTAGTAGAAGGATGCAAGAACGTAGAAAAAGACGCTGAACTTCTTCCGAAAGTAGCTGAAGCTCTTCAGGGAAGAAATGTATTGATCCTTTCTGAAAAAGAAGAAAACTACAAAGCAATCGGTGCTGCAGCAGGACTTGCTTACGATCAGATCGTAGGTGCAGAATCTGCCGTAGATATCAACCTTGCTAAACAGCTTAACGTTGTAACTACTCAGTTAGGCGTTAACGCACAGAAGATCGTTATGAATATCGGCAGTGCTGCTGCCGGATATGGATATGAGTACGTTGTATCTACAATGGATCGTATCAAAGGTGCAGCTTTATCTCAGAATGATAACATGCTGCAGATGCCTATCATTACACCGGTATCCGCTGAGACATGGGGCGTAAAGGAAGCTACAGCTTCTGAAGCTGACATGCCTGAATGGGGACCGGAAGAAGAGCGTGGAATCGATATGGAAGTTATGACAGCTGCTGCTGACCTTGCAGCCGGATCTGATGCAGTCATCTTAAGACATCCGGAAGCTGTTGCAGCTATTTCCAGAATGATCAAAGCACTTGCGTAATTGAATAGGAGGAACAAATAAAATGGCACTGAATGGTATTCAGATCTTTAAATTAACACCAAAGAAAAACTGTAAGGAATGCGGATGCCCAACATGTATGGCTTTCTCTATGAAAGTTGCTCAGGGCGCTATGAAAATCGAACAATGTCCGCATATGTCTGATGAAGCTTTAGCATCTCTTTCCGAGGCTACTGCTCCGCCAATGAAGACAATCAAAATTGGTACTGGTGCAGAAGAGCACACTCTGGGTGGAGAAACAGTATTATTCAGACATGAAAAAACATTTGTAAGCAAGCCAAGATATGCAGTAGCTCTGTGCACATGCATGGATGACGTTGCAGTAGAGGCAAAACTTGCAGAAATCCCGAAGGTAGATTATGACCGTATCGGCGAAAGAATGTATGCTGAACTTGTATATGTAAACTGTGGCGAAGGTGCAGATGCAGCTAAATATACTGCACTTGTAGAAAAAGCTGCAGGTCTTGGCAGAACTTTAGTTCTTGAATGTAAAGATCCTGAAATCGCAAAAGCAGCTCTTGCAGTATGCAAAGACAGCAAACCGGTCTTAAACGGTGCAGATGCTTCCAACTATGAAGCAATGAACGCAGTTGCTACAGAAGCAGGTGTTGTTCTCGGTGTATCCGGTAAAGACTTAAATGAATTATATGATACAACAGCAGCTCTTGAAAAACTCGGAAACAAGAACCTTGTTCTTGATACAACAGGCGCTGACATCAAAGAAACCTTTGCAAACACTGTACAGGTTCGTCGTGCAGCTCTGAAAGACCAGGATAGAACATTCGGATATCCGTCTATCGTAAACCTGGTTAAACTTGCTAAGGGTGACTATCATTTACAGGCAGCACTTGCTTCCGTATTTACAATGAAATATGGTTCCATCATCGTTATGGAGCAGATGACATATGCAGAGGCTCTTCCATTATATGGTCTGCGTCAGAACGTTTACACTGACCCGCAGAAGCCAATGAAAGTTGAGCCAGGCATCTATCCGTTAAATGGTGCTGATGAGAATGCAGTAGTAGTTACTACTGTAGACTTTGCTCTTACATATTTCGTAGTATCCGGCGAGCTGGAGCGTTCCGGTGTTCCGCTTAACCTGGTAATCAATGATGCAGGCGGACTTTCCGTACTGACATCCTGGGCAGCTGGTAAATTCTCCGGCAACAGCATTTCCGCTTACATCAAAGAAAATGTTGAGCCTAAGGTAAAATCCAGAAAGCTTATTATCCCAGGTAAGGTAGCAGTTCTTAAGGGTGACCTTGAAGCAAAACTTCCTGGATGGGAAATCATCGTTGGACCAAGAGAAGCTGTACAGCTTGTTAAATTCTTAAAGGATCTGCAGGCAGACGGCCAGATCTAATGACCGTAAACATCTGGTCGGTTTTGTACCGGCCGGAGTATAAAGAAAAATGTATGCAGAGGGATCTGCAATTGTCAGATTTCTCTGTATAAATAAATATAAAAGGAGAACAGGGTTATGGCAAAATTCGTAACAATTGGAGAAAGACTTTCCACTACTGCACCGGCAGTAAACAAAGCATTTACAGAAAGAGATCCTGAACCGATCATCAAAAGAGCAAAACAGCAGCTGGATGCTGGTGCTACTTACCTCGATGTAAATATCGGACCTGCAGAAAATGATGGCGAAGACTTAATGAAATGGGCTGTTCAGCTCCTTCAGTCTGAGTTTGATAATGTTCCGCTTGCACTGGATACAACAAACCAGAAAGCTATCGAAGCTGGTATTTCTGTATACAACAGAGCAAAAGGAAAACCAATCGTTAACTCTGCAGACGCAGGTGACAGAATTTCAAATATCGACCTTGCAGCAGCAAATGATGCAATCTGTATCGCACTTTGCTCCTCTGGTATGGTAGCAGCTGACAATGATGAGCGTATGATGCACTGCCAGAACATGCTTGAAAGAGGTATGTCTCTTGGTATGGAAGCTGAAGATCTGTGGTTTGACCCGTTATTCCTGGTTGTAAAAGGAATGCAGGACAAACAGATGGAAGTTCTTGAAGCAATCAAAATGTTCTCTGATATGGGACTGAACTCCACAGGTGGTCTTTCCAATAACAGTAACGGTATGCCGAAACATATCCGTCCGATCATGGACTCTGCTCTTGTAGCAATGGCTATGATGAACGGTCTTACATCTGCAATCGTTAATCCTAACGACCTTCGTCTGATGGAAACTATTAAATCCTGTGATGTATTCAAAGGCAATACACTGTATGCAGATTCCTACCTGGAAATCTAATCAGTATAGCTGAGAAATCTAATAAAATATTCGACCGACATAAATGAATACATAATTATGGGGGCTGAAGGCTTCGGTCTTCGGTCCCTGTTTTATTACAGGCTATTACGACTATGAGAAAGGTGGTTGCCGAATGTTTAAGGTAACATTTTCATTCGAAGATGGCAGTGTGGTAGAAGCGTTTGCCAATGCGGGGGACAATTTACTTGAGGTAGCTCGTGGAGCCAATGTGGCGATCGATGCACCATGTTCTGGAAACGGAGCCTGCGGAAAATGCCGTGTCCAGTTAAAGAGCGGAGAACTGGAAAGCAAAAAGACATTACATATTTCTGACGAAGAATATCAGGCGGGATGGCGTCTGTCTTGCTGCAGCAAGATCAGTGCGGACGTCAATGTGCTGGTACCTGATATTGCATCTGCCTATAAGAGCAGAATGAAAGTAGCTGATTTAAGTTCGAAAGAGGAAATAGCCATTTTTGAAAATGCCAAGAGTGATATACAGCTGGCAGGCATTGAACTGAAAAATAGTCTGGAGGTTGTGGATGTGCTGATGGACGTTCCCTCTCTGGATGATACTATGCCGGACAATGAGAGACTGACACGTGCATTGCGGAAATATTTAAATATCAACAGAGTACGGATACCATATGTAGTCCTGAAAAAACTCCCTGATGTATTGAGAGAGAACAATTTTGCAGTGAAATGTGTGATCCGCGCTACTTCTGACGATATGTATGTCTATGATATATTTGGTAAAGACGAGGATGTTATCATCGGAGGTCTGGCAATTGATATCGGTACAACTACAGTTTCTGCTGTACTGATTAATATGGAGAATGGAGAAATTCTGGCAAAAAGTTCTGCCGGAAACGGACAGATCCGTTTTGGTGCAGATGTAATAAACCGAATCGTGGAATCACAGAAACCCGGAGGTCAGAAAAAATTGCAGGATGCTGTGATCAAGGAGACTATCAATCCAATGATCCACGAAATGTGCAAGAGTGCAAAATTCCCCAAAGACCACATCTACAGGATGTGTGTGGCATCCAATACAACTATGAATCATCTGTTTGCAGGAATCAATGCGGATCCGTTGCGTACAGAGCCTTATATCCCTGCATTCTTTAAGACCAATTCCCTTTTTGCTTCTGATGTGGGAGTTGATATCAATAAAGATGCTCATATTATTATGGCGCCGAATATCGGAAGCTATGTAGGTGGCGATATCACAGCCGGAACTCTGGTCAGCCAGATTTGGAACAGGCCCGAATTCTCACTGTTTATCGACCTTGGTACAAATGGAGAGCTTGTATTTGGAAACTCAGACTTTATGATGAGCTGTGCATGTTCAGCAGGTCCTGCCTTTGAGGGTGGTGACATCAGCTGTGGTATGCGTGCCACAGACGGAGCTATCGAAGCATGTACCATTGACAAAGAGACTATGGAGCCTACCTACAAGATCGTAGGTGATCCGGGAACGAAACCTGTAGGTTTATGTGGATCCGGTATCATCGATGTGATCAGTGAACTTTATATCTGCGGAATCATCAACCCCAAGGGTAAATTTATCCGTGAAGGAAAGAGAATCAAACATGACAAATACGGAATGGGCAGCTATATCCTTGCATTTGAGGAAGAGGCAGGTTCTGTAAAGGATGTTGAGATTACAGAAGTTGATATTGACAACTTCATCCGTGCCAAAGGTGCAATCTTCTCAGCAATCCGCACAATGCTGACTTCTCTGGACTTCGATGTGAGCATGATCGATGATGTGTATGTTGCAGGCGGTATCGGAAGCGGTATCAACATGCAGAATGCAGTCAACATCGGTATGTTCCCGGATATCCCGATCGAGAAATTCCACTACATTGGTAACTCTTCTCTGACAGGTGCGTATCTGATGCTTCTGTCAACACCTGCAGAGAAGAAGACTTATGAACTTGCTTCCAATATGACATATATGGAACTTTCTACAGTGCCGATCTATATGGATGAATTTGTAGGTGCATGTTTTATTCCTCATACAGATACAAGTATGTTCCCGACTGTAATGGAAGAGGTTCAGAACCGCTGATGAATTTCAGTAATTTCTATATGAGAAATTATGAATATCTAGAGAAATAAAAATAACAGGACGGATCTTTAGATCCCTTTGATCTGTCCTGTTTATGGAGATTTATATGGCATTTAGTTTAAATGACTTAAATTATGAAAAAGACAGTAAGGAAAGAATGCCGTGGGAGCATTACACTCAGGAGTTTGCAGCTGCAGACCCGAAGGAGATCGCTTCCAGATTGTCTATTCCTTACGATGAAGAAACCCAAAAACTGACTTTAACTTTTCTTGGAACACAGTATCAGATCACATGGCCGGATTTTGAAGTAACACATACTCCGGATGATAAAGGCTTTTATCCACTGGAGAACATGATCTATGCCAGGATCCTGACCATCCGTTTTCTTTTAAACGGTGTGAAATCTGAGAGCTCCGGAAAATTTAAAACATACCGTGAGATGCCATGGGGAGAAGTATATTTAAGACAGTTTGACGGCAGATGTATCAAACGTCTGGCATTTTCCTATGGTAACCGTCCGGGAGATTTCAGGGCGATCATGGAGCATATCAGTGCCATCCCTGTAAAGCATGGAGATATTGCCTATGAAGTAGAAATTTTTCCGGAATATAAAATACAGATGATCCTCTGGGAGGGCGATGAGGAATTTCCGCCGTCTTCACAGATTCTCTTTTCTGACAACTTCCCTGTTTCTTTCCAGGCAGAGGATATGGCAGTTATGGGAGATGTGATCATTGGTTCTCTGAAAGCATATCTGAAATGCGTTCAGAAATGACAAATGATATCAGGATTATAGAGATTACAGAATAATCCGCGGATATCAGAGTCAGATAAGTAAATATAAACAGAAAGAAAGAGGGAGAAAAATGGGATTTTCAACAAGTACATGTACAGAATTCGTTGAAGTTCTGGCATCTAAGGCTCCGGTTCCGGGCGGCGGCGGTGCGTCTGCATTAGTTGGTGCAGTAGGAACTGCTCTTGGAAATATGGTAGGAAGCCTTACTGTAGGAAAAAAGAAATATGCGGATGTTGAAGACGAAATGTACGAATTAAAAGCAAAATGCGATCAGTTACAGAAGGATTTCCTCCGTCTGATCGAGCGTGATGCAGAAGTATTCGAGCCATTATCAAAGGCATATGGAATGCCAAAAGAGACAGAAGAAGAGAAAGCTGAGAAAGCCAGAGTCATGGAGATCGTATTAAAAGATGCCTGCTCTGTACCAATGGAGATCATGGAGAAATGCTGTGAAGCAATTGAACTGATCGTAGAATTCGGTGCAAAAGGCTCTAAGCTTGCCATCAGTGATGCAGGCGTTGGTGCAGCTTTCTGTAAAGCAGCATTACAGGGTGCCAGCCTGAACGTATACATCAACACAAAATCCATGGCTGACAGAGAGTATGCAGAAGAATTAAACAGAAAAGCAGATGCGATGCTTGAGAAATATACAAAGATCGCAGATGACACATTTAACAGCGTACTTGGCAGACTGAAATAATAGTAAATAAAATAGAAATTTCTGTATTGTTTTCCGTCTCTTTTAATAAAGTGTAACATTATTTATTGAGATGTATTTTTTTACAGAGTGCATATGATTTATGAGGCGGTTATGCTGAAATCATTCAGATACAGTATAGAATAATAACGTATAATTTCGGAGGGAACGACAAATGGCTAAGCAGTTATTAGGTAAAGAAGTAACAGCAGCATTAAACGAGAAAATCAAAGCAAACGTAGCAGAGCTTCAGGGAAAAGGAGTAAATCCTACCCTCTGCATCATCCGTGTTGGTGAAAACCCAAGTGATATCTCCTATGAAAGAGGAGCAACAAAACGCTGCGAAACTTTAGGCGTTGCATGTGAGAAAATCTTACTTCCGGAAGATGTTTCCCAGGAAGAACTTCTTGCAACAATCGATAAAGTAAACAAAGATGACAGCATTCACGGCGTATTATTATTCCGTCCGCTTCCAAAACATCTGGATCAGGCAGTGATCGAGAATGCACTTGCTCCTGAAAAAGACGTTGACTGTATGACAGACCTTTCCATGTCCGGTGTATTCACAGGCAAGAAGATTGGTTTCCCGCCATGTACACCACAGGCTTGTATGGAAATCCTTGATCATTACGGAATCGACTGCACAGGCAAAAAGGCAGTAGTAATCGGAAGAAGCCTTGTTGTTGGTAAACCTGCAGCAATGATGCTGGTTAAAAAGAACGCAACTGTTACGATCTGCCACACAAGAACTGTAGATATGCCGTCTGTAGCACGTGAAGCAGATATCATTATTGTAGCAGCAGGCCGCGCCGGTGTTGTTGGTGCCGAATATGTAAAAGAAGGCCAGACAATCATCGATGTAGGTATCAACGTAAATGCAGAAGGCAAACTCTGCGGTGATGTTGATTACGCAGCAGTAGAGCCTATCGTAGATGCTATTACACCTGTACCTGGCGGTGTTGGAAGTGTAACAACTTCTGTACTGGTTGGTCATGTGGTAGAAGCTGCAATGAGAAAGGTAAACGCATAAGATGAAAAAAGTGCCGGGAAAATATTTCTGGCTGCTTATGACAATAACAGGTGCCCTGATGTTCGGGGCACCTGCTTTGGTAAGTGCCAGTGAAGGGACAGCGTCCACTGATACAGAAAACAGCGCAGCAGACAATGCTGCAGATACCCCAGATGACGACACGATAGCTAAAACAACTGATAGTGCAGAAAAAAACAGTCAGGAAACTGATCATTCAGGAGAGGGACAGATCTCCAAACCTAAATATCTCGAAAATGCAGAAAATAACGGAGAAGAAATTATCTCCGATGAAGACCCGATAGATAATACTTATGGATACTACACGATTATGGGTGGAACAACTGTTTCCGTCGATGAAATGTGTTCATTATACAACAGTCAGGGATGCACTTACCCATCTGAAGAACTCAGTGGCGGCGGAGCATCTGATATAGATACCTTTTGCAATATTATTGTAGAGGAGGCAAATGCCGAGAATGTACGTGGTGAAGTAGTTTTTGCGCAGGCAATGCTGGAAACCGGATGGCTGAGTTTCGGTGGTGATGCGGGAATCGACCAGTTCAATTTCGCAGGTCTTGGAACAACCGGAGGTGGAGTCAAAGGAATCGCATTTCCGGATGTAAGAACAGGAATACGTGCTCAGGTTCAGCATCTCAAAGCCTACGCCTCCACAGATTCCCTGAATCAGGAATGTGTAGATGAACGCTTCGATTACGTGACAAGAGAGACGGCGCCTTACGTGGAATGGCTGGGAATCCAGGAAAATCCTTATGGCGGCGGCTGGGCAGCAGGAAAAGATTATGGAAGTAAATTAAGAAAAATACTGGCAGATTTGAAATCAGGGACATAAAGACAGAGTTTTGCGCCTTATTTGTATTATTTTTCTGAATTTCTGTAAATGATTTTTAAATTCTTAAATAAAGAAAGGATGTTGAGTAAAATGAAAAGAAAATTGATGATTTGTGCAATGGCTTTGTGTATCTGTGCAGGATTGACCGGTAACACTGGAGAGGTCAGCGTATGGGCATCCGAAGGATCATCTTCGGATGCTGTCCGGATAGGCGCCCTGAAAGGTCCGACAGCAATGGGAATGGCGCAGCTTCTTGATGAAGACGGATACGATTTTACGATTGCTGCATCTCCGGATGAGATTGTTCCGATGGTAGTACAGGACAAGCTTGATATTGCAGCTGTTCCGGCAAATCTGGCAGCAACGTTGTATCAGAAGACAGATAAGGATGTCAGTGTTCTGGCGGTCAATACGTTGGGTGTTCTCTATCTTGTGGAGAATGGAGACAGTGTAAAATCTGTGGAGGATCTTAAGGGAAAGACTATTTATGCCAGTGGGAAGGGTGCAACTCCGGAATATGCCCTGAACTCTGTTCTTAAAGCGAATGGAATCGACCCTGAAAAAGATGTGACTGTTGAATTTAAATCTGAGCACGCAGAGGTAGTTTCCGCACTTGTGCAGGATCAGACAGCAGTCGGACTTCTTCCGCAGCCTTTTGTAACTACAGCGCTGATGAAAAACGATAAGCTGAAGGTTGCCCTGGATCTGAACAAACTGTGGGAAGATTCCATGGATGACGGAAGTAAACTTGTGACAGGAGTTGTGGTCGCAAACAATGAGTTTGTTCAGGATCATGCAGATAAAGTAAATGATTTTATGGATGCTTATAAAGAATCTGTAGATTTTGTCAACAGTGACACAGAAGCTGCGGCCCAGATCATAGGAGATCATGATATTATTGCAAAAGAAGTTGCACAGAAAGCAATCCCTGACTGCAGTATTGTGTTTATTGAAGGTGATGAGATGAAAACCATGCTTTCAGGATATCTGGCAACTCTGGATGATCAGAATCCTGAGATTATAGGAGGACAGTTGCCGGATGATGCATTCTATTACACACGATAGAGCAAAAACTGACAATGGAACGAAATATACAGGAATTCGCATATTAGCAGTGTTTTTCTGGATCGCAATCTGGCAGTTTGCGAGTATGTATCTGAAACAGGAGATCCTTCTGGCATCTCCTGTTTCTGTTGTCCGAAAGCTTTTTGAACTGATTTTCAGCGGAAATTTCTGGCAGTCTGTCGGATTTAGTTTTGTACGCATTGTGACAGGATTTCTTCTGGCTGTGTTTCTGGGAATCTTTCTGGCAGTGTTGGCATATTGGTCAAAAACAGTGGAAATCCTGACAGCACCTGTGATCGCAGTGGTCAAATCTACACCTGTGGCATCTTTTATTATTTTGTGCCTGATATGGATTCCTTCGAAAAATCTGTCAGTTTTTATTTCCTTTCTTATGGTTCTGCCGGTGATATATACAAATATCCTTGAGGGAATACGACAGACGGACAGGAAGATACTGGAAATGGCAAAAGTATTTCAGGTGAATCCCGGAAGAAAGATCAGAT
>OLQM01004507.1_pt1 | contig 10618 bp, 3 predicted proteins | sample 1673161 | NCBI WGS metagenome assembly OLQM01 (sample SAMEA3136761, study PRJEB25190) | human gut metagenome | reverse complement strand
GGTAAATCCAAGTAATCCATCATACGATAACGTGTCGCCTCCGGGTGTTGTTGATGTCGTGTATTTAACACCGTCAACATATATCTCGGTTAACCATGGGCCACCATTCCACTTAAATCTGAACATGACATGTTGCCATCGGTTAGGAGTTAGCTGGATCGCTTGACAGGTTTGACGCCCCGATCTCGTATAAAGGTCGACCGTTAATTTATTTTGGAACGTATTTTGCCCCCATCCAATCGCCCATCCAAATTGTCCTGTATTTAACCCGAAAAACACACCACCACATAACCCCTGATAAGAAGTGACATCAGTTGGATAAATCATGAAACTACCCGAAACTTCTGACGTTACATTCGAACTCATTGTTAAAGGTAACTCAGCGTAAGTGCTTCCCATTTGGAGAGCAGATCTACCTTCTTCGTAACCTTCGACATAGCGCGGTTGCCCGACAATTGATGAAAATTCGAGTAAACTCTTATTCATTTTATTCATGTTTCCGTTAAGCAGATACGCTATGTGGATCGAGGTGGTCATTGAATTAACCACATCCTCGACATTCTCCGCCGTTGAACCACCCTCCGGCGTGAATGTTAGATTGGTGAGATTGTTATTATCGCAATTCAATGTCGTTAAATTCACCGTGTTCGTTAGATTCAATGTAGTCAGTAGGTTTTCACTGATATTTAATACCTGCAATGACTCACCTATTGCGTTTGGATCAAACGAGGTCAATAAGTTCTGATTCAGGTTCAAATTCACGATATTTTTACATCCCGTATAATTAAATGTGTGAATTTGATTGCTATATAGATAAACGAATTTCAACGCGTTATCCGTCGATATATTAACCGTCTCCAAGGCATTATTATACCCGTTTAAGGTTTCAAGTACAGGGTTGTTCGAAACATCCAGTGTTTCCATCAACGCATTATTCGTCGCGGTTGCCGTTTTTAAAACAGGGCAATCATGTAACTCGACAAATTTAAGCTGAGGTTTATTACTGATGGTAAACTGGGTGAAGTTATTATAACTAGCATCAACATTGACAAGATTATTACTTGTCACAATACTTGCAGCCGAACTATCCGTCAGTAAATTGTGTGAACAGTTCAGTCCCCGTACGCCGGGATGAGAACTGAGGTTAAGTGATGTTAATTGATTATTATCAACATCAATATTCTTCAACTCAGTGTTATTCGTTAATGTTATCGATGTCAATTGATTGTTGGATAAACTCAAATTCGCAAGTTTCGTGCAATACGGGGCTGAGAACGTTGTTAACTTATTGTTATCCATCGACAGGGTAGCAAGGTTACCGTTTGTACTTAAATCGATCATAGTTGAAATCGATGTATTATCAGTTCTTAAACTCTGCAATTTACCATCATTCAGAACATTCACGCTCGTCAAAATCGAGTTATCACCACAATCAGCCGTCAATAAACTACCGCACCCGGATATATCAACTGAGGGTAATTTCGAGTTATTCGTCACATTTGCCACCGTCATCGCCGGACACTTACTCGCTGTCAACGTCGTTAGAAGGTCTATCCCCGTGACTGTTAACGAGGTCATCACGGGCATATCGGCTATTAATAGAGTGGTAAGTTTCGGGTAACCCGCCCCCGTGAAATTACCCGTGGAGAGGTTATTCTTTCCTATATTCAAATCGACTAAGATGTTCGATGATGGGATTGTGAACGTGGTTAATTTATTATTATATACCGTGATCAATTTCAGACTCGTTGCGTTACCCAAGTTCAAAGATGTCATTTGATTATTATCGGCATTCATGTTGATAAGCGCAACATTCGCGGCAACGTTAAGAGAAGTCAACTTGTTATCGTTCAAAAGTAAGTTTTTTAACGATACGAGGTTACTCAAATCAAGCGACGAAAAGTTATTTCTCCCCAAATCCAAGTAATTCACATTCGGATTCGCGGTTAGGGATAGATTGGATAATTTATTATTCTTCAATGAAATCGATGTTACCTTTGTTAACGATGATATATCTATCTGGGTTAACAAATTATTATCCATGTTAAGAACATCGATATTCGGCATATTAGTAAAACTGACCGATATAATTTCGTTATCGGGTACGTTCAATGTCGTTATATCCCCGTCATTGATCACGATAACGTGTTGGGCCTGATTATCAGTATACCGGTGTGTTAGAACGTCGGTTGTCGTCACACCATCCCCCCAATCAACAACCAACTTCCCATCATACTGAGTTCCCTCGAAAGAAAACGCACGTTTTGACGTGACAAAATTCATCAACGATTTTTTGAACACGACGTTTGCGACTATGTTTTTGCTCATCGAAACCAGATATTGATTCGAAACTGGCTTCATCTCCCCGTCTATCTCGACCGAATCTATCTGATACCCAACACTGGGTGTGATTCTGATAGTCGCGATATCCCCGGCTCTGTACGTCCCGGCACCCACAACAACACCTCCGGCTGTTGGAACCCAGTTAACTGTAAGAACGAAGAACATAATATCAACACCCGTTAAATAAGTTGGTAGCAGAACATTGTTCTTGTAACTTAAAAGGTATTGCTCCGTGAAGTTCTTAATATATGATTCCTCCCTCCCGGAATTATTATAAAAGTATGTTGCAATCGGTAGTATCGAACTCAAGTATCCCCGCTCGATCGATAATTGTAGCGGTTTTACCTTGATATCTCGTATTAGAAGTGCCTTATCGCCGCTCTGATATGTTTGTGTTATAACGGGCGTGAAATATCGCATATCCTTGTGCGATAACAAGGGTGTCCCGTTTAGGAAGTTAAGTCTCACATTCGGGTTCGGATATTCATCCGCTCTTAATATAACCGCACGGAACCAATATTCAACACCGATCTGATTTATCACCCGTGGTGTATCCTTGTCGTAAAATGAATTCTGAGGCTGCCCGGTCTGAGCGTTGGAAAAATCCAAGGGTGAGAGATTTTTATCGTAACCCTTCACACCGAAATTCAAATGATCGGGCGCGGTTACCTCACCGGAAATGGCGATGACCCTGAAATAAATCTCATAGGGTATGGAAGGCGAGATCTTCAACAATTTTTCTTTATCAACAGGTGCTTCAATACCGTTCGTCCCCGCGGATGTTGCCAACCTCAACCATTCATAGAGTCCGTGTTGAAAAACATCAACTGAACCAACGACAGGATACTTCGATATATCCTTAATCGATTCGGTGTACTCATATGCCTTCATCGCGTTAACGATCTGCTCCGTTCCGATCCACATGGGCGAGGAGAAATCACAACACCAGCCCAGATCCTGTCTCACTAAGTTAAAAAACATGAATTCCTCGTCCGGGTTATAATTAATCAGTCTCAAAAATTCCCCGTTCACCGTCCCGTCCATGTCTATGATGTTACGCGTTCCCCTTTTTCGAAATTCATCTATGTAATGCGAGAAGAGATAATTTCTCTGTAATTGAGTTTCCTCCCCGGAAAGGGCCAACCCCCTTCCCTCCAGAAATAAATTGAATAGAATGTTATTTCCCGGTATATCCTCAAACTGTCGTGCCATGTAAACGATCAGAGCGAAAAAATGCGTTATCGATAGCCAATAATCGATGAAATCCTTACTATTCTCCGTGTAATCTCTTTGTACATATTTAGGAAGTATTCCTAATTCATATAATTTTTCGAGCACGTTAAAAGCCCAGCCCAGAACATTGATATCATTAACATCGAAAAATTGCTTGAAATCTGTTTTCGAATATATCGTATCATCACCTTGACGAACCTCACCTTCAAGCTGAACCCAGTTAAAGTAGAGTTCTCCGTTCTGCCCTTCGTGTTCATATGTATATTCGAATAAAAATGATTCCTTTTCTTTGATCGGAACGTTCTGTAAGTTCGCGGCCGTCAGATTTTGCCAATCACTCCAATTCGTCCCTATATCTTTTGAATAGCGGAACTTCTTCTGATAATACATGTCGGTCGTTTCGCCGGATGTGTTATCTATGAAACCGTATAACAAAACTAAACCCAAAACGGGTACATCGGTGCTGATATGAAGCACATCGCCATTCTCCGTTGTTTTATTCTCAATGATCATAAATACCTTCGTTTATTCCGTAAAGATAAAAAAAATAATCCTTTAAACAAAGGATTATTCATCTTGTGTATCTATCCCGTTAATAAACAGGATCAGGTTGTTTTCGTCACGATAAACTTTTGGGTGGCTCCCTGAAATGTAAATTCAAAAACTATATCACCTAACGGGAAAACATTATTATTAACCGGTAAATACGCTCCACTGCCGTCAAGATTATTCTTGATCTTTTTCATCGACCCGGTTATATTATACGGGATTGTAATTCCACTGACGGTCACGGTCGCCTTGAGTGAGTACCCACCCAGCGACCCCTCAACGCCAACATCAGGAGACATCGACCGGTTAAAATACAAACCATTTATTGCACTCGTTATGATTTTATTCGTTTCCGACGCTGCGGTCATATTAGGCTTGATATTATCTTCCGTGGTACCCGTTCCACCCGTACAAACGAAAGGCTTCGTTGCTCCCCATGAATCGATAGAAGGTGATTTCGATGTACTCGGCAACATATTACCCTTATACACCCGGTATAAAAGATTCAGTTCCACGGGTGTGAGTGCCCGTGAAAAGTAGGCATATTCTTGGAGATAACCTTGCCACCAATCTAAAGGAGGTACTGTCGTGTGGAACGCCCGGCCCAACCAGATATTACCATCCCATGTATAATCCCGACCGTCATATCGAACCGGACCACCTAAAGGGTATTGATCCGGCGTCGTCAGCCCGTATTTCTCCCCGTTCAGGTAAAATTCAATGGTGTTAGATGATACATCGAGGATCATTATCAAATGATTCCACCCGTTCACGATCCAATTATCAACATCCGCTTTACACACTTGATTTGATGAACCGTTATAAATTTGGAATCTCATCGGCGTGGATGACGGGTCTCCGTTCGCGACGTCCAAACCGAGAGCGTATCCCAGACCGGAAGTTCCCGGGCCGTTTAAAACACCACCCATGATCCCGTCATACGTTGTACTTGACGAACCCATACTGAACGCACAGATTGATATGGTAAACGCGTTCGTACCTTTCACTACCGTGGGCAATCGAATGGCCGCACCCCCGTCGATTAAATCAAGGCAAGTCGCCCCGTTAAAGCCGGCTGTGTAATATTCTATATTCCCTATCGTTGCACCGGGATCATTACCGTTCCCGGAATAGTCGGTTATATCCCCTCCCAGGGGTAAATAGATAGAAGGTTTCAGGTTAAGTATCGTGTTAATACCGGCAACCGGCCATAACTTCACACCCTCGAACCACGCTTCTTTCAAGTTCTTACCTTCAAAGGCCCCCGCCTTCAGATCACCCAGTGTTCCCAGTGTTATTCCCATAATCTTATCCGAAAACTAAATATAAAACCCCACTTGCCTGTGTAGCCGGTAACGCGTCAACCGGCTGAATATCTGTGACCTTCTTGGTTGAAGTCGATTTCACGAAATTCTGGGAATTAACCCACGCCTGAGTCGCGTAACCATTTAATGCAGAACTAGTAATAAATCCACTATCATTAGTCAAATGACTAGTATTTGTTGGTATATTAACTGTTGCTGCAGCACCATTAGGATCAAATGTTTTAGCAGAGAAAGTTCCAGCTTGGAATGTTAGATTATATATAGTTTGATGTGATGTTAGATAACCCTTATTATTTACCCATGTTCGGGTGGCCACTAAATCTCCATTCATGTATAAACTACCCCAATATCCATTAGCATAAGAAGTACTAGAACCAGCTCTCCATACCCAAGTAGAAGGAGCATAAGTACAACCAGAAGGAATTCTATAATTAACTATCACTTCATTGGAAGCAGAAGTGGCAATAGTATTTCCTAAACAAAATTCATTTCCTCTAGTTCTAATAGTAGTATAACTACCAGTAGTATTGTATAATGATAGGGAAGCAAATTGACCATTAGCCCAGCTCTGTGTTGCATATCCATCTAAAGAACTAGATGTTAAATATGTAGCTCCTTTAGTAACAGTTAATGTGTGACCACTAGCTGATATTGCAGTTACAGCATTACCAGAACCACTATTAGATATAGAAATACTTGGTATAGATGGTATTTGATCTGTAGTAGCTATTTGTTTACCAAATAATTTACCTATTCCTACTTTATTTGTAAAAGAAGTTACCTCTAATTCTAGAGCAACTGCTCCAGACATTCCCACTTTAAAAACAGTACCATTATCTAAGAGTGCCATATCAAGTAATCTCTCTGATAATGTTGTGGTATTTATGGTTGCACCAGATCTTCTGGCTAATATTAAAGGAGTTTGACCATTATCACTTGGAACTTGAACACTTAATGCTCCAGCACCTCCATTCCAATTATTTCCTGTTCCTCCAACTACATCAATTACAGCATTATTTTTTCTGCTGTTCATGGTCAGAGCACCTGTTAATGTTCCTCCAGACAAAGGTAAATATCCAGAAACAGTAGGAATATCTGTAATTAAAGCTAATTTTGTTCCTGCACCTAATCCTGTACTAAAATAAGCTCCATCTGATTTTACCATAATACATCTATTATTAGATGCATCTTGAATAAAAGGACCATTACCATTTGAATACCCTACTAATGTCTTATTTACACCCTTTACTTTAAAATTTAAGACACTATCAACACCATTAGTATGACTATTATTAACAATAAGAGGAGTGGAACCTGCATATCCTATTATTAATTGTCCAGATAATGTTCCACCTGTTAATGGGAGATAATTACCTATATCAGATGTAGTAGCTAATTTAATCCATTTTCCAAATGATGTCCATTTAGTTCTATAATAAAGTTCTGTCCTATTAGAATTTGCCCATAATTGAATTCCTTCATCATCTCCTTGAACACTAAATAATGACCCACTAGATGTTGGAGTTCCAGCAACTTTATGTATTTCAGAATAAAATATTTGATTAGTTGGTAAAGTAGAAGGATTACTACTAGATCGTGTTTGTATTATATTAACATCTTTATTTGTTAATAACCTATTCCACTCTCCATATGTTGTCTCATTGTAAGCCATATGCCTATAATAAAGACCATTTTTACTAGCTTCTGCACCACCTGGGAACCATAATTGATTTGCCCAATGAGCATTTCTTGAATTTACTTGTAATACAGTTCCATGATTAGTAGGGCCTCCTGCACTAGATGCATTATAAGCATCTAATACTTGTAGATATCCACCATAATTTCTATTTGGTGCTAAATCATTTGTCCAAGTGTTAGCTTTAAAAGCAATTCCATTAGAGTCTAAGATTATTTGTCCTGTTGCTGTATCTCCAGTTTTCTTAAGAAAATTACTTGTACTACTATTAATCTTTGATACAACCCAATTAGTATCAGCTAAAAATTTCCAACCAGTAGTACTATTTCCTGTAGAAGGTATATATTGTCTATAAGCTATTCCTGTGCCATCAATATCTGCAGCCAATTGAAAAGCATTATCATTTACCCAGAAATAAGTTAAGAACATTCCATCATTAACATTCTTACCTGTATTAGAATCAGTTCCTGGAGAACCTGCTGCATCTACTGTAAATGATGATATATATAAAACATCATTACCAGTTTTTGCTAAATTTAGATTTGTCTGTCTAAAATTACTAGTAAATCCAGCAGCTGATTTAATAACTCCTTTAGAATATATCCCATTAGTAGGTATATTAGGAGCACCATTAGCATAACTATCTGAAACACATAAACTTCCTACATAAACAGGACAAGCTGCACTTGGAGGAGTATAAAATCCAATACCTATATGATCAGAATCTCCACTTTGATTATCTATAAATGATCCAGCAACTCCAAAAGATATTTTATTGGTATGTAAGTTGTTTATATATGCAGCATTAAAACTCTGATCTGAAGTCCCAAGGAAACCTGATCCTCCACTAACTAATGTAGCTTTAGAATGAGGCAATAACCCATTAGTTCCTGCTTTAATATAAGTAAAATACTGTCCATCTTTATTTGTTAATGTTGCATGATTATATGTATTTGTAGTATATGTTACTGGATTAGTTAGATTATATTTATCCCAGATTTCATAATAAGTTCCATTATGTCCAATAACCCACTTATCTCCTGCATATCCAAATACTCCTAACTGGGAGGCTTGTGAATCCATGGCTTGTATAATACAATAATTATCAGCATCAGTGGACTGTAATCTCAATTTAATGTCTACTGATTGTTTTATTGTAAGTTGTCCAGTTAAAGTACCTCCAATAAGTGGCAAGTAATTAGCTAAATCAGTTGTGCTTGCTGGAGTTGGTAGGTTATAAGAATCCCATAATAAATAAGATGATCCATTCCTGTCATGTATTAAATCAGAAGCTGTACTAGATATATATGTTGGAAAATTTACAGTACCAACATACATTCTTGTTGAGTTATTAGCATTCCAAGTTCTTAATACTACATAAGCAGCAGTTCCAGCTACATCATTACATGCTATTCCCTTTCCTATAGGGAATCTAATACTACCCTTCATTGTACCACCGGCAAGGGGGAGGTAATTGGTTAGTTTATTATTGAAATCATCACTTAACGTTTTCAACGCATCCGTGACAGCTTTCTGGGACATGACCTTATCCGTCGCCGCACCCGATACTTGAAGAACTGATGCTTTGTCAAACTTCAAATTAAGGGCATCAGTCGTTGCCTTCTGAGACATCGGATCAATTGTTGATTCCCCGGTTCCTTGCTGACTCACCAACCGATTGATGATATCATTATAATTATGTTTATGCGCCGGTGTGAGCGGAGTGAGTGGTGAGGGATCTCCCGGAACGATTGATCCATTTGATAGAGCCTGTAACCATGAATATTGCCCCGGCAACATAACCCCGGCTAATTGATCTGTCGCACCCTGAATTGTTGTCTCTTTTCCGGCAGAACTATGAATTGTCACTTCCGTCTCTGAATATGACGTAGTTAGATCAACTGTGATATCTATCTTTCCCAGAGATTCCCAGGATTGAGTGACCTCATCCCAGACGATCTTCTCAGAATCCTCGAATGTCTTTCCGCTATACGGATCCGTTACCGTTCCTCCGGCGGGCGAAGTGATGATAACATACATATCACCCGATTCCAACGTTGATGGATTAGGAAAATCCGCGCTCACCCGGATTATCCCCTTGAAATCAAGAGGATTACCCACAGCACTTTTAACGAAATCCTTTACGGTTATCTTGTAATTGACGTTGTTCGAATTAATCAATATGTAATCACCATCATCCGCTAGTTGCCGGGGTGGTAATGTAACCAGCCACCCGTCGACATACGCTCGAACCCATTTGTGGGTAGCAATTTCCGACCATGCTGACCCATCATAAGCGCGAAACACAAACGGAACAACCGTGTTATCCAACCATATCAGGTTGGTATTGCGGGGAGCGGAACTCCCTATATATATGGCCGCGACCTGTCCTAAATTTCTAATCATTCACCGTTTGAATTAATTGTCCATCTAACTTATCTATCTTGTATTGATCGGGGTTATTCGATTCAACAATCAAATCACCGTTTCCATCAACATAAAATGTATCCTCGACACCCCCCTTAACTCTCATCACCAAATCACCGATACCGATCTTCTCGCCCTCCATTGTCCTGTCAAACTGAGATATGAAAAAGAATAAAAATTCTCCCGTCCCATCCTTGTCATAATAGGTTAATATCTCAATATAAGGTCTGTATATATTGAAGACGGTCGATGTATTCAGTTTCTTAGTCTCCGGCATAATCACTGGGATAAAATATCGGTGACAGTACTCCGTTTGAATCAAATATTGGATCACCTTTTAAATCTCTCATCACAAACCCCCTAATACGAGGAAGCTCATTTATGGGAACAAGCTCGTCGGCAGAAGGATAAAATGTTGAATCTTGGACATACTTAATACCCTCCGTATCCTTCACTATACCTAATAAATCATCCCACTCTACCTTCGATCCCGGTACCCAGTATCTAAAATCGAGATACTTTGTCATCGCGATTTGAATATTCCGACGTACATCATCGGGATCATAGTTATCTGCTATCTCAACCCTGAAATCAACACCCCGGCTTCCACCCACACTATACCATTTCACATTCGTAAGAACTATCTCAACTGTATCGCCATATTTATTTCTATCACTTAGCGGGAAATATGGTGCAGCTTGTTCTAGTAAATTTGCCAACTCAGTATCGGTAAACTCAACGCCATTCTGAGTCGAAAGTGCTAATTGTAATTTCGCATTCTCATTTACACCGAAATTAAAAAACATCAGCACTCTATCGTCTATATTTTGGAAAACTTGTGTGAAATATTCCCTTGTACCAATTGATAATATATTCAAATTATTTCTAATCCGAATCCTGAATGTTTCATCATCTTCTGAATCCCTCCCTCCCACTGCGTAATATTCATTTGAACACGCCTTATGGCCGACAGGTTCGGGAACTACGTTCGTAATCGTATTAGGGGCCACGTTCGTTTGAGATCCTGTTCCAGCACTTCTCACTT
>OLQM01004489.1_pt1 | contig 10664 bp, 5 predicted proteins | sample 1673161 | NCBI WGS metagenome assembly OLQM01 (sample SAMEA3136761, study PRJEB25190) | human gut metagenome | reverse complement strand
ACCTCGGGTAAAAAAGGTACAAAAAACCTTAGACAATTTGATGCCAAAAATATCGCTGGCCGAGCAGGTCGTTTCCAGCAACATTATTCAGGAAGAGTTATCGACTTAAATAATGGCTTTGAGGATATCGTTAACAGAGAGCCAGAATTGTTGGAACACAAAAATTATGATATCAACGCCCCAAAGACAGATGTTGACTACCAAATTACAAAGGATCAGTATTTGTCTGGGGCGGATCTTCTAGAGAAAGAATCGATATCTTTACGAGTTGAGGCATCAGGAATTCCAACCAATGTTTTTAACAGCTTTAGAGTTGTTGGGCCCAAGGACAAACTGTTGCTTTATGAACGAATAGAGAGTATGCCCTGGTGGACTATTGAAGAAATTAAGCGAGTTTCTACCAAATTGGCACGAACTAACGCCAGAAGTTTGCATTGGAGTGGTTTTCAAACTATTCTTAATCTGATATTCCCTGTTGTGCGGGAAGAAAAGCTTAAGCAACTTATTAGTTTCCGAGTAGGAGATCAACAACAGTATTCTTTAGTAACTGTACTATTAAGCTCATATCTTGAAGGTGGATTTATGTCGATGGTTGATTATTATACTACCCGTCGAAACCCGCCTAAAACCAAAGATGAAGCAATACGAACAGTTGCTGATTTTGTCTATAATGTTTTCAAATACCATTTGGTAAAATATCTTGGCTTATTTGATGTTTTCTTTAGATACCGGGTTTCGGTTCTTGAAAATGTTGATATGGATAGTGTCCCTGGATTGGGCCTGCTGATGCAGAAGCTTGAGTACAATGCACTTTCTCCTACTGCGCGCAAAGTAAGCGACTATGGTGTTCCTTTTAAGCTTATTGATTGCTATGATAGCCAAGCAGAATATGATAAGGAACAGTTTGATGCTTACGAGAAACGAGTTGACGAGCAAGTAAGCAGGCTATTCCAATAAGCAAATAGGTACGTATCAAGGACTACTGAAACATATTTTGTGAATTAGCAAATCCACAAAATATAGTAAAGGGTTAAGATAAACGGCTCCGCCGCCCTTGACAATTTCCTGTGTCCTTGCTGTATGGTAGTCAAGAGGGCGCAAGCGGATAAAACGCTTGCGCCCTCAAATGATTATGTTTGTTACCTCTAATGCAGATTTCAAGGGGTGCCCAGATTTAAGGCTCCCTTTGGAACACCATAAATGGACACATTTGGCCCAAAAGTAGGCAGATAATACGATCACACTCCCCGCCCCATAAAAAGGTGAGACAAGGGAAGAACCCCTCGATTTTCAACCGTTATTGCTGCACTTTTTCGATGGATCCCGAAAAAAGCCATAGTGCATAACGGATCGATACATGCCTGTTATATAAAAATACAGTTTTGTTCTTTCATCTTCGCATCCTATCTAATCCTCTATCTGTATTTTCGTTCATAGGAACGGATAAGGATAGGATTGATATATCTATATTTGATTATTTAGTATTTAATATATAAGTATTTAATTGTGCGGGATTTTCCCCATGTGGGTTTTCCATGTGTGGATTATCCATATCTGGATTATCCACATCTGGATTTTCCCTGTGTGGAGAAACCGGTTGTGGCTGTTCGTAAATCTCAAAGACCGTGTTGCTCATCCTGCCCTTGGCGTCGCGTTGCCTGTGACGGATAAGGTAGCCGTGATCTTCAAGCTCCCTGAGAGCTGCCAGAACAGCATCGGGGCCTTCCTTGCAGATCGCCGAAAGACCTTTCGTTGAGAACTGCCAGCCATCGTTGAAGGACAGCATTTTGGAGAGTAGCCCCACGGCCTTGAGGGACAGGGTTTTATCCCTGAGATGGTAATTTGCCATGACCGTGTAGCCACGGTTTTTGTTGACGCGATAGACTGCCATGCGGTTATCCCTCCCTTGCCATCACCGGCTGACAGCGCAGCGTTGACAGCTTCACCGGGGAATAGGGACATTCCTCGAAGACACAGGTTTGATATTTCCAGTAGGGACGATGGAAACAGCACGACCGACATTCCGGGCAGATCCCGTCGCATCCGCTGTCATAGTGGTTGTGGCCGGGTACCTCCTTCATGAGGGCTTCAAAGGCTTGCAGCTTACCGGCTGTCATGTAGCTCATTTTGTTTTCTCTCCTTTCCTCGCCGCACCGCCGTCATCTGCAAGAGGCAGATTGTTCCAGCTTTCGGGCAACAAAAAAAGAGGGTTTGCTTCATGCTCCGAATTGGAGAATGAAACAAACCCTCTTAGCTTTTCAGATATTCAGATGATTTCTCGGATGGTATGGATGATGCCGAGCAGCAGCCCAACAATCAGGGCGAGTCCGCCGATAAGACCGCCGATGATGATGTTGAGTGCGAAGATTCCTACTGTGCCGGATATGCCGTAACCGAAGGGGACGAGCCAGAGACACATCCTGCGGATGCCGAATGGGAAGCCGACACAGAGCCACATCAGGAAGTAGTCACATACGCCGTCCGCCATATAGACCGGCTTGAAGAATGCGGCAAGACAAAGGGCAATCAGCAGAGGAAGCAGCACTTCCTTGAGAAAAGTCTTCACATCCTCACCCTCAATCCCTGCAAATCGTCCGTGCGGATGCCGACCAGATACCAGTCCGCAGCCATTTCGATCCGGGTGGGTTTCCACTTGCCCCTGACCATGACATCGAAGCATTCCCCGCAGTGCAGACCGCCGTAGTAGCAGTCAAGGTCAAAGCGAATGTCGTACCGATCCGTTGCGTGGTCATAAACCAAAGTTCCCTGTTTCATGATGGACTCCTTTCGTTGTGGGCAGCGCAACGGGAAGGGCTTATGCAGTGTACCTCCATAGCCACCGCCAGCCGGTTTTGATCCTGTGCGCCGAAGATAGGAGAATGTGCATGAACAAAAAACTGACAAGAACACTTGCCGGAGTCATGTCCCTAATGTTCATGGGACAGATCATGGTCTTTGGTGACGGCGCTTCGCAAGGCATCTTGCACGCAGATACCATTGCTTCTGCGGCAGAGGCAATTGAGGGCGCAAAGAATAAAGACCAACTTGCCAAAGAGTTCGAAGAGGCGACAAAGGGACTTGGCGAGGTAGATTACTTTGAGCTGCCGGAATCGGTTGAGCAGAATATCATGATGTATAGCAGCCGAACAGAAGCGCAGGTTGGAGCTGCATCTGCATTTACATCTAATTTTACATGGGATCTTACTGCAAAATCATATATTCAGTATTTGAAAGAAGCAATAGGCGTTCAGGATACGTCTGCCTTAACTATTACCGGTAAAGTGCAGAAAGGTACAGTAAACGGTCATGCAGCTTCCGACAATACACCGATTTATGTGCGTATTTTTGACGGAGATTGGAATGAAATTGAAAGCTGGGAAGTTTCCGAAGGCGAAGAATACACTGCAACTGTAACTGGCTCCGGCGTGCATCATGTGAAGTTTGAGTGCGATGGTTATCTGCCGTTTTACCTGAAGGACTTCGGAACAGGTTCGTTCCAGATTGGCTCTGGTGATTCGCTGGATACGGTAACACTTGTGCCCGGTGATACGATATGGAATGAGGACAATGCAAACCAATGGAGCGACGATGTAATCAATAGCAGCGATTTGGCATATGTGCAAAGCTGCTACGGCGCTTATCGTGGTGATCCTGGATTTAATCCAAGTATGGATCATGATGGAGATGGGATTGTAGGCGATGCCGATTGGGATTATTTTTATAGATTGTATGAAGAACTCGATGAAAATGAGTTCTATGATATGAACCAGTTGGATATATATCAATATGACTTGGATAATAACGGAGTTATTAACTACTATGACTTACAGTTAAAACAGAAAGATACAGGTGCAACAGAGGCGGAACTGGCTGATTTTGCCAGCATTGTTAAATCAGCACGGGATTACGAGTCCCCTGCATTTGTCTATAACCATTACTATACAAATGATGGAAAGGTAGATGCAGAGGACTACAATGAAGGCATTGACAAAATAAATGAACAAATTAAATTGAGAGATCGCTCCAGCAATTACTATGAATACATGGATAAGGACAACAGTGGCATCATTGACGATTTCGATATTAATTGGTTTTCAGATGCTCAACCAGAAACCGGAAGTTTGGACTGGGATCATGCATTTAAGAGAAATCTGACAATGCTGTCAGACGGTATGTTCCCCTACAGTTTCAATCTTCATGACACAAATTTCGACATGAACGGCTGCGCTCTTTATGTTGCAGACTGTATGTCATTCAATACAGATATGCCGCAGTTCTGGTCTGATCATGGAGCAACATTGGACATCAACGGCGGTCTGCTGATGATTGAAAATAATCTGGTATTCCGTACAGCATCTCCTGATGGATGGAGTGGAACAACGGGGCAGCTAATGGATCTGAACAATGGTACTATCATAATTGGCAACTGCTTTGATTTCGGTCAGGCAAACTGCTATGATACAATTGAGATGACCAATAGCGATGATACCTTGATGGTCGGTGGAAACTGGACATACATCACATTGACTGACATGGAAGGCAAATGGACAGCCGGAAATATCTGGTTCCTCGGACCAACATGGGAAGTAAACGAAGCTTCCGGCGATAAGTCTATCTATTCTTCTGGTACACAGACAATTTATTTTGGTTATGCAGGCGGCAAACAGACTGTTCTTTGGGACAACTGTGAAACCTACATTAACAATGAAGATGGTTCGCTGAATACAGAGCGCACGTTTAATTTTGGCTATGTGGATGAAGAAGGTTATTGCCAGGGTATTTATTTCCTGAATGATTTCACAGAAGAAAACTACTGGTTCAGACCATGGTTCCGCCCGTATGATATTCCGGATTACACCCTCTACCGTAAGGGCTGGGAAATTGGTGACGGCGTACATATTGCAACCGGTAACTATACCAAATCCTTTACAGATTTGAGCGTAACTTCTCCTGGTGTCACTTCCGATTTTGTCCGCACTTACAATTCCATGAGTGATGAGGAAGGCAGCTTTGGTATTGGCTGGGATTTCAATATCGATGTGAGTAAGATCGTAATTCCGGCACAGGGTTACTATCAGGTAGTTCTTCCAGATGGATCTAACACCACATTCAAGGATGATGGAAACGGCGGATTTGAGTGCCTGAATGCACACAGCACCATGACAAAGTCCGGCAATGAATACACCATCACAAATGCCGCTCAGTCTCAGTATCACTTCAATGCAGACGGCGAACTGGATTGGGTCAAGGATGCAGAGGGCAATATTCTGACCATCTCTTCCATGTCCAACAACCAGAGAATTGTAACGGATTCTACAGGCAGAACTTACACGATTACTTACAATGGAAATAGCGAGCATTCTCGCATTACAAAAATAGAAGATACCACAGCAGAACGTACTGTCACTTACGAATACAACAATGATTTCCAGTTGGTATCAGCAACCAGCGTTTCTGGCGGTACTGAAACATATGAGTATGATGGGAACGGCAGACTTTGCAAAATCACAAACTGCTACGATGAAATGACAGACCAGATCGTGTACAACGAGAATGGTTCTGTGAACTGGCTGACCAATGCATCTGGTCTGAAACAGGTGTATACCTATGATAAAGTACAGAAACAAACAGGACTGAAAGAGTATGATGGCGATACGCTTATCAAGACTTTTACATATGATTATGATGAAAAATATGCCGTCAAGACAAATACTGTTGAAACTGATGGTCAAACATACGACGTAGATAAAATCACCTATAACATGATTGATGACGAAAACAAGTATGACGAAATGTCTGAAAGCGTTGACATCATGGGTAATACGACAAAGTACGACCGTGATGCGAATGGCAATGTCATCAAGACCACCAATGCAGATGGCACATACACGCTTGCCAATTATAACAGCAAAAATAGTGTTGTTGCAGAAGTAGATGAATTGGGATATGCAACAATTAAGGCATATGACTCTAATGGTACTCGTCTGCTCAAAGAGGCAACCAGTTTACAGCCGCTTTCTCAGTCGGATATCAACACCGTGACGGTATCAGGGTTTGATCCAGTGACCTATCTTGCAGCAAATGAAAGCAGCTATGCAATTACCAGCCACGAATACTATGCAGACAGCTATGTCAGCGGTGTTGCAGGTCTGATTCGTGCTACAACAGACCCGGAAGGCAATGTGACGGAGTATGACTATTACAAGGACGGTTATGGCAAGGGTCTGGTAAAATCCAAGACATTGAAAGATGGAAATACAATTGTCAGCACGGTTACCTATGAATACAACGCACAGCTTCAGGTGTCCAAAGAAACTACAAGCTATGACCTGTCTCAGAATCTTTATTCTGTAAAGGAATATGAGTACGATAAGTTCAACAATGTTACAGTTACTAGAGATTACGGAACGGGAAGCACACCGGCGACTACCGTTGCAGAATATGATTTGCTGAGCCGCAAAACTGCGGAGTATGCACCGAATTATTCTGCGGATAAGAGCCATGGCAGCTTGACAACTTATTATCCGGACGGAAACAAAAAATCAGAAACAGATGCAGAAGGTAATGTTACCTCTTATGTGTATGATGCGTATGGACAGGTAATCAAGAAAACCAATCCAGACGGCACAATGAATCTGACGGCGTATGATGGTCTTCAAAGAGAAAAGGCAACATATTTCTTGGGCAGTGAAAATGGCACAAAGCAAATTTTAACGAAGACATCCTATGAATTTGCAGGATACAATTTTGACATTTATTCTGCACTTGATACTTCAGCTTCTCACTCCTGTAAGGGTCTGAAAACAACTAAAACGACCTACATTACTGAAAACAAGCAGGTTATTTCCGAAACGCTGACCGATATCAAGGAACACACAATTTACGAAAAAACAAATGGTGAAACTAAGCGAACTAGTGCATACTATGCCAACGGGCAGCTTGCTCGTCAGACAGATGCATTGGGCAACATCACGAAATATGAATACGGTTATCTGAACAAGGTTACTAAGACCTACACACCGTTCAACACCAAATCAGATGGTTCTGTCAACTACTCCGTGACGGAAAATCAGTATGACAAGAATGGTAATGTAACGCTGGCAAAGCAAACTGTTCAAAAGCAGGATTCGGATACAGTAAAGTATAGTGTAACTGAAAATCAGTACAATGCACAGGGCTTGCTGACACAGGTAACACTCAGCGGAACAGGATCTTCTGAAAAGAATATCACCCAGTACTTTTACAACAACGCCGGTATCCAGACGAAGATGTACACCGGTCTGAGCAGTGCAAACGATACCGACTACATGACCACGAATTATGAATATGATGCGTGGGGACATTTGGTAAGAACGACTGACAGCACAGGCTATAACTCTGGTGCAACAACCTATGATCTGAATGGTAATGCACTGACTGTAACCGATGCCAATGGCAATGTGACCACTAACACCTATGATGCACTGAACCGTGTGCTGACAGCAAATACTATTTGCAGTGATACTTCTAAAAATGTATCAAAATCCTATGTCTATGACAATATGGGAAGAGTGCGGAGTAAAACTGCCAATGGTGTACAGACAAGTTATCAGTACGATATCTTTGGACGTGTTTATCAGGAACTTAGCCCAAAATCTTTTAAGGGCTATTTCTACGAGGGCGTATCGCAGTATGCGAAGGAACAGTTGGTTGGTATTAATCATCAAACAATGTATTCCTCCACGCAATATGAATACGATGCTGAAATGCGTGTTATTAAGGTAAAGGAAAGCGGCAATGAAACAGCTTCCTATACTTATGATGCAAATGGCAACAAAGCAAGTGAAACGCTGGCAAACGGTGTGGTTTCGACTTACACATACAATGGCTGCAATAAGATTACAAAGCTTGTGACGAAATCCGGCAATTCGACGATTTCTGAGTACGAATATTCGTACTATTTAGATGGTTCTGATGCTTGCAAAGTACGCAGTGAAAGTGGTATAATAGAGACAACATCCTACGAGTATGATGGGTTGAAACGGCTGACGGAAGAATCAGTTTCCAATGGCACAACAATGGACACCTATGCGTATGAGTATGATGACTACGGCAACCGTTCCAAGATGACGGCTACTGGTACGGAAGAATATGAGACTGTTTATGATTATACAGTAAGCGGTAATTATACTGCATTGCTGCAAAAGGAAACCAAAACAGTCGAGGAAACTTCCGGTGCCACAACAGCCAATGGATTGGCAACCAGTCCCACAGAGCTGATTACAAATTCTATCGCAGACACCGGTACAAAAGAAACGGTATATTCCTATGATGCCAACGGAAATCAAATCAGCAAGACTGTAGAGGGTAAGACAGAAAAAAACACCTATGATGGCTTGAATCAACTGATTGGCTTTACCGATGGGGAGACAACAGCGAGTTATATCTATGATGCAGACGGTCTGCGGCAAAGTAAGACAGTAAACGGCAAAACGACCAACCACATCTGGGATGCAAACAAGCAGATTGTGGCAGACATGGACGATAGTGACTGGTACAGTGCCGAAGTCTATGTTCGTGGAACAAATCTGTTGGCGAAGTTCAGCAAGCAGAGCGGTAATGTCAAGACGGATTATCAGTATTATACGCAGAATGCACACGGTGATGTGGTGAATCTGACGGATGCTGATGGTGCAATTACCAAGTCCTACACCTATGATGCGTTTGGCGTGGAACAGAATATCGACGATGCAGATACGAATGCGTTCCGGTATTGTGGGGAATACTATGATGCGGAAACGGGTACGATTTATCTGCGGGCAAGATACTATAGTCCGACTACTGGTAGATTTATTTCGAGAGATACTTTCGTAGGAAGAAAAGAAGATCCGCTGAGTCTGAATAAGTATACTTACTGCGCTAATAATCCTGTTATATTTACTGATCCTCAGGGTCTAGATTACTACTATTATTATGGCGAAGATCAAGCAAAAGCTGCTGCAATAAATATTGAGGAACTCGAGGCATTTGGACAAACAGTTCATCCTTATTTAATAACAAGCGAATCTGATTTCACCAATAATTGGAACGAAATGAATACTACAGAGGAAGATTCAATTATTATTAATATGCATGGTAGTCCAAATAGCGTTTCCAATATAAATCTTGATGATATAAACAGTAAAAACGCAGATTATGTATATTTATTATCATGTAGTGCTGGAGATCAGTACACATCCAATAATTTTGCTGAACGATTTTATAATGCAAATAGTTTTTCTTGCATGGTGGCTTGTGACGGCACTCATTTTAGAGGAATACAACAACGAAAAACTACAGGTATTTTTGCATTAATTAGAAAACAACTAGGAATTCCAGATGAGTATGTAAATTTATCTGTTCGTCGGAAATTACCGGATGAGTTTATTGGTCCTCCTACTCCATCTAAAGGTTTTGTCACATATTCAAAAAATTCTTCTGGTAGTGTAGAAGTAAAGTCAATAGGCAATAGTTTTAAAGGAGTGAGTGCACTTATTGCTGCCACAAGGAGAAGCAGAAAGGATGAATAGATTCAAAGTGTGGAAATTGTGCATTACTTTTATTGTGATATTTGCTTTCGTCATAACAATTGTTTGTACAGTGTCTGTTGTTTGCAAGAAATATGAAATGAATAATAAGCACACAAATTCTATAGATGAATCATCAAATGGTTACTCAATTCGATTTGTCACTTATCAAGATATAGAATCAATAATTGGGATTAATTATTCAAAAGATGCCACTAACATTTTAAATGTTAGTACAAAAATCGAAAACGCATCAAGTGACGAATATGCTTCATTTACTCAAGTTAAAATAATGTATACAATATCATCAAATCTGATTGATGAACGCAGTTATTATTCATTAAAATTCGACTCTATTACAGACGAGAAAACATCTAATTATGAGATTTGTCAAAATATAAAACACTTAAAAGAAACATACGAAATTGAAGAAGATGAAATTCAATACATAAACACACAATATGGAACTTGCAGATATGATATAAATGATGGTATTAATGAAGTGGATTATTATTTTTATATTTTTATTATAAAGACATGCGAAGAATATTATAACATTTATATTTCTGGGAAATATCCATATCCGATAGAATTCGATGAGCAATCATAAATTTTATTAATTGTTACAAATACTGATCATTTCATGTATGATATTTACCTTAGTTGATGTGGAGCGATTCTGACGATGATACCACTATTAGCACTTCGAAATCCGAGCATGTAATACAGATGTATCAAACCATATCATAAAAAACACAACAAAAGTGCCGCCAGCATAGAACACACCATACGTTATGCCATTGAAATCACCTATGACAAAAACAAATTGAATCACTTTTTTCCTCTGTCTTTCGGGTGCCCTTCCAATTCTGAGGTGCCGCTGAAATTGTCAAGAAAATACGATTGATCAGTAAGAAGTGTACTTCCTTTAAAATTCAGCCACCTAAAAAAGGGCAGTTCTGTCCGGCAAACAGCTGGGCAGGACTGCCCTTTCTATTTTTCCTCAAGCAGCATACAATCCGGCGAAATGACCGGTTTTGTATGCTGCTTTTTTCTTTCTCCTACCTGTTCATATAAAATTTACATTTAAAACCTTCCCATTTTGCTTCTCTCAATTGT
>OLQM01004488.1_pt1 | contig 10665 bp, 10 predicted proteins | sample 1673161 | NCBI WGS metagenome assembly OLQM01 (sample SAMEA3136761, study PRJEB25190) | human gut metagenome | reverse complement strand
TATAATAGAACACATGGTGATGAAATAGATTTTGCTACTATTGAATTTGACAATGTAATTTTAGAAGAAGAGATAGATAATGAATATGATCCTTATGCTATCAAAGTCATTGTTGATGGTGTATTCATTGGCTACGTTGATAGAAAATATAATCGTGGTTTTCGCAAATATATCAATGATTCTAGATATAAATTTATTAATAAAGTTACAGCACATGGCAGCTATGATGAAAAATGGAATTACAAAATTTACTACACACTAAATATCGATGTTATCGAACTTAAGTAGTAATTTCCTTTTTTCTTTTCTGAAAAATTGTTTTCATTGTCTTCTCCTCTATCCTCTGTTATACTTGGATTATCAAAGAAAGGAGACAAACCTATGACATTGTCCAATAAATTCACACTTTCTCTTGCCTCACTGGCAGTTCTTGGTCTTTTAGCAGCCTGCTCGAATCAGACAGCTCAAACACCTGCAAGCTCTGCTAGTTCTCAACAGGTCGCGTCAAGTGCTTCAAGCTCTAAAACTTCTCAAATGGCTAGCCAACCTGAAAATCTAGATGGGACATACAAGGGAACTGATGAAACTGATCAGATCACTCTGACGCTCTCTGGTACGACGGGAACATGGGAAGAGCTTGAAAGGGATGGCGAGAAAGAAAGCAAGCCTGTAACCGTTCACACTGACAATCATACTCTCACTGTGGGGGATGATCTCAAATATTATAAACTAGAAGGTAACCAACTCACTATTGAAGATGACGATCGTGATCCTTCTGATACCATTGTATTAACTAAATAGCATAAAAAATAAGAGGTTAGGATGTTGATCCCAACCTCTTTTTTCATCTTAATGGAATTGCATACCACCATCCACGATAATGGTTTGACCTGTGATGTAGTTTGAGTCAGGTCCAGCAAGGAAGCTGACAGCCGCTGCTACATCTTCTGGTTCAGAAAGACGTTTCAAAGTGATATCTTTAGCGAATGTTTGCATACCCCATTCGTCATCTTTACCTGCGTTCTTACCAACTTCATGGGCAATGTCAAACATCATTGGAGTCTTAACGATACCTGGTGCATACGCATTGACAGTGATTCCTGAATCAGCCAAATCACGCGCCAAAGTTTGAGTGATACCACGAACTGCAAATTTAGTACCACCATAGACAGTCAAGTTAGGGTTACCTACAACACCTGCTTGTGAAGTTGCATTGATGATTTTTCCGCCATGGCCAAGCGCTTTGAATTGAGCTTGTGCAGCTTGAGCACCCCAAATCACGCCACCAACGTTAATAGCAAATGTACGTGTAAATTGTTCTTCTGTAATTGTATCAAGTGGTGTAGTTGGCGCAACACCTGCATTGTTCACGACAACATTCAAATCTCCAAAATGGTCAACAACTTTTTGGAAAGCTGCAGCCACTTCTTCTTGTTTAGACACATCAGCTACGACTGCAAAAGCATTATCTGCTGATAACTCAGCAACTGCTTTTTCAGCTGTTTCAGCATTGTAGTCCAATACTCCGACCTTGAAGCCATCTTGCACCAAACGTTTTGCGATTGCAAAACCGATTCCTTGACCAGCACCTGTGACAATAGCTACTTTAGACATATGATTCCTCCTTGGTATCAACGATACCAGCAAACGTTCCTATCAGAACAGCAAGGGTTGACAACTAGTTTTGATGGGGTCTATTATAAATATCCGACAAAACTATGCTAACAGTATACTCTTTTGTGAAAAACATTTCAAACTCTAGCCTGTTTTTTTGAAAAAAATAGTTTATTTATATGATATCTTTATTTAGTGATAAATGAACGAAAGCGTGAAATAGAGTATGTCTTTTACTCACAATGGATCACTATTCTATTCTGTAACCCCTACATAAAAAGCCTTCTTTCGAAGGCTTCTCTTAGATCTCTTTAGTCATCAGACTCTGCAAATACTTGAGTGGCTTTGACTGCTTTCTTCCACCCCTTGTACAATTTCTCTTTGCGAGCTTCATCCATCTTTGGTTCAAAGATTTGAGCTGCTCCATGAAGAGATTTTAATTCATCTAAGTCCTTCCAATAGCCTACTGTCAGACCTGCTAGGAAAGCTGCCCCTAAAGCCGTTGTTTCCAAGTTTTTAGCGCGGGCAATTTCAATTCCAAGAATATCTGCCTGAAACTGCATTAAATAATCATTTTTCGCTGCCCCTCCATCTACTTTTAGGACAGGGATAGGAGTTTTGGCGTCTACCTGCATGGTGTCGATGATATCGCGTACTTGGTAGGCAATTGATTGAAGGGTTGCCTTGATAAAGTCTTCCTTGGTCGTTCCCCGGGTAAGCCCAAAGACAGAACCACGCGCCTCTTGATTCCAATATGGTGCTCCAAGACCCGTAAAGGCAGGAACTACATAGATTTCATCGTCATTCTGAGACTTCAAAGCATAGGCCTCAGATTCAGGTGAACTGTCGATCATCCGCAGGCCATCGCGAAGCCATTGAATAGCACTCCCAGCGATAAAGATCGATCCTTCAAGGGCATAGTAGACCTTGCCATTGATCCCATAACCAATCGTCGTCAGCAAGTTATTCTCTGATAACTGCATCTCCTCACCCGTATTCATAATGATGAAGGATCCAGTTCCATAAGTGTTTTTGACCATCCCAGGTTCAAAAGCCAATTGACCAAAGAGGGCCGCTTGCTGGTCTCCCGCCATCCCTGCAATCGGCACTTGTCCACCGTAGAAATGGAAAGGAGCTGTCTTGCCATAGATTTCAGAGTTTAACCGCACCTCAGGAAGCATAGCTTTAGGAATGTTGAGAATGTCTAAGATTTCATCGTCCCATTTCAGTTCCTTGATATTGTAAAGCATGGTACGGGCTGCATTGGAATAGTCTGTCACGTGGGCAGCTCCATCCGTCAGCTTCCAGACCAGCCAAGTATCAATGGTTCCAAAAAGTAATTCGCCCTTCTCCGCACGCTCTTGCGCCCCTTTAACATGGTCCAAAATCCAACGAACTTTAGTCGCTGAAAAGTAGGCATCGATAACTAGACCTGTCTTTTGGTGGAAGGTTTCTACATAGCCTTTGTTTTTGAGCTCTTCAGCTAGTGGGGCAGTTTGACGAGATTGCCAGACAATAGCATTGTAAATAGGAAGCCCCGTGTTCTTATCCCAAACAACTGTCGTTTCCCGTTGATTGGTAATGCCGATCGCTTCGATTTGATTGGGCTTGATGCCACTTTCAATAAAGACCTCAGCAATCACCGACTGAACCGAGTTCCAAATCTCATTGGCATTGTGCTCCACCCAACCAGCCTGCGGGAAAATTTGAGTGAATTCCTTTTGACTAGAGCTAACTTGCTCGCCTTTTTTATTAAAAATGATAGCCCGCGAACTAGTGGTTCCCTGGTCAATCGCCATGATGAAAGTTTCTTGAGACATAAACTGCCCTCCTAAATTCGATACTTAAAAATCTTGTTCTTTCATCAACTAGTATACTCTATTTCATCATGGATTTGTATCCATTTTTTTAAGAAAATCCGGTCTAAAATTTTCCTACTACTTCTAACTCTATCAGAACAAGTTAAAAGAGCCCCGAGGCTCTTTTAACTTGTGGTTCAAATGCTTATCAAGATCTGTTCTGATCTAACCGATTTAAAAACTCCATGGTCGGACTGTCTTGGTAAAGTTCTTTGAGAGGAATCTTCTGATAGACAGCTATTTCGTCCGCAGTCACACCGTAACGAATTAATAGATCATAAATACGATTTAAATCATGACGTAATTCATCCGTTATGAGGACATTATCGCTGGTTTCTTTTGTTTTCCAATAATAAGATGGCAGCACTTCCTTGGTTTCAATTAAAATAGTTTGCAACAAAGTCCCACCATGGCTGTCCTTCTGAGAGATATCTGCCCCAAGTTCCAACATTTTCTCAAAAACCTTGAAAGACTGGTCAGCCTTTTCTTTAGACGAATACATCTCATATTGGCCATTCCAGCGTTTGATCATGCGCCTGCAGTCAAATACAGCTCGTCCACCGGCTGTTTGGATGACTGGTTGACAAAATGGATTCAGCTCTGTCGGCTCTTCGATAAAGTTAAGATCTGCCCCTCTATCAATGAGTAAGTCTGCAATATCTAAATGTCCCGATTTGATAGCGACTTGAAGGAGTGACTGTCCCTGATCTCTTTTAGGTTTGTCACCCGAAACAGCATTGACTTCTTCAGGCTTTTTATCCAATATCTGACGGACTCCCTCTATATCTCCTCTTCGCAACAACTGAAAGGTTTTTTGCATGGTCTTTCCCCCTCTCATTATAGATAAAAATAACACTATGTTGATACTTTGATCCTATCTCTAGATTCTTCGTTAAACTGATTATACCATTTTATGGACTCTACATTGAAGTCCTAAAGGCTAAAGATGACAGACTCCCACCGAAAGAGATACAACTCTATTTCTCTGATTTTCGTGCAGCCACCAGCCAAGAGGCTACTAGGATTTCGAAACTAACTAGAAGGATAATCTGAGGAAGCGAGCTCTGAACCAGCATGAGGACAGCTAGACTATCGATCAGCATATGAGCGAGGATACAAGGAACAGCTCCTTTCGAGTACTCCTTGAGCGCTCCAAATAGGAAGGTATTCCCTAAAATCATCAGGTAAAAGATGAGATAGTTGGACGAACCTGCTGTAATCCAAGGGAGTTGATAGATAGGAATATGCCAGAGGAACCAGACAATGGAAAGAACCATCATTTTAGGTATAAAGTGCTTACTAAAGGAAAGATGATCTTGTAAAAACCAACGCCAACCGACTTCTTCTAGGCCTCCATATAATAAGGTCCAGGGGAAATAAAGGAAGAAGGCCAAGAGGGAGTTCCCAGTAAAGCGAACATTCATGAGCAGGATGGAAATCCCATAATAGATGACGGGAACGAAGAAAGCTAGGATCCAAGATAGGGAACTTTCTTTTTCAAGAAAGATCTTTTTGAAAAATTCACCCAAAGAGTTGACTTCACTAAACACCAGAGAAAAGACAGCCGCCACAATCAGGGGAATCAAGTTCATTAGGATAAACAGTAGTGAGGCACCCAAACTACTCCTATCTGGGAAAAACCAAAGGATCACTTGCCCTACTAGAAATGTAGCAAGGAGGGCCGTCAATGCATACCAGATAGCGACTGATTGTTTTGAAATAAATTTGCTCATTTTTCTTCCTTTACAGTTACATACTTCTTTCTTGCAATCCAGATTGCTAAACTAATAATAAGAATTTTACTGACGATAGATAGCCATACCTCTTCATTCACTAGAATCTGAGACAAGGAATTGATACAGGCATGGGTTATGACACAGAGCCATAAATTTTGCGTTTTATGATACAAGGCCGATAAGATAAAGCAGTTAATTAGCAAACCTACTAGAAACGGAAACAATTGAATGACAGCTAAAGAACCGTCGATATAAAAGTATAGTAGATGCCAACTAGACCAAGCTAAAAAGGTGATCAAAGTAGCTGAAAAATAAGGTATTCTTTCCTCCAAAGTTGGTTGAAAGAAATAACGCCAGCCAATTTCTTCAACTCCACCAAAAAGAAGAGCCTTGAAAAAGAGCACTACTGGCAAGACCAACGATTGACTGGTGATCTTACCACCAAAGATAAAGGGGAAAAAGTCAAGCAACAAGAAAACGAGCACCAAGCAATAATTTGCCAAACTGTCTTTGACTTGAAAAAAATCTTTTAGAACTTGTTTGAAACTAGATTGATGGTAACCAATACTGGCAAGACTGCCCCACAAAGCTGATGACAAGCCACCTACAATAATAGTGATGATCCCAAATGATGATGTAAAATCAACCTTGACTCCTCCTGCTCTTAAAAACCACACCAGAAGGCTAACTCCTAATACTTGACCAAAAGTCCCTAACAAATACATAGATAGGGCTTGCTTTCTATTCATTCGTGATTCCTTTTTCTTTCAATTAATTACCAGTGCTATCTACCTTAAACCCATACCTGCCTGCATTTCGTTTGAGTTTATTCACTAGCTCTTCATTCTGCTTGCTTTTTCCAAAAAAGAAGGGAATAGTCTTTCCATTTCTGAGCTCGATATAGAAAGTATAGCGAGCCCCACCACCAGATCGTCCACGAAAAATTGCATAGGTGATTTGCTTGATCTCTTTCAGTGGGATCCTGCGACGACTGAAACACAGAGCGACATGGATATAGAAGATTCCATAGCTAATATGGAAAGGAGCAAAGAAGGGACCTCCACTACGTCTCACAATTGCCCTTCTTCTCAGGAAAAGGAGAAGACTGAAAAAGAGCAAGAAAACGAGCACATATAGAATCGGAGCATACTCCATTATCTTTCTAAATTCTAACACGCTGTCTTTCATCCTCTACTTCATCTCAACCCATTTTTCATTATCCATGATAAAGGGCTTAGCCAGACCTTCGCCTGTGTAGTCTTGGTACTTGGTCTCCAAGTATTTGTAGACATCTTCCTTGGTCGTAAACTTGATGGCTTGATAGGGCTCTTCAAAGGTCAGCTTTTCGACAAAGAGATAGCCGTCCTTTGCAGGAACTAAAACGCCGACATGGCCGACAAAAAGGGTATTTCCATCCAGGTTATCATGAACGATAACAGAAAGCATGCGCGCATTTTCATTGAACTTGAAGTGAGAAAAATACTCTTCCATCTTCTTGGCATGGACCTTGACATCCGTTGTTGCTTCTGTCGGAACCCGTGAATACAGAATGTTAAAAGCTTCCTTGTCTGCCTCATCGAAGATCTTCCCTTTGTCAATCGCATCATTGTCCACGAACAAGAGTTCACTATCCGCTTTCATCTTAGGAATCTCGATGCGATTCTTCAGAAGAGTATAGCTATTGATCCGGCAGTTGGTCCCGACGAAATCGCCCTTTTTCTTGGTCCACAAGTCACTGATCTTCTCAACATTGTAGTCTGTTTTCTTGAACTTGCTGAAGTCACCCGTCAAGCCGACCGAGCCGACAATGCTATCGTAATCTGTTACCAGACCCAAAAATTTATCTACACTGTCCTGATCCAAATAAGCAGACAAAAGAGTCCGCACTTCTTCGACACTTGCCTTGCTGTTGAGGTTGCTGTAGGTGCCCTTGTAGCGCTCCTTATCTGAACTAGATTTCTGTACAGTGGAACTTGCCTGCTTTTCCTTGGATTGCTTTTGGTTGCTACCACAAGCCGCTAAAGCAAAGATCGCCAAGGCACAGCTAGTAAGGAGCATGAATTTTTTAGATGGTTTCATAAACTGGTTCCTTCTCTATTGATTAAAATGTTTGTTCTATAAATTTTTCATATCGATAATCCTTTTCCTCTATTATAGTTTAAAACTAGCTTTGCTCCAACTATTTTTTACGAAATGAGAAAAGTTTATAAGTAACAAAAAAGAGCTGGCAGACTGTCCAGCTCTTTAATATGTTACAAAAATCAAAATTAAAATTATCGTTTAATCAGACCAATCTATTTTGGCATGTTCTATTGCGTACTCGGCTTCTTCTTGAGTAAATTTTCTATTTTCAACAAGTATTTCTAATAACCGTTCTTTCGAAATCTTGCCACCGTTTGCAGAAGATTCCGCTTCTTTCACAGCTTCCTCTTTCCAATCGAAATTACCTTGTTCTATGGCATAATCAGCCTCTTCTTGAGTAAATTTGTCAATATTTATAAGTTGTTCAACTAATTTTTCTTTCGAATAATGAAACTCTTGATTTGATTTTGCTTTTAAAAGTGCTTGCTCTTTCCAGTCTACATTAAGCTTATTTAAAGCGTACTGAGTAGCATCCTCTGAATACCTATCATACTCAGTAAGATAAATTTTAATTTGCTGCTGCGATAAATGCTTTTTTGACCAAGTTTTAGCTTTTTCATATGCCCTTGTATATTCTGGATATAGTAAAGTTGGAGGAAATAGTCCTTTCATAAACATATTCATTAATGATTCTAAATCATCCTTATTTCCATAACTTGAAGAAGAGTATTTTTTATAATCATAATTCTGCGTACTAGAACTTGAAGTAGAGTATTTTTCTTCAGGGTCAATTTCTATTGATTCTGAATATGAATTTTTCCATTTATTATAACTTATTTGATACTCAATTGCCATCAAAGCTAACATTCCTACCATCAATCCAAAAATCGAAAAAATAAATATAACAAATTTTTTCATCATGACTACCTTTACTTGTTTTTCTCCAATGGAATCTTTCATCCCTCTGGAACTGCTTTCATTAGTATTATATCATGAAATATTCTTCATTTTTATTTTTTAGTGTAAACGTCTTTATATTAGTAAATAAAAAGCGACTGCAATATTTCAACTGCAATCACTCGTTCATTTGTGAGATAAAAAACAAAGTATTATAAAAGATTATTTAATCTTATGTTTGTTCATCTTTTCTTCAAAGATGCCTGTCATAATCTTGCGGAGCTCTTCTCCTTCTTTTTCAGGAAGATCCCCTTGACGTTTGGCCACCGCATAGAGTTCAGGGTATTGCTTAGCTACACGCTCAACTGTCTTGGTCGTCGCATGCCCTCTGACAAAGAAAGGAATACGTTTAATCCATTCTTGCGGTACAAGAGCAAGTAATTTCTTCGCCGCTTCCTTATCAGAAAGCTCAGCCGTACTCAATCCTTGCTTGATTTGTTCTTGTTCTTTTTCTGTGAAATCTTTTAATTCCATAGTAAACTCCTATTTTGTTTATCTAAGGAGACATTATACACCTATGTAGAGGAAAGTACAACTATAGGATTTTGGAAAATAGAGCAAGGGCAAGTCATCCCTCACTCTGTCTCTTAATCATTAAATCTCATGACGTATATTGATTTCCGATTTACTGTGGGGCATTTTCCTTTTGGAAAATATTATCTTAGCAATCTATTCTTGTTCTCATTGGTTCCTCATTCCATGGAGCATGAGGGCAGGAAAATAGACTTCTATTTTTAATTGATCACTCAATTTCTGATAATAGGTGAACTCTTTTCTTCTATCAGGAGTTACTGTATCCTTCGTCAAGAGTTCTAACATTTTTACAATAACTTCTATTAACAACTTGCTTTTCTTGACAGCTGCCTTCTTAATTTTAGGAAACGAGAACAACGATCCGTTAGAGTAACTCTGCAAGCTTTCCCGATTTGATCAGCAACCGCATCTGCTTCCCAATCACCAATCCTAGCTCGCTTGTTTACATCTTCGGCTCTTTCGTGAATGGTATGAGAAATAGGAATTTTCCCTCTGTTTTCAATATGACCTTTCGTATGATGAGTTTTTCCACAATGAAGGAGCTTGCGAATGATACCACAAACACCATGAGATGATGAGTTATCATCAAAATGCTTACTGTAAATGGCTCTTTAGATTGTTTGATTACTAATAAGATTTTTTCCATACTCTAATCGTAATCACTTTATATTACTTCAGGAGACCATTGGCAATCAAGAAAAAGGTACTTGACGGTATTGCTTAAATGATAATCTATTTCAAACTTTCTCTTTTGGGCACAGTGCTACTTAGCAAGTTTATAAAAAGCTTATGCTTTGTTAAGAGAATAGAAGTTTTATTATGTATGAAGATTCAATTCTCGACTACTGCTGGAATGATTGGGTACAATCTAAAAATGTCTCTTTTTTATCTTTATATCTAAGAGTTTCCCAAAGAGGAAGCAAGATGAAAGCCATCGTTGCTTGTGCTCATAAGACTTTTAGAATCATTTACAAACTACTCTCCACCAAACAAACTTATCAAAAAGAAAAGTCGCTAGGACTGAGGAAACAGTTCTAACACCTTAATTAAAAAATAATCAATTACAGTATAGCACAGGAAGGGATTTTTTGTGCTTTTTTATACCACTTTTTAAATAAAATTCATTGTTAATTTAATTGAATTGTAACATTCTGTTACCTAAAGTCAGGCGTTTCGTAGTTAGTAGGATCTTCCCCGCGGGTGCGGGGAAAACCATCATTCAGAAGCAGAGACTTACCAGTTATTGGGATCACCCCCGCGGGTGCGGGGAAAACTACAAGTTCGTTCGTGATATCAATCTTAGCAGAGGATCACCCCCGCGGGTGCGGGGAAAACAACTCTTGGGCCATACGCGAATTATAATCATTGGGATCACTCCCGCGTGTGCGGGGAAAACTGAATATCAGCAAACCAATAGATAGGCTGTTTGGGATCACCCCCGCGTGTGCGGGGAAAACTTTTTAAAAAAAGAAGAAGTAGCTTACTAGCTAGGATCACCCCCGCGTGTGCGGGGAAAACTCCCCTGCTGTAGAGATAACAAAAAGCATACTGGGATCACCCCCGCGTGTGCGGGGAAAACTAACGTTTGATATCAACGTCTGCACCAGCTCTAGGATCACCCCCGCGTGTGCGGGGAAAACGTCTTCCGTGCGTAATTCAAGCGAATTGTCCAGGGATCACCCCCGCGTGTGCGGGGAAACACTAAAAGAACCCAATGAAATTAATATTTTACTTTCATTCTAGCTAAGAATTTATTAACTTTATTTGATAATTGATAGATTAGTCTAGCATCTTTCAAAGCTCTATGAGGAACTAGGTCCTCAATCCCATATGCTTTGAGAGCAGTCTGTAACTGATAATTATCCAAGAACAACTTATCGTCC
>OLQM01004484.1_pt1 | contig 10679 bp, 10 predicted proteins | sample 1673161 | NCBI WGS metagenome assembly OLQM01 (sample SAMEA3136761, study PRJEB25190) | human gut metagenome | reverse complement strand
TCACAGAGGAGGGTATGTCGGAGGATGTGACCATAACCGTGGAATCCGGTATCTATGGAGGCATTCCCATGGGCGGCATTGACTTTGGAATCGCCAAAAACCAGTTTGCCCTGGTCCGGCACGACGACCAGTTTGACTATTACAATGGACCCGGCGTGGATGTCACCTACATGGGCGCAGGCGAGGTGGACGCCCAGGGAAATGTCAACGCCACATGTTTAGGGCCGAAGCCCACGGGAGCAGGCGGCTTCATCGATATCACCACCAACGCCAAACATGTGGTCTTCTGTTCTTCCTTTACCGCTAAAGGGCTGGACTGCACCTTTGAGGGAGGAAGGCTTCATATCAACCAGGAGGGCTCCTTAATAAAATTTGTCAACCGGATTAAACAGGTTTCCTACAACGGCAAAATTGCCAGAGAAAAGGGCCAGAAAATGCACTACGTAACAGAACGGGCCGTATTTGAGCTGCAGGCGGAAGGACTGACCCTGACCGAAATCGCCCCCGGAATTGATATCCAGACCCAGGTCCTGGACCTGATGGAATTCACTCCCCGAATCAGCCCTGATCTGAAGGAGATGGACATGGCTATTTTCATGGAGGGGGCTCCCTTTGGACTGAGAAAGTATATATTTTCTAATTAATACGCAACAGTTCAGGACGGCTTTTTCGGTCAAGAAGAGTCTCCGTCCTGAACAGTTCCAATAACATATTCACATTAAGGAGGATTAATCATGAGACTCGAAAACAAAACCGCAATTGTAACAGGTGCAGGCCGCGGTCTGGGAAAGGGAATTGCCTTAAAACTGGCGGCCGAAGGCGCCAAGGTCATCGCAGCAGACATGTCAATGGAAACAGCCTCTGCAACCGCTGATGAAATTAACGCTTTAGGCAGCACAGCCAAGGCCTTTGCTGTCAATATAGCCAAGCAGGACGAGGTAAAGGCAATGATGGACTTTACCGTGGAGTCTTTCGGCACATTGGATGTCATTGTCAACAACGCCGGAATCAACCGTGACGCCATGCTGCACAAAATGACCGCGGAACAGTGGGATCAGGTCATCGCGGTCAACCTGACCGGCACATTCTACTGTGTCCAGTATGCGGCTCAGATTATGAGGGAAAAGGGAAGCGGCGCCATCATCAACATCTCCTCCGCCAGCTGGCTGGGGAATATCGGACAGGCCAATTATGCCGCCTCCAAAGCCGGCGTAGTGGGCCTTACCAAGACAGCCTGCCGTGAGCTGGCAAGAAAGGGCGTCACCTGCAATGCCATCTGCCCCGGTTTTATCGACACGGACATGACCCGCGGCGTACCTGAAAAGGTATGGGATACCATGATAAGCAAGATTCCTATGGGAAGGGCCGGCAGCCCTGCGGACGTAGCCAATATGGTTGCTTTCCTGGCTTCTGACGAGGCAAACTACATAACAGGCGAAGTAATCAACGTGGGCGGCGGCATGATTCTTTAATCATATAAAACAGTAGGAGGATACGGATATGGAAAATTTAAAAGAAGTAGTAATTGTCAGCGGAGTCCGGCTTCCCGTCGGCTCTTTCGGCGGAAGCCTCAAGGATATTTCCGCCATTGATATGGGCGCCATGGTTGTAAAAGAGGCCGTGAAGCGTGCCGGTATAGAGCCCTCTGATGTAGATGAGACCATCGTTGGCCAGGTGGGCCAGATTGCGGAATGCGGTTTTGTGGCCAGGGCCGTCAGCCTGAAGGCCGGGCTTCCCGAATCAACATGCGCGTATTCCGTCAACCGTCAGTGCGGTTCGGGCCTTCAAGCCATTGCCGACGCAATGATGGAGATACAGACAGGATTTGCGGACGTGGTGGTTGCTGCGGGCACCGAGAACATTTCCCAGCTTCCCTACTACGTAAAGGACGCCCGCTGGGGCACCAGGATGGGACACAAGGTGTTTGAGGACGGCGTCATCGATATATTGACCTGGCCCTTAGGCCCCTACCACAATGGCGTGACAGCTGAAAATGTAGCCGAGAAATACAATGTGACCCGCCAGGAGCAGGACCAGTATGCCCTGGAAAGCCACCTGAGGGCAGCGGCAGCCATCGAAGCCGGTAAATTCAAAGATGAAATTCTTCCGGTGGAATTAAAGGACAGAAAAGGAAACATTACTGTCTTTGACACTGACGAAGGCCCCAGGGCCAGCCAGACCATAGAAAAGCTGGAGCGCTTAAAACCGTGCTTTGTAAAGGGCGGAACCGTAACCGCGGGTAATTCCTCCAGCTTGAATGACGGCGCTGCCGCAGTGGTTGTCATGTCCAGGGAAAAGGCAAACGCCCTGGGCGTCAAGCCTCTCCTTACCATTAAAGGCTACACGGTCGCCGGCAACGACGGGGCCGTCATGGGATACGCTCCCAAGCTCTCCAGCGAAAAGCTGGCAGCCAAACTGGGATTGGACCTTAAGGCCATTGATATGTTTGAAATCAACGAGGCCTTTGCAAGCCAGGCCTTTGCCGTACGGCGCGACCTTGGTCTGGATCCCGATAAAGTAAATATTTATGGCGGAGGAATCTCCATCGGCCATCCCATCGGCGCAACCGGCGTTATCCTGGCTGTAAAGGTGCTTTATGAACTGCAGCGGACCGGCAAAAAGGATGCCATGGTAAGCATGTGCATTGGCGGCGGACAGGGAATCTCCATGTACTTTACCAAAGACTGATATAGGGATTAAAACCGGGGCTGAAATCCGTGATGGAGGATTTTGGCCCCGGTTTTCGGTATGCGTATGCTTTGATGTATTTCAGCATTCACATCTTACTATATCCAATTTTCAAATCACCTGAATACCTGCAGATAATACCACGGCGGAAACAGCCTGCCCACCTGGTCCAGTCCCGGAAAGAGCCTCCCTGCATCCACAAAAACAGGGCAGAATACAAGGCTTCCAATGACCAGAAATGGTATGATGCAGCAGAGGACCTGCGGCCTGCGGCATACCAGGCGCAGAATCCAGGCCGACCCTATGACAACGCAGCAGTAACCGGCCATAACCGCGGCCTCTCCTGGCAGGGATGTCATCACGCCTCCCGCCCACAAGGCCAGCAGGCCTGATACGCCGGCCATGACAGCAGGAGCCGCCATGGAAGCCACACGGCAGGGTATCCTGTATCCGTATGAAAGCGGAAGGAACAATCCCCGCTCCTCATCACCGCACATGACTACAGCCCCATACAGCCCGGTGACGAACACATAAACAGCCACCAGGCCTCTGACGGGAAATACATCTGTCTGGCTGCCGGCAACGTCTCTGTCCTCTCCATCTCTGCCCTGGAACTGGTACTGAAACCGAAAGGTGGAACCGCTCTCCAGCCATTTTGCGTAAAGCTCCCTTGCCTGTGCGGCTGCTTTCTCCCTGGCTTCGCCGCCTGCCGTTCCCAGAGGGTCAAACAATTCATTTTCAGCCACATAATCCGCCAGCAATTCCCCATTGTATATCTTCATAAGAGCGGCAAACACGGTCTCCGTGGAAAGGGCCGCAGCCACGGTGGACGGCGCCGAATATACGCCAATGGAACGCTTATAGGATTTGGCATCCAGCTTCTCCTCCAGTCCGGCATATATCACATAACCGCATTCCGCCCGCCGGGATGCCACTTCTGCCTTTACCTCTTCCTCGCCGCGGCACAGATAGAAGCGGAACATTCCCGCGTCCTCTCCTCTCGGCCGGTTCACAAGGCTGTCCGCCAGGGCATTGCCCAGCGCGTTCTCCCCGCTCTCATCCACACTGATGGCTATGTTCACGTCCCGGCTCCCCTTTTTCTGGGCCTGGCCTGCTGCCAGCACCCCCAGGGGCAGGAGCAGGAGGATAAACAGAAAGGACCATTTTCTCATATAACGCTTGCATGACAGAAAAAACCACATAGCGACCCGCTTCATTCCCTGACCACCTCCGCTCCCACGCTGAGCAGAAACCCTGCCAGGGCCAGGGCTGCCAGCTTCATGAGTACCGCCAGGCTAAAGGACGACGTGACCACCAGCTTCATTCCCTCCATCAGCATATAGTTGGGCAGAAACGGCGCCGCGGCCCGGAAGGTGGCGGGCAGGAACACCAGGGGAAGAAATCCTCCCGACAGAAAGTGCATGGCAGTCACCGCCAGAAACAGCAGCATGACGCCTCCCATAAGGCTTCCGGCCGCCTGATAGATAAATACCACCATGGACGCCGCCCCCAGGCAGACCATCACCAGGGCAGCCAGTCCAGGCAGGTTTAATTCTATCAGTCCCGCAAAGGACGCTCCCAGGGCTGTACACAGGGCCACCGCCATAAACAGCATCCCCAGCCCCAACATCCTTGCCGCAATCAGCGTCCCTTTTCCCACTCCTATAAGGGCCAACTGACCCTTCATGGACGCGGAGCCTGAGGCAAGATAAGCTGACACCGGAATGGCGCTAAGCAGCAGGAACAGCACAGCGGTGCTGATGCCGTAAAAGTAAATCGTATCCACATCGCCGGTGGCGCTGACCCTTACATTCTTAAAGTAATCCATACGCGGCAGACTGTAACCCATGTAAATCCGGTTCAGGTCCGCCTCCAGACCGCTCACCGAATCAGCCATGTCATAAAGGTACAGCAGTTCGTCTCCCGCATAGATTCCCGCCTGGCCGGCTCCCAGAGTGGAGGCGCCCGCGTCGGTCAGTTCCTTGAAAATGCGGCTTTCCAGACCGGTTCCCCTGGGCAGCAGAATTTTCACCGGAGTATTGGTTCCGTTCATAATGTCCTGCACAAAACCCTCCGGCACCTCCATCACCGCGTATAGTTTCCCTGCATTCAGCTTATCCAGGCATTCCTCTTTATTCATATATTCAAAATCGCAGATGCTCTTGACGCTTTCCAGCGAACTGACCATGGCCAGCGCCTTTTTCGCCACCGCATCTCCTTCAGGAAGTACTACCCCTACGGTAATCCTCCCTGCCGATGTCTCCCCATACAGCATCCTGGCTGACAAAAGGGCAATCGTACCCGCTAAAAGTAACAGCACGATTGCCCCTGCAAAGATGTGGGGAAGCTTTTTACATGCTCGTTTCAGCTCAAGCCTGAGATAAACCAGACGTGCAGACATATCTTCCCATTCCTTTTATCTTATTAGTACATGGATATTCCCAGCTGGCTGCATAATCCCATGACGCCAAACAGCATTTCCATCCCTACATTGGTCCATTCCTCTTCCGTGGCAGACAGCACATCCATGGCCTCGCCCTCTAAAGGACTGATTTCACCTTCCAGCGGCTGGTAGTAGTATTCACCGCTGAGAACCACATTCACGGAATCATCCATAATGGATGTCTCCAGAGAATCTATGTTCACATGGACGGATTTGCCCTTTTCCAGCTGGTCCACTGCGCCTGTTGCGGAAATCTTCACAAGCTGCGAACCATTTCCTCCTACTTCGCCTGACAGGTGGTAGCTTCCATCCTTGGAATCATACGTACTGGTATATGTAAAATTATAAGCCCCATCACCCGGAACAGACAGATCCAGTGAAAGGTCGCTGGTCAGCACGCTTTTATCGTAGGTTCCCTGCTTCACCATATCAATACTCACCGTATCCGTGGCATCCTCCAGCGTGATGCTGGCCAGAGCATTCTGGGTCAGATAGGCTCCGCCCTGAAGCTGGCAGCTAAAGGTCACTGCACGGTATCCCTCTTCGGAAACATCTGTATCATCCAAACGGAGATTGGTGGAGCCCTCCACTGCTGCCAGACGTCCCTTCTTATCCACATAAACCGTCATGTTTACATCGGTCAGCGCCTTGTCCAGATATTCTATCATCTGGTCCACCATATTCTTTGCCTCCTCGTAGGACTGCTGCTGCATCTCCTCTGCGGACATATTTCCGGTTCCCGACATGGTTCCGCCCATAAGCTCGCTCATCTTCACGGTGGTCTCCAGCTGACGCATAAAGTCTGCTTTCAGGGTCTCATCCTGAAGGAAGAAATCAGAGGACTGACGAATGAATTCAATCATGGAATCTTTGCTGACAGTCACATTGTATCCCTTGCAGTTCACCTGCGCGCCATCCATGGTGTAGGTTCCCTTATTTGCCTTTTCAACCGTCAGGGCAGCCTTGAAGTTCTCCTGGGCCTTGCACCCTTCTTTATAACGGTTAATCAGCGCCTCCATGTCAAAGGGCTGTTTGCCTTCTGTCTGCACCTTTTCAGCCTCGTCCATCAGCTCCGTGAAATAAGCGGCCATGCCTTCCACATCCACGCCGTTCTGCTCCAGCAGAGGTCCCACGGTCGGGGAATTCTTAATACGGTCTGCCAGCCCATCTCCCAGATCCACGGTAAACACCTTGCCGGACAGCTCCGGAATCGCAAGCATCAGGGTGTCATCCCCATAATATGCGTTCAGATTGGCAAGGTCCATTCCGCTGTAGATTACTCCCATATTGAAGAAGCTCCTGCCATTGGTCTTGTCGTCCTTTGCCTGGAAGCGCAGTCCGCTTCCCGCATAGGCATTGACCGTCTCATCCGAGCAGCTGTCCATCTTAAGTGTCAGGCCGCCCTGGCTGTCTGCTGTCTTCACTGTCTCAGCAAAGTCCTTCAGTCCAAACAGCTCCTCAGAGGGATAAACCTGTCCTTCCGGGAACACATTTTCAAAGGCTTCAATGACAACCTGCTTGGGGTCCTTTGCGGCCATCTTCACATAAGCCAGCGCCGCAACGGCAATGACAGCGGCAATGGCGACAACGGCAGACAATACCTTGATAAACTTCTTATTTGGCTGGGGCTCTGCCGGCACGGTCACAGCTGTTGGAGCCGGCTCTTCCTCTTTTACGGTTTCCGCTTCGACCGCCGGTTCTTCCTCTTTTACAGCCTCTGCCGCTGGTTCTTCCGCTTTTACAGCCTCTGCTTCGGCTGCCGGTTCTTCTTTTGCCGGGTCCGGACCGTTGTCTTCCGGTGTCTGATTGTCCTGTTCCATCGGAGCCCCGCACTGGGTGCAGAATTTCACATCTGCTTCCTGCTCTGCTCCACACTTGGTACATTTCATATTTCTCTCTCCTCCCTTGTAAAAGGATCTTCCCGCTGCCCTGTATGCTGCCGCAGCGGCTGCCCTTTCGTTTTGAATCTATCGAAATTGGCTAATCAGCTCTTTTGCCGACAGGCCACAATCGATTCCGCTTAAAACTCCGCCTTTTAGTATGTACATCTTCGTACACAGGGCCAGCTCCGCCAGCTCATGGGATGTCAGTATGACAGCCCCGCCTGAAGCCATATATTCCCTGAGATAGTTCCGGATAACTTCCTTGCACTCCAAATCCAGGGCAGCCCCTGGCTCATCCATAATAAGGACAGGAGCATGATTGGACAAAGCACATGCTATGCTGAGCCGCTTCTTCATTCCGCCGGAAAGCTTTCCCACCGTCCGGTCCAGCATGCGGTCCACACCCAGCATGGAAGCCGCTCCGCCTTTCAAATCCGATTCCATCTGCTTCCTGCTTCCCCTGTACCACAAAAGCAGGTTATCCCTTACAGTCAGTTCCTCCATAAGCGGATTCTCCTGAGGCACATAAGCCGCCTCCTCCGCGAATACCCGCGGATGGCCCGACGCTTCCCTGCCGTTGTATAGAATGCTGCCCCGGTCCGCTTTCTGGGCGCCTGCCAGAATAGACAAAAGAGTAGTCTTGCCGCAGCCGTTATACCCCACGATGCCCACACATTCTCCCGGAGCCACCGTCAGGTCCACTCCCGCTAAAATATTCTGTCTGTGATAGGACTTGTAAATCCCTGATATCTCCAGCATCGCCGCAACCGCTCCCGTAAAAAACCATATATGATACAGGACTCAGTGTACCATATATTGGGAAGGAATGCAAAACAATAATTATTAACGATTCCTTAATATTGTGGGGCTAAAAAGTACGGTTTTACGTTGTTTTTCAGCATATCTGTGACTCTGCCGCGTCTAATAGGGCGGTATAAGAAGGTAGAAAATAGCATGAAATCAGGCAGGTCTGTTTACACGTCCCGATCCCGCCTGCATCATGTAACCGAATTAACGTTTAAGCGACATGTGATGTTGTAGGCCGCAGGGACCGCCGGGAGGCATTTATCCTGATTAACAAAAGGCGCCATTACGGCGCCTTCTTTATATACTGTCCTTCCTTCTTTAACTAGTCCAAAGCTTTTCCAGTTAACAATTAAAACCTACTACTTTTTTGTCACAGAAATCACAGTTCCGGTAAATGCTTCTGTTTCTTCTAGTTTTCCTGTATAAATCACAGAAACTGTATCCCCTTCTTTGACAGAAGACAATCCCTCCGGCTTTTCTCCCTCAAAGCTAATTGCATAATCAACTCCATTCTCATCAGTGATAGTAAACATAAAATCCTTAATGTCACTGATAATGCCTGTGATAGTCGACTCGTTTTCTGCAGCCATGTCATTTTCAGCAGAGGATGCATCCGATGTGCTTTCCGTCCTGGAAGTGCTAACCATCTGTGTGGACGCTGCAGAGGATGTTGTCCTTTCCTGTGCGGAGCAACCTGTAGCTAACATCAGGGTTGCACAAGCCGCAACAAATATACTCCTTTTTTTCATGATTTAAAACCTCCTTGTCTTTTATAAATTCATAATATTAGACGTAATACATTTCAAAAAAGTTGCGACTTTTTACTATTTTTTGAGCAGCAAACACATACCGTCTATGTACCATGTCGTACTCTTCCGCTATCCGCAGCACGCCTCTGGCATCTGTAATCCTGCATTTTCCCTCATGCCGCCCTTGGCGGGGAAGAGTAAAAATACCCCGCCAGAGGGGTCCGCCTGGTATCCGGTCAGCATATAGCCCTCACTGCCAAACAGGTACCAACCACGGGCACCATCCGTGGCCTCCTTTACTTTATTCATTTTCATATACCACGCCTGGCAATTTCAGAACCCGTTTAACGTTATCCTCTCTGCAGTCCTCAATAAGCTGTGAAAGGACTTCCTTGTCTGCCCTTCAATACCTGTTTTTGCATTTCATTAGTATCCATAAGGTAAATCCTGACCTCATAGTTCACCTCTTCCCTTAATCGCTCCCTTATTTCATTACATGTATGTCCAAAATCCTTCTAGCTTTTAAAACGAGCCCAGACCGTCCCCTCATACCTCTTCTCTTTATCAAAACAGCCCTCAGCAATATCGGGACCACTGACATGCTTCAATGCATTTATTTTCATCAAAAGGCAGATAACAGTTCCTGCATTCTGTTGCATTGCGCATCTCCGCCAAATTATATCTTGTCTTCTTGCATTCATACAGGGGTTGTCACACTTTTTCATCTAGTCCATATAATATTATTATCTCGATAGAGAGATAAGAAAGGAGATAATAATAATGACCGATGATAGAAATATTCATTGCCCAACAACATGTCCAAGGAGCTGCCCATGCCCGATTCTTTTGGAGATTGCTACCTCCATTGCTAACGAAGAACAGGCTCTTGCCAGCATATTAAATGCAGAGTGTGATAAAATAAGCAAGGTCGTTGCGGCTTATAGCGATTACGAAACCTTAGTGGCCATTGATACATCCGTTCAGTCTACACTGGACCGTATTATAAGCCTCGAGGGCGTATTAAAGGCAAAACTGGATTCAATCATTCCATTACTGAACGATTGCATGTAACAAGTCCGTAACAACCAGGTGGTCTCTCTTTATGAATTAAATAATATGTGTTAACCTCTCCATATTCCGGAGGACTTAGGTCCTCCGGAATATAACTCATTCATACCGTGGTATGCATTGGTCCTTATAACAATATAGATAACACCTCTTAATAGGCTTAAAATCTGAAGGATATCTTATCTATAATCTGCATATAATTTATAAATCCATTGCATATAATTAACTAAATATAATCATCAGGAGTATCTGTATATGAAAATACGAAATAAAAGTGCTCTTATCATATCAATACTTATCCCATTAACGGTTGGCACAATGTCTGCATTATTTAGCGGAAATATGTCATCATACTCTATTTTAAATAAACCAGCTTTCAGCCCACCGGGATTTATCTTTCCTGTCGTATGGACAATACTTTATATACTGATGGGAGCTTCCTCATATATAGTTTATTTTTCAAATAGCTCCAATAAATCGAAAGCTTTGTTGCTCTATTGTATACAGTTATTTTTCAACTTTTGTTGGAGTATTATCTTTTTTGGTTTGGACCTTTTCCTATTTGCTTTTATCTGGCTCATTGCACTAATTCTCATTGTTAACCCTCTATCTGCTTATTTACAGATTCCCTATCTGATATGGTGCATATTTGCCGCATACTTAAACTTCTCTATTTTCCTATTAAATTGATACGTGAAGTGAAGCGGCTAAGCCAAACTTATCCGGTTCTTCTATATGCCGTCCGTCCGCCGGCGGACATTGACGGAAACCGGCAAAGACCGCGTTGTCCTGTATCGAATATGCAAGTATGGCAGTAAAAAATACAATACAACATCAGAAGGGGGACAAACTGCCGAATATTTTCCGCCAATCTTACAAAAACTACTACGGACAGGAGGTATCATCATGGCAAAAGCAGGAATGAGAAGACCCAGCCCTTACGACGCTGATAATCACGGAACCGAGAACCACCACAAAATGAAACACCCCAAAAATGAGCAGGCCCAGGTTCCCGAAATCCAGGGGGCTGCCAAAAACGGC
>OLQM01004478.1_pt1 | contig 10697 bp, 9 predicted proteins | sample 1673161 | NCBI WGS metagenome assembly OLQM01 (sample SAMEA3136761, study PRJEB25190) | human gut metagenome | reverse complement strand
TGTAACTTAAAATCATCAGTTAAAGCTTCGCCAAATGCCACAGCTTTAGCGGCAATTACATGCTCAAGCGGTCCGCCCTGTATTCCGGGGAAAATTGCCTTATCAATTATTTTTGCATATGGCTCTTTACACATAATTATCCCGCCTCTCGGCCCCCGAAGTGTTTTATGCGTCGTTGAAGTCACAATATCCGCCCATTGTACGGGGCTGGGGTATTCTCCAGCTGCAACAAGGCCAGCAAAATGTGCCATATCAATCATAAGTAATGCACCCACATTGTGAGCGATAGCAGCCATACGTTCAAAGTCAATAATCCGGGAATAGGCAGAAGTTCCTCCTATAATCAGCTTAGGGCATGTTTCAATGGCTAACTTTTCCATGGCATCATAATCTAACAGTTCATCTTCTTTCCTGACTCCATACGGCAGAACATGAAAATAATTCCCCGATATATTAACCGGGCTGCCATGTGTTAAATGTCCGCCATCATTTAAATTCATACCAAGGACTGTATCGCCCGGTTTAAGCAATGCGTAATAAACTGCAAAATTAGCTTGTGAACCTGAATGAGGTTGTACATTGACATGATCCGCATGAAACAACTCTTTTGCACGATCTATAGCCAATTGCTCCAGCTTATCAACATATTCACAACCGCCATAATACCGTTTTTGAGGATAACCTTCTGCATATTTATTTGTCAGAACACTTCCCTGTGCCTCCATAACTGCATAGCTGACAATATTTTCAGATGCTATCATCTCCAATTTATTCCTCTGACGGTTTAATTCCTCTTGAATAATATCATAAACTTTCTTATCTCCTGTTTTTAAATGATGATTAATCATATCATGTCCTCCTTTTATTCCCTTTTATAACGAGCTCTTTCACCGCCAACTAAAGGCGGTCTGGTGCGAGCAGCAATCACAATAGCTTTCCCAATATGATTATTTTTTAGTCGTACCGGCACTGCAACCTTTCTAAGATGCATTCCTATCATGGTAAGCCCTATATCAAGTCCTCCATCTGCTTTGATGCTTTCCACTGCAACAGGATCGTCAAAATGATAATAAGCATTGGTCGCAAAAGCACCGCCGGCATGAAGCCATGGTACAACTGTAACTTCCTGATAATTTTTGATTTGTGCTACTTTTCTTTCCATAATAAGTGCACGATTTTCAGCGGCTCCGGTTCCGGCAGGGTGATCTCGATGACATCGCCGCCACGCTGGCGGTAGTTTTTGGGAACCGGCGTTCCGTTCACCAGCACCGCCTGCTGTTCCATGCGCAATTGCACTGCCGAACGTGTCATTTGCAGATCACGCTCCGGTGCGGCAAGCCACTTGTCCAGACGTTCGCCGGCGAACTCCTCCGGTACCGTAAAAGTTACATGTTCAGGCATTCTTCGACTCCTGTTTTTCCGCTGGTTTCTGCCGGCGCTCGCCGAACAGCAGATACCACGCCAGCAGCACAACACCGACGACCACGCAGCAATCCGCAAAGTTGAACACGGCAAAGTGAAACAGCTTCACATCCAGATAGTCCACCACCAGACCGTCCCGAAAAATCCGGTCGATCAGGTTGCCGATGCCGCCGCCAATGATCAGTGTCAGGCTTGCTGTCAGCAGCTTGGATTTCCGGTACTCCCGAATCAGATAGATCAGACACACCACCATCATCAGGGAGGTAAAGACGATCAGCAGCCAGCGCATGCCGGAAAAACTGCTGAACACAGCGCCGTCATTTTCCAGATAGCGAAAGCCCAGAATCTGAAAATCACCGAAGTGCAGAAACGGCTTTTCGCCTACCGGCTGAAGCTGCGTCACTGCCCAGTATTTAATGAGCTGGTCTGCGCCGGCGAGCAGAAGAATCCCCAGCAAAGAAGCAATCAGCACTCGCTGCTCCTCCTATCGCTTAGGACTGTGCGATCACTGCGGCGCAGCGTGCGCACAGTGTCGGGTGCTCTGCGTTTGTGCCGACGCTCTTGAGGTACATCCAGCAGCGCTCACACTTGCCGCCCTCTGCACGGGTGACAGTATAGGCAGTCTCGCCGCTCTCTGCCTTTTCCACATGCACTTCCGAAACGATGAGCACCTTTGCCAGCACATCTACCGCAGCAGACAGAGTCTCGTACTGCTTTTCGTCGGCAACAGCGATGGTCACGCACGCCTCCAGAGACTTGCCGATCAGCTTCTCGTTGCGCTTTTCTTCCAGCACCTTGTTTGCTTCCAGACGGGTCTGATAGATCAGATTCCACTTTTCCAGGAATGCCTCGCCCTCAGAAATGCCGCTGGTCTTGGGCATCTCATTGAGGAACACGCTCTGTGCATCGTCGGAAGCTGCGTGGGGCAGATAAGACCAGATCTCTTCTGCAGTAAAGGAGAGGATCGGTGCGATCAGACGGGTGATTGCGCTGAGAATACGGTACATGGTGGTCTGTGCAGCACGACGCTCCAGCGAATCCTCCTTCTCGCAGTACAGGCGATCCTTGATGATATCCAGATAGAAGTTGGACAGATCGGTGGTGCAGAAGTTGTGGATGGCATGGAATACGATGTGGAAATCGAATGCCTCATAGCCCTCGTGTACCTTTTCGATGACACGATCCAACCGCATCAGTGCCCAGCGATCCAGTTCCAGCAGCTGGTCATCTGCCACGCTGTCACGATCCGGATGGAAGCCGTCGCCATTGCCCAGATTGCCCAGAATGAATCTTGCGGTATTCCGGATCTTCTTGTAGGCATCGGAGAGCTGTCCCAGAATTGCCTTCGAGATGCGGATATCCGAATGGTAATCCGAAGAAGCGACCCACAGGCGGAGGATATCTGCGCCGTACTGCTTGACGATCTCATCCGGCATGATGCCGTTGCCCAGCGACTTGGACATCTTGCGGCCCTCACCGTCAACGACCCAGCCGTGGGTGCAGACTGCCTTGTACGGTGCGCTGCCCTTGTAAACCACAGAGGTCAGCAGAGAGGACTGGAACCAGCCGCGATACTGGTCGGCGCCCTCCAGATACAGATCAGCCGGCCACTGCAGGCAATCGTACTGTTCCATGACAGCAGTGTGGGAAACACCACTGTCAAACCAGACGTCCATGATGTCATATTCCTTGGTGAACTCCTTACAGCCGCACTCGCACTGTACTTCCGGCGACAGGAATTCCGACAGATCCTTTGTCCACCAAGCATCAGCGCCCTCCTTGCGGAACAGAGCGGCGATGTCACGAATGGTGGTGTCGTTGACGATGGGCTTTTTGCAGGACTTGCAGTAGATGATCGGGATCGGTACGCCCCATGTTCTTTGACGGGAGATGCACCAGTCGCTGCGGTCACGAACCATGCCCTTAATGCGCTCTTCGCCCCACTCCGGAATCCACTTGACGGATTCGATTGCCTTGATTGCCTCATCCTTAAAGCCATTGACGGAACAGAACCACTGCTCGGTTGCACGGTAGATGATGGGCTTGTGGCAGCGCCAGCAGTGCGGATACTGGTGGACGATCTTTTCGGTTGCCAGCATTGCGCCGACCTCGGTCAGCTTTGCAGCAATGGCACGGTTTGCCTCATCGGTATCCATGCCCTCGAACTCGCCTGCCTCCTTGGTCTGGCGTCCCTTGTCATCTACGCAGACCAGAATGCCGATATCGTCGTAATTCTTGCAGACCTCAAAGTCCTCGACGCCGTAGCCCGGTGCAGTGTGTACGCAGCCGGTACCGCTCTCCAGTGTGACGTGGTCGCCCACGATGACCGGAGAAAGGCGATCGTACAGCGGGTGCTTGGTCTTCATGTGCTCCAGCTCGCTGCCCATGAAAGTACCAACGGTCTCATATTCCGTGATGCCAGCAGCCTTCATGGTTGCGGAAACCAGCTCGGTTGCCATGCAGTAATATTCATCACCCACATGTACCAGTGTGTACTCATATGCCGGACCAACGCAGATTGCCAGGTTGCCCGGAATGGTCCAGGTAGTGGTTGTCCAGATGACGAAGTAGATCTGCTTCTTGTCGATGCCCAGCTTGGTGAACAGACCCTTGTCATCGGTTACCTGGAACTTGACATAGATGGAATAACACGGATCGTTCTCGTACTCGATCTCAGCTTCTGCCAGTGCAGTGTTACAGTCCGGACACCAGTAAACCGGCTTCAGTCCCTTGTACATATAGCCACGCTTTGCCATCTCGCCGAACACCTCGACCTGACGAGCCTCATACTCCGGCTTCAGGGTCAGATACGGATCGCAGTAATGTCCCAGGCTTCCCAGACGCTTGAACTGTGCCATCTGATTCTTGACATGCATCATGGCAAAATCACGGCAGTGCTTCCGCAGGTCAACCGGCGGAATTGCGCCATTTTCCACACCGATGGACTTCATTGCCTTCAGCTCGATGGGCAGTCCGTGGGTATCCCAGCCAGGTACGTAGGGAGCGCAGAAACCGTTCATGTTCTTGTACTTGATGATGAAATCCTTCAGCATCTTGTTCAGCGCTGTACCCAGATGAATCTCGCCGTTGGCATAGGGCGGGCCGTCGTGGAGAATGTAACGGGGCTTGCCCTCATTCTTGGCGATCATCTTTTCGTACAGATCCTCGGTCTCCCACTTTTGCAGAGTATCCGGCTCACGCTTGGGCAGGTTTCCACGCATGGGGAAATCTGTCTTGGGCAGATTTAAGGTTTTGTTATAATCCTGTGACATAGCTTGCTTCCAGCTCTTCCCGTCGGGAAAAGCCGCTCCTTTCCCTGAAATTAGTCTTTGTGTTCGGAATCCAGTGCACCGAGGTCGCCAAAACGGGAGTCATAAGCACCCTGAATGGTTTTGGCGGAGAACTGTGCGCCGGCAAAAGGATCTGCGGCTGCAGATGCTGCCGGTGCTGCGGCAGGGGCAGCATCCTCTGCGGTGCTGTCATCTGCCGGAGCTTCTGCGGATACGCCGAATGTGGTATCATCCTCTTCCGGCATTGCGGAGAGCATGCTCAGATGTTCCTTGTACATGTCGAAAAGTGCCTTTTTGAAGTCAGCGACCTGCTTTCTGGCAGCGGCCAGCTTCTTGTGCTCCTCCTCGATCTCTGCCTCATTCTTTTCAATGAGGGCATCGTGCTGCACAGTCACCTCGTCCATCATTGCGTCCGCTTTCTGCTGCGCCTGCGCAATGATCTCATCGGCACGTGCGTTTGCCTCGGCAACAATGCGGTGACCTTCCTTCTGGGCGCCCAGAAGTGCATCCTTCAGTGCGTCCTCGTCCCGCATGTACTCCCGAACCTTATCCGCCAGCACCTGAATCTTGTTGTGGCTGTCGTCCAGCTCCTGCTGTGCGGCAGCGACCTCCTGTTCCAGGCGGTTCAGAAATTCATCAATGTCCTCCTGCTTATATCCAAAAGCAGCCTTTTCGAACCGAAGTTCGTGGATTTCACTTGCACTAATCATTTGGGATCTCCTCTCACTGATATTTTTGAATCGTAATATGATGTCTTCCCTTTCGGGTGAGTCCGCCGTCCTCTGCCAGCCGGAACTTTCCGTAGCCACGAATCGAGAACACATCTCCCACTTGCAGGGGTGCAGCAGGGGCATTGATCACTGCGTGACGGCAGGTCAGCCGGCCTTGTCGAATGAGCAGCACTGCTTTTTCCCGGCTCTGTTTCGTCACCAGAGCCGTAATTGCGTCCGCCCGCAGCGAGGCGACAGAACCTTCGATCAGGAGGTACGCCGTCTCCGCCGACAAGCAGACCGGATCATCTTCCGTCACGGTCACGCCGACACGTCCGATCTGATGCAGTTCCTGCAAAATCACAGAAGCTGCCGGAACACAGACAAAGACCTGCGCAATCCCATCGGCAATCAGAATATCTCCGACGGTCTCCCGTGCCAGATCGCATCCCATCAGTGCGCCCAGAAAGTCCCGATGTCCCGGGTTCTCTGCGCCACGCCAGCGGAATGTCAGACAGGTCAGCGGAAATTGCGGAAACTCCGGCACGCTCCACTCCGGCGCAAAGCCGAACATGACCCGTGCAGTTCCCTCCGTACCGCCCCAAGCGGTGCACGTCACACCGTTTGCAGCTGCAATACGCTCCGCCGCCTGAAGATCCTCCTGCGGGTAAAACGCCGAAAAATACGGCCGATTGTCCCGATCGGAGCGCCGTGCCAGATCATCCCAGTGCGCCTCTAACAGCTGCTGGGATTCCGGCACAGTCCTCCCCTTCCCCAGATACGACATATCGTGTTTATCTCCCCTTCTGTCCTCCGGAAATACTTGTGTTTAAACCAGACCGCTGTCCTGCAGCTCGCCGACGATGCTGTCGCCGTCAAAACCCACATTCTGCGGAATGATGAGGAACGTCTGGTTTGCGATGGGGCGGATCCGGCCATGCATTGCATAAGCTGCGCCGACAACGAAGTCGATGATGCGACGGATATCCGGTTCCTTGGCACCCTCCAGATTCAGAACGACCGTCTTATTCTGCATCAGGTAATCCACAACCTTCTTGGAGTCCGAGGTGTAGACAGACGCCTTCACCAGAACGACCTGAAACTGTGCGGTCGTCTTAATGGTGGTGTAGCGATCGCCCTTTCCGCGGGACTCGTCAAAGGAAGATGCAGACGGCATAGAGCCAGAGGGTCTGCCATAGCTGCCGGGTGCGGTTCTGGGCGCTGCCTCTGCTGCCGGCTCCTCTGCCGGAGTGTCGTTGGGAACTGTATCTCTACCATCCTCTTCTTCAGGAATAAAAAAATTCTTAATACCATCGATAAAACTCATAATGTTCTCCATTCCCCGCACATATGATTAGTATCATCCCGCCGCCATTTGTGCGGATGCGGCAGGCTTTCATCTCGTCTTTTCAGAGAAAACAGATATCGCTAGATACTGAACTGGCTCCTTAGGTATACTTTCTCGCACCAAACAGTGCGGAGCCGATCCGAACCATTGTCGATCCATAGCGGATTGCCGCAGCGTAATCGCCGGACATACCCATGGACAGGATCTTCATATCTATATTATCTAATTTTTTGGCGGAAATGTCAAGATAAAGTTCCTGCATTTCGCAAAGAAATTTTTCACTGCCGGCAGCCGGCGGAATTGCCATCAGACCTTGTACATGCACGTTGGACATCTGTCCGATTTGCAGCAACAATTCCTCCAGCGCATCCGGCGAAACGCCGCTCTTGGAGGATTCCGCCCCCACATTGACCTCAATCAGAATATTCTGCACCTTGCCGACTCTCGCCGCATGGCGGTCGATCTCCTGTGCCAGATGCAGGCTATCCACCGAGTGGATCAGCGCCATATCCTCAATGATATACTTGACCTTGTTGGTTTGCAGGTGCCCGATCATGTGCACCTCCGCCTCCGGCAGGTAAAGCTCCTTTTTGGAGAGGTATTCCTGTACCCGATTTTCTCCCAGCACATGAATACCGCAACCAATGGCGTGGTTTACCGCCTCCGGCGCAACCGTCTTGGTCACAGCCATGAATGTGATCTCATCGGCGGGTTTGCGGTACTTTGCTTTTGCCTCGCCGATCTCGTAAGTGATTCGCTTGTAATTTTCGTCGATATACTTAAAACTAGTTTCCATCTGCATCAATACCCTCCACGATAATCGAGTCATACTGGATCAGATATCCGTCCCCTGCGTTCAGGCTGGACAGGACATAATCCTTTCCCTCGTAGATGACATCCAGACGGCGGAACTCTACCTTTTCGCCGTCCAGCACATAGACACCACGGCAGTTCACAGTCTCCGTCTTTTCCTCGCCGGTTTTTTCGTCGGTGGTGGTTTCTTCCACATCCTTGAACCGGATCGCATTTCGGGGAACCTTGATCCCCTCATATTCGCCGCGGATCATTTCCACACGCTCCGTGCGGTTCTGCACGAAATCGGAGGTCATGGTCTCGCAGGAAACCACGGCGAGGACTTTGCCGTCCGTACCGGTGCTCCGCAGCTCCTGAATGGTTGCCGGTGCTTCTGCGCCGGTGGAAATCAGGCGGAGCGTCACGGAATCGCCGACCTGATACTTCAAATCGGTGTTGTCGATCACGCCCAGCATGTACCAGTCGTAATTGGAGACCGTCTTGCCGATCACGCCGTCTGCGGATGCATTAGAACCCTTGCTCGCCTCTTGAATGATATCGTTCAATTTTTCTGGTGTCATATCCGAAAGAGATTCTTCATTGAGCTGAGATTCAAAACCATCCACATGGCTGACAAAATACGCCGACGCATCGGAGACCACGTCTCCCACCGCCTGACTCTGGGACGCCTGCAGCGTCTGAATCTGCGCATTCAGGTCGGCGATCTGGCTGTCAAAAGAAATTGCGCCCTTGCTCACCACGATCTGGTACATGCTCAGTGCCTCCAGAAACTTCTGGCGGGATGCGGAAATGCTGCGCAGGTTCTCCTGTTCCCGACCCTTCACAATATCCTTATAATACTGTGTCGCCTGTCGGGAGAGGTCGGCGGGCTGCGCCTGTTCCAGGGTGCCGGGACTGGAAATGCGCTGGAGCGTGTCCAGCTTTTCCTGAAGCGTGTCGATCTGCTGCTTCTGTTCAATGGCGGACTCATCGGGATAAATTTCCGCAATGACGTCGCCCACGGCAACCTTTCCGCCGTCCGAGATCCGGTAGCTTACCGCACCGGTTCCGCTGTAGGTCAAGACGTTTTCGTCCCGCACATACACACCCTGAAAGACAACAGCTTCATCTGCGGTGGCACGAATCGCCGTTTCCGTTTCGTAGCTGGTATCCACAAAATGGTAGAAGATCGTTCCGAACGTCGCAAGCACCGATGCCGAGAGAAGTCCCAGCAGGACATTGGACATTTTGTTACTGGAAATAGAAGCCATTGTTCGTTTCATCACCTAGTTTCCGCATTCCCGCCGAATTGGATTCCGAGGGAAATCGCATGAGATTTTTGCAGTACAATGAGCCATTTTCCGCAAAGAGAGCCTGACTCAACTTATATTATAGCACAATAAATCGGAATTGGCTATTGTTTTTTTGCATTTTTCCAAAATTTCTTGTTTCTTGTCAAACTTGCTGAGAATTATCCACTGAATATCAGGATTTTTGCGAAACCACGTCAGCTGCCGTTTGGCGTACCGGCGGCTTTCCTGTTTGATTTTGTCGAGACATTCGCCGAGCGGCATGGTATTTTCGAAGTACGGAATCAGTTCCTTGTACCCGATAGCGTGGTAAGCCGTCCGGAGCGCCTCGTTCTGATAGACGGCATGCGCTTCTTCCACCATGCCCGCCCGCACCATCTCATCCACACGGCGGTCAATGCGGTCATAGAGCCCCTGCCGATCCTCGTACATCAAACCGATCTGAAGAGAATGGTAAGGGCTGGGAATGATACGGCTTTCCGCCTTGCATGCGGTAAAGGTCTTTCCTGTGAGGGTGCAGACCTCCAGCGCCCGCACGACACGCACCAGATTATTTGGGTGAATGGCAGCTGCTGCCTCCGGATCCAGCTGTGCCAGCTTCTGATGCAGCGCCTCGTTGCCGTGCGCCGCAGCGTACTGCTGGAACTCCGCCCGCAGCCTGGCATCCTGCCGTGTGGGAGCGAGCTGGACGTTGGAGAGCAGCGAGGAGACGTACATGCCTGCTCCGCCCACCAGCACCGGCAGTTTCCCACGCCGATGGATGTCGGCGATCACCGGTTTTGCCAGTGCCAGATAATCCGCCACACTGAAATTTGCATCCATGGGAACGCAGCCGATGAGGTGGTGCGGAATCCCGCACATTTCCTCCGGTGTTGGTTTTGCCGTGGCGATGTCCAGTCCCTCGTAGATCTGCATGGAGTCGGCGGAGACTACTTCGCCGTGGTAGCACTGGGACAGCATCACGCCTGCCGCCGTTTTTCCGGAGGCAGTGGGGCCAACCACCGCCAGAACCGGGATTTTTGTTGCTTCTGTCATGGGCTATCCCCTCCGCCGAAATTGTTTTTCCAAGTCGTATTTCCGGATGACAAACAGCACTGGTCTGCCGTGGGGACAATGGCGAATCGCCTCGTTGTCCCACACCTCCTGCGCCAGCTGCTGCAATTCCTCCAGCGTGCTGTGATCGCCGGAACGGATCGCCGACTTGCAGGCGATGGTGTGCAGCATATCCTGAAAGGTATGTACCTGCGGGTCGGATTTTCCAAGTGCCAGATTGTGGGCGATCTCCGTCACCACCTCGTCGATGTTCAGATCCAGCACAAAGGACGGCACTGCCTTTGCCCGCAGGCGTGGCGGATCACTGCAATCGAACTGGAATCCCATCGCCTCCAGCCGTTCCAGATTTTCCTGCACAGCAGAGAACTCGTCCATGGAGAGCAGCGTCTCGCTCTCCCGCAGCAGCATCTGGCTGGTCTGGCGGGATGCGCCGGATTTCAGGCGCTCGAAAATCACCCGCTCGTGGGCAGCGTGCTTGTCGAAGATCAGCAGACGGTCGTCCAGCTCCGCCAAAATATAGTTCTGGAAAATCTCACCGATGACACGCACCTTTTCCGGCGCTTCCGCCTTGGGCGGCGGAAGCTGTTCCGGCTCCGGACGGCGCTGGAACGCCTTGGCGCTCAGAAACTGGTAGGGCGATTCCTCTGCGTCAGGTGCAGCCGGCTGTGCCGGAACGGAAACCGGTTCCCGCCGGGTGAGTTCCAGCGGCGGTTTCGGACAAATCTTACTACCATACATATTAAAAGTGCCGTTATGCCATGTTCTCCCAATT
>OLQM01004463.1_pt1 | contig 10719 bp, 9 predicted proteins | sample 1673161 | NCBI WGS metagenome assembly OLQM01 (sample SAMEA3136761, study PRJEB25190) | human gut metagenome | reverse complement strand
GTCGAGCAGCGTGACTTTCACGTCCACGACCTCGTAGCCCGCAAGCACGCCGGCCCAGCAGCGTCCGCTGTTTTATCGGCATCACTGGTATCACTGGCATCGCCGGATACCGAATCGTCCGCGAATTCTTTCTCGAATCCGGCGAGCGCAGCCTCAAGCTCCTCGTCGGAGAAGTGCGATTCGTCCGGATCGAACTTGTCGTCGGTCATCACAGGGCTCCCTTGGTGCTGGGCACGCCGTCTACACGCGGGTCGATTTCCACGGCGAAGCGCAGCGCACGGGCCAGCGCCTTGAATTCGGCTTCAGCGATGTGGTGCGGGTCGCGGCCGGCGAGCACCTGCATGTGCAGGCAGATGCCGGCGTGGAAGGCGATGGATTCCAAGACGTGGCGGACCAGCGAGCCGGTGAAGTGGCCGCCGATCATGCAGAATTCGTAGCCTTCGGGCTCGCCGCTGCACACGCAGTACGGGCGGCCGGAAATGTCGACCACGGCCTTGGCCAGCGCCTCGTCGAGCGGCACGGTGGCGTCGGCGAAGCGGCGGATGCCTTTCTTGTCGCCGAGAGCCTGCTTCAGAGCTTCGCCGAACACGATGGCCGTATCTTCCACAGTGTGGTGCACGTCGATGTCGGTGTCGCCGTGGGCGTGGATGGTCAGGTCGATCAGCGAATGCTTGCCGAGCGCGGTCATCATATGGTTGTAGAACGGCACGGATGTATCGATATCGGTTTTGCCGGTGCCGTCGAGGTTCAGTTCGAGGTCGATGTGTGATTCGCTGGTTTCGCGGACGATGTGCGCGGTTCTTGCCATCATGTCTCCTGTGTGATTCGTCATATTGGATTGCGGCGGGACTCGAATCGCTTCGGGTCTCGCCGCAATCGGAAAGAAACGTCCCTTATGCTGCTTCCACTATACGAAGCACTTCAACAAGGGCGTTACGGAAGGTTTCCATCTCCTCGTCGGTGCCCATGCACACGCGCAGCCAACCGTCCGGTCCGACCACGCGGATGAGTACGCCGCGCTTCAGGAGCTCGTCGAAGATGGCTTCACGCTTGTCGAAGTGCCCGCCGAACAGCAGGAAGTTCGAGCCGGATTCGGCCACTTCAAGCGGCTGGTCCTTGTAGGTCTGTTCCTTGAGCCATGCGGCGGTGGCCTCGCGGGTTTCGCGCAGGTGCTCGACACGGCTCAGCTGCTCGTCGGTGTGTTCGAAGGCGGCCAGTGCGGCGGCCTGAGTCACGGCGGACAGGTGGTACGGCATACGTACGATACGCACGCAGTCGATGATGCCCTTGGACGCGGCCAGGTAGCCGACTCGCGCACCGGCGAAGGCGAAGGCCTTGCTCATGGTGCGGCTGACGGCCAAGTTCGGGTGGTCCTTGATCAGGCTCACGGCGCTCGGGGTGCCGGGCTTGCGGAATTCCACGTACGCTTCGTCGATGACGAGAATCGGGTGCACGCCCTCGCCCGCGCCGACCACTTCAGCGGTTTCGCAGGCGGCGAGAATACGTTCGATATCCTCCATCGGCAACGGAGTGCCGGTCGGGTTGTTTGGGCTAGTGAGCAGCACCATCGAGGGCTTGACCTCGGCGATGGCCTCAAGCACCTTGTCGACGTTCAGCGTGAAGTCGGCGTTGCGGTGGGCGAGCTTCCAACCGGTGAAGGTGTCGCGGGCGTACTCCGGGTACATGGAGTACGTCGGGTCGGCACCGAGTGCGGTGCGGCCCGGGCCACCGAAAGCCTGGAACAGCTGGAGCATGATCTCGTTGGAGCCGTTGGCACCCCACAGCTCGTCCACGTCCAGACGGGTACCGGATTCGCGGGCCAGGTAATCGGAGAATGCCTGACGCAATTCGATGTGCTCACGGTCCGGGTATCGGTTGAGTGTGGGGGCGATTTCACGCACACGCTTGGCGATGGTGTCGCATACGGCCGGGTCCGGCGCATACGGGTTCTCGTTGACGTTCAGGCACACCGGCACGTCCAGCTGGGGAGCGCCGTACGGCTCCTCACCGATCAGGTCGTTGCGCAGCGGCAGGTTTGCAGGAATCGAGCTCATCGCAGACCGGCTTCCTTCTCCTGCTCGCGCAGGGTGGCCTTGTCATACGGATCCTTGACGAAGCGGGAGAGCACGCACTCGCCGTGGGCGGGCAGGTCCTCGGATACCGCGAAGGCGTTGATGCGGGCGGCGAGGGCCTTGAGGCCTTCCTCGTCGTATTCGATGACTTCGACCGGCTTCATGAAGGTGTGCACGCCGAGGCCTGCGGCGAAGCGGGCGGTGCCGCCGGTGGGCAGCACGTGGTTGGAGCCGGACATGTAGTCGCCCAGCGGCACCGGGGAGTACGGACCGCGGAAGATGGCACCGGCGTTCTTGATGCGCTTGACGACCGCATCGGCATCCTTGGTCTGAATCTCAAGGTGTTCGGCGGCGTAGGCGTTGGCCGCGTCGATGGACTGGTCGAGACCGTCGGTCAGCACGATGGCAGACTGGGTGCCGGACAGCGACGTGTGGACACGCTCGGCGTGCTCGGTACGCGGCACGCGGTACTTGAGGTTCTCCTGCACCTTGTCGGCAATCTCGGTGGAGTCGGTGAACAGCACGGAACCGGCGAGCTCATCGTGCTCGGCCTGGCCGATGAGGTCGGCGGCCAGCAGGCTCGGGTTGGCGGTTTCGTCGGCGATGATGCCGATTTCGGTGGGGCCGGCGACCGCGTCAATGCCCACGAATGCGGAGACCAGCGACTTGGCGGTGGCCACGAAGATGTTGCCCGGGCCGGTGATCTTGTCAACCGGATCGCACAGGATGTCGCCGTCCTGCGGCTCGCTGCCCTTGGCGCCGTATGCGAACATGGCGATGGCCTGAGCGCCGCCGACCGCGTATACCTCGTCAACACCGAGGATGGCGCAGGTGGCGAGGATGGTCTTGTTCGGCAGGCCTTCCTCATTGTCGCGGGCGGGCGGGGTGGCGATGGCCAGCGATTCGACGCCGGCGGCCTGGGCCGGCACAGCGTTCATGATGACGGAGCTCGGGTAGACGGCCTTGCCGCCGGGCACATACAGGCCGACGCGCTGAATCGGAATCCAGCGTTCGGCCACGCGGGCGCCTTCGGCGAGGTCGGTGTAGAAGTCCTTCGGCACCTGGTTGGCGGCCACGGCGCGGGCGCGGCGCACCGATTCCTCGATGGCGGCGCGCACTTCGGGGTCGAGCGTGGTCAGGGCGTCCTTGATCGCCTCGACCGGCACGCGCAGGTTCTTGGGACGCACGTGATCGAACTTCTCCTCGAAGTCGCGCAGGGCAGCGGCGCCGCGTTCTTTGACATCGTCCAGAATCGGACGCACCAAATCGGTGGCTTCGGAAGTACCCATTGCAGCACGCGGCATCGCGGCAAGCAGTTCGGCACGGGACAGGTTCTGACCACGCAGGTCAATGATTCGCATGATGTTCTCACTCATAACGCCCCATCGTAGCAATGTGCGAGGCCTAAGCGGCGAGGAACGCCCATGTTCACCCGTATCGTGAGATTATCGTGCGTGATGTGGGTTCGTGATACAGGTTATTGACGCACGCCAAATGCCCGAGCGGTCTCATCGATAATCGGCATGTCATGCACGGCGACGTGACTCACTTCGGACCATCGCGGGCCAATGGCTAATTGCTCAACCAAGGCTTGCACTGCGTCGCTGCTGCCTTGTGCTTCCAGCTCAACCGAGCCATCGCGACAATTACGCACCCAACCCCGTACACCAAGCCGACGTGCCTGAGTCACCGTAAAATAACGGAATCCCACGCCTTGCACCAGTCCGGTGACCACTATATGTTTGCGGACCAAATTCGCCGATTGCCTCATGATGCTCAGTTCCTAATCCATCGTTCGCAGCATTGGGTAGAGGCTCAGGAATCGCCGGTATGCGTCGGCATATGTGCGTGCGGTGTCAGGATTCGGCTGGTATACAGTGCATTCGCATACTGATTGCAGCAGGTCTGGTACATTGAATACCAACGAGGCCATTGCCACTGCTGGCAGAATATCGGCATTGGCGAACAGTTCGATGGGATGCTCCAACACATCGGCCAGAATCTGGCACCACGCATTTTCTCTGGCTCCGCCGCCAATCAGGGAAATCTCGGTGGGTTTGGCGTCAAAACTTTCCATACCTTGACGAATGGAGAAGGCCACACCCTCAAGCGCGGCACGCATCATGTCTGCCTTGGTGGTGTCTGGATCGAGGCCCACATAGGCACCGCGAATATTCGGATTCATAACAGGGAATCGCTCCCCCACCAGATATGGCAGGCATAGCACACCGTTGGAGCCGGGTTTGGATGTTTCGATAAGCTGATGCGCCTCTGCGTAATCGCCATCGGAGAATACGCCGGTAACCCATTTATGCACGTCGCCGGCGTTGAGGAATGGCACGGCATTCACGAAGCCTTCTTCCACGCCAAATGCCAGATTCGCAGCACCTGGCTTGTCAGTGAACGGCTCGGGCGAAACGGTGGCGATCCAGCCTGAGGTGCCGATATTGATGTTGTATTGACCAGGGTGGCTGACACCGCTGGCAAGTGTGGTGGCACCCGCGTCTCCAATGCCCGCGTATACCGCAGTTCCGGCGGAAAAACCGGTGCGTTGTGCAGCGGATTCCGTCACTGTGCCAATGTTGTCTTGCGGATTGTGCAGGTGTGGCAATATGGTCATGTCGATTCCTGCGACCTCGCATAATTCGGCATCCCACTGGCCATTACGGATATTCATGGCCCCAGCTGTGGAACACGCCGCCACATCGCCCACGCATTCGCCAGTTAATTGGGCGATCAAGTAGTCCTTGGAACTGATCAATACATGACGAATGCGCGCGTACGTTTCCGGCTCGTGTTCACGCAGCCACATCAAACTTGGGCAACGGCAAGCAGCCTTCGAGCCGGTTACCAACGGTGTTCAGGAAACGTTCTGCACCGCCCTGATATGTCTCGGCGAGTTGCTTGGCCTGTTCCTCGGCTCGGCCATCCGAATACAGAATGGCATTGCGGACGGGATTGAGCTCGCCGTTCAAAGCAATAACATCCTGCATCTGACCGCTGAAAATGATGCCACGAATGCGAGTCACATTGAATTCTGACTCGGATTGCCGCGCCTGCTCAATCATGTGCCTGGAGGCCGAGCAGAAAGCTTGCCACCATTGATCGGGGCTCTGCTCCCGATAGTCGCCGTTGATAATAAGGTCAAGTTCGCTACTCGCACTAGCTACAATGCAACCCTGCCCATTAACTAAGGCACCCTTCAACGCCGTGGTCCCCGCATCAAATGCAGCCACATATTCCGTAGTCATATCGTTCATCGTAGCGCTGAAAAAAGAATCATTCTTTGCCAGCAAAACGCGGCTTATTGCATCGTCTTGTTTCTAGAATGGGAAATTGAACGAATACTACGACTAGTGAGGCATTATGGCAATTCAATCGACAATCATGCTGAACAACGGCACTGTCATCCCGCAGGTGGGCTTGGGCGTATTCCAGACACCGGATGGTGATACTACAGTGAACGCGGTGCAGACGGCTCTGGAGAATGGCTACCGCCATATCGATACCGCAATGATTTACCACAACGAGGCTTCAGTGGGTGAAGGTATTCGCCGTGCTGGTGTGCCGCGCAGCGATTTCTTCTTGACCACCAAGCTGTGGAATGACGATATTCGCGCACGCCGCGGCAAGGATGCATTCCAAGAAAGCCTCGACCGCTTGGGCGTGGATTATGTGGATCTGTATCTGATTCACTGGCCAGCAGACGGCTGGCAGCAGGCATGGGACGACTTGCAGGAGATTTATGCCTCTGGCCGTGCCAAGGCCATTGGCGTCAGCAACTTCCAAAAGCATCATATCGATGAGCTACTGACCCATAGCGATGTGGTGCCTGCTGTAGACCAGGTTGAGTCTTCCCCACAATTCACCAATCAAGAGCTTATTGGCCAGCTTCGTGCCAAGGGCATCGCAACCGAGGCGTGGAGTCCGCTCGGCGGCACCGGCGGTAACCTACTCAGCAACCCAGTACTGGCCGAAATCGGTGCCAAGTACGGCAGGTCTGCTGCACAGGTAGTGATTCGTTGGCACATCCAGCGCGGTATCATCGTGCTGCCCAAGTCCACTCATGCCGAGCGCATCAAGCAGAACTTCGAGGTCTTCGACTTCAACCTATCGGTCGATGATATGACCGCCATCTCCGCCATCAACACCGGCAAGCGCAACGGTGCTGATCCGGACAATTTCAATTTCTAGACCTTTATCGGTCCAGATACGCAAAGTGGGGACTCTCCGTCATTGGAGGGTTCTCTCTTCTATATGCTTTCGATTCGGCCACGCCCTAGGTGCGAGAGCCTATGTCTTGTCGGTGTCTTGTCTTGTTGGTTTCGGGTATGCGAAAGCCCCTTGGGGCGTGTGCTCCGAGGGGCTTCCTGTACGTGTGGTGCGGCGGCGTGCTACTCTCCCACACCCTGTCGGGTGCAGTACCATCGCCGTGCCAGGCCTTAGCTTCCGGGTTCGGAATGGGACCGGGCGTCTCACCTGGGCCATGGCCGCCGCAAATCTTCTCTTATACGGTCAGACGCTGGGGTCTGCCGGCCTGTGGCGGCCTGGGAACCGGACAGCGGACGCGGATATGTCGATGTTTCGTCTTGTGGCCAGACAATGCTCATTGCCGTCTGGTGCCGTTTGCAGGAGGAAGATGCGGTCCAACCGCCAGGGGTTGGAATGTTAGTGTTGCCTTTCGTCCGTTAGTACCGGTCGGCTCCACCCCTCGCGGGGCTTCCACGTCCGGCCTATCGACCACGTGTTCTGCATGGGGACTACAGGAACTCGAAGGTTCCACGGAATGCTTATCTTGGAGCAGGCTTCCCGCTTAGATGCTTTCAGCGGTTATCCCTTCCGAACGTAGCCAACCGGCCGTGCCACTGGCGTGACAACCGGCATACCAGAGGTTCGTCCACCCAGGTCCTCTCGTACTATGGGCAGGCCTCCTCAGCATTCCAACGAGCGCAGAGGATAGAGACCAAACTGTCTCACGACGTTCTGAACCCAGCTCGCGTGCCGCTTTAATCGGCGAACAGCCGAACCCTTGGGACCTGCTCCAGCCCCAGGATGCGACGAGCCGACATCGAGGTGCCAAACCATCCCGTCGATATGGACTCTTGGGAATGATCAGCCTGTTATCCCCGGGGTACCTTTTATCCGTTGAGCGATGCCGCGTCCGTACACCGGCACCGGATCACTAGTCCCGACTTTCGTCCCTGCTCGGACCGTCGTCCTCGCAGTCAAGCCCGCTTGTGCACTTGCACTCGCCACCCGATTGCCAACCGGGCTGAGCGGACCTTTGGGCGCCTCCGTTACTCTTTGGGAGGCAACCGCCCCAGTTAAACTACCCGCCAGGCACTGTCCCTGAACAGGATGACTGTTCGAGGTTAGACATCCAATGCGAACAGAGCGGTATTTCACCTTACGGCTCCGCGCGATCTGGCGACCGCGCCTCTCGGCCTCCCGCCTATGCTACACAATCCACACCGAATGCCAATACCAAGGTATAGTAAAGGTCCCGGGGTCTTTTCGTCCTTCTGCGCTTAACGAGCATCTTTACTCGTACTGCAATTTCGCCGAGCTCCTGGTCGAGACAGTGGGGAAGTCGTTACGCCATTCGTGCAGGTCGGAACTTACCCGACAAGGAATTTCGCTACCTTAGGATGGTTATAGTTACCACCGCCGTTTACCGGGGCTTGAATTCACCGCTTCACCCGAAGGCTGACGGATCCTCTTAACCTTCCGGCACCGGGCAGGCGTCAGTGCATATACAGCGGCTTGCGCCTTCGCATGCACCTGTGTTTTTGGTAAACAGTCGCTACCCCCTGGTCTGTGCCACCCCCAAAAGCTCCCCGCGCGAGGCGGTTCACCATCGGGGGTCTCCCTTAAACCGAAGGAACGGGAGTGATTTGCCGAGTTCCTTGACCAGGATTCGCTCGATCGCTTTGGTATTCTCTACCTGACCACCAGTGTCGGTTTGGGGTACGGGCGGCTTTGAGCCTGACGCCGAAGCTTTTCTCGGCAGCCGGGATCACCGGATATCGGGCCATAAGGCCCCCATCATCGCACCTCGGACCCATGCGGGACGGATTTGCCTGTCCCACGCCCTGCGTGCTTGACCACGGAAGACCACCTCCGCGGCCGGCTACCCTTCTGCGTCACTCCTGCGCTGACCTACTACAAGGATCGGTCCCAACAGGCCAGGGCATCCCGCCCCCGAAGGAGCAGTAAGCCCGGACCCGGAGGTTAGTACTCCAAGCCTCGGTTTTGGCGGCTGAAAGCCGGTACGGGAATATCGACCCGTTCATCCATTCGACTACGCCTGTCGGCCTCGCCTTAGGACCCGACTCACCCAGGGACGATGAACGTGGCCCTGGAACCCTTGGTCATCCAGCGGACGGGATCTTCACCCGTCTCTCGCTACTCATGTCTGCATTCTCACTCCCATGAAGTCCACGGCGCGTTCACACGGCCGCTTCGCCCCTCATGGGACGCTCTCCTACCCAGTACAAAATACTGCCGCGTCTTCGGTGGTGTGCTTGAGCCCCGCTACATTGTCGGCGCGGAACCACTAGACCAGTGAGCTGTTACGCACTCTTTCAAGGGTGGCTGCTTCTGAGCCAACCTCCTGGCTGTCTATGCGACTCCACATCCTTTCCCACTTAGCACACGCTTCGGGACCTTAGACGACGGTCTGGGCTGTTTCCCTTTCGACGACGAAGCTTATCCCCCGCCGACTCACTGCCGGGATACGCGTCACCGGTATTCGGAGTTTGGTTGCTGTTGGTACCCGATACGGGCCCGCAAGCATCCAGTAGCTCTACCCCCGGGACGTAATGACCCGACGCTGCACCCAAATGCATTTCGGAGAGAACCAGCTATCACGGAATTTGATTGGCCTTTCACCCCTAGCCCCAAGTCATCCCCCCGGTTTTCAACCCAGGTGGGTTCGGTCCTCCACGCGGTCTTACCCGCGCTTCAACCTGCTCAGGGCTAGATCATCCCGCTTCGGGTCCAGGACACGCGACTCAAACGCCTTTTAAGACTCGCCTTCGCTACGCATACCCCACACGGGTTATGCTCGCCACATGCCACTGACTCGCAGACTCATTTTTCGATAGGCACGCCGTCACCCCACAAAAGGGCTCCGACGGATTGTAGGCGCACGGTTTCAGAGACTGTTTCACTCCCCTCCCGGGGTACTTTTCACCTTTCCCTCACGGTACTCGTTCGCTATCGGTCAGACAGGAATATTCAGGCTTACCCAACGGTCTGGGCGGATTCGCACGGGGTTCCACGGGACCCGTGCTACTTGGGAGACGCGATCGGCAGACCATGCGCGTTCAGGTACGGGGCCCTCACCCTCTGCGGCCCGGTATTCAACCCGGTTCCCCTGACACATGGTTTTCTGCAACTGCCGGCCGGCCCGTCGGAGCCGGCACACGCGATCCCGCAACACCCCGCGCGCAACCCCCGACGGGTATCACACGCGCAAGGTTTGGCCATCATCCGCTTTCGCTCGCCACTACTCACGGAATATCCTTTCCTGCAGGTACTGAGATGTTTCACTTCCCTGCGTACCCCCCGGCCGAAGCCGGTACCGACCCATGACGGTCGGTGGGTTCCCCCATTCGGAAATCCTCGGATCAAAGCCCTGTTGGCGGCTCCCCGAGGCATATCGCAGCCTCAAACGTCCTTCATCGGTCCTGTCTGCCAAGGCATCCACCATACGCCCTTGCAAGCAACACACACCACGAAAGTGCATGGCCGCAAGATTCCTCTAGCAAATTCCCAGACGACAAATCATCACACTAAAAATGATCACAAAACGATCGAAACGAACAATAGAGTTCGATTCGAAATCAACAGCAAAACAAAGATTCAAAAACTCTTGTTTTGCTCGCGTCCACTATCCAGTTCTCAAGCCACCACGCACCGCCACGCCATCGCGCCGGCACACGGCCGGCCCCCAGGCACGACGGGCATCGAATCGCGCCAGGCAAAAGCCTGGGGTGGCGATCCGGGAGCCCAAAAGCGCATCCATACCACCCCGCACCCACCGCACGACCGGCAGGGCAAAGCCAACGACGTCTTCCACACCAGCAACCCCGCCGCCATCGCACCATGCGACGCGCGGGGCGCACACCGTCGGACGAACATCCGACTGAATTCTCCGTAGAAAGGAGGTGATCCAGCCGCACCTTCCGGTACGGCTACCTTGTTACGACTTAGTCCCAATCACGAGCCTCACCTTAGACGGCTCCATCCCACAAGGGGTTAGGCCACCGGCTTCGGGTGCTGCCCACTTTCATGACTTGACGGGCGGTGTGTACAAGGCCCGGGAACGCATTCACCGCGACGTTGCTGATTCGCGATTACTAGCGACTCCGCCTTCACGCAGTCGAGTTGCAGACTGCGATCCGAACTGAGACCGGTTTTCAGGGATCCGCTCCGCGTCGCCGCGTCGCATCCCGTTGTACCGGCCATTGTAGCATGCGTGAAGCCCTGGACGTAAGGGGCATGATGATCTGACGTCATCCCCACCTTCCTCCGAGTTAACCCCGGCGGTCCCCCGTGAGTTCCCGGCATAATCCGCTGGCAACACGGGGCGAGGGTTGCGCTCGTTGCGGGACTTAACCCAACATCTCACGACACGAGCTGA
>OLQM01004456.1_pt1 | contig 10748 bp, 9 predicted proteins | sample 1673161 | NCBI WGS metagenome assembly OLQM01 (sample SAMEA3136761, study PRJEB25190) | human gut metagenome | reverse complement strand
AATGATTACGGCCTGAAAAAAGGCATGATCGTCACCTGTAACCCCTATTTCAACTGCACCCACTGCTATTCCTGCCGCCGGGGCCTGGTGAACTGCTGCACCACCAACCAGACCATGGGCTGCCAGCGGGACGGCGCTTTTTCTGAGTACGTGGCCATGCCCCTGGAGCGCATCTACGACGGCAAGGGCGTGCCGCCTAAAACCCTGGCGCTGATCGAACCCTTCTGCATCAGCTACCACGGCGTCTCCCGGGCCAACATCAAGCCCGGAGACCGGGTGCTGGTCCTGGGAGCGGGCACCATCGGCGTGCTGGCCGCGGTGGCGGCTAAGTCCAGGGGAGCCAGGGTCTACGTGGCGGACGTGGCTGAGAAAAAGCTTCAGTTTGCCATGGACAGCTTCGGCCTGGAGGGAACGCTGCTCAACGACTCCCCGGAGCATTTCCTGGAGCAGGTGGAGGCGGTCACGGGCGGGGACGGATTCGACGTGACCATCGAGGCGGTGGGCCTGCCCTCCACCTTCCAGAACTGCATCGACGCGGCGGCCTTCGGCGGAAACGTGGTGCTCATCGGAATCGGCAAGAAGAACCTGGACTTCAACTTCACCACCATCCAGAAAAAGGAACTGAACGTGTTCGGCTCCCGCAACGCCCTGAAGGCGGACTTCCTGGAGCTCATCGACCTGGTGAAGGCCGGGGGCGTGGACCTGGAGAAGATTGTGACCAACGTGTACAAGTTCGCGGACGCGCCGGAAGCATTTGCCGAGTTCGACCGCAGGGCCGGGGAAATGCTCAAGGTGGTGCTGGACTTTACATAAGGCCGGGCGTGCGCTGGAAGTAAAATTGTATAAAACTGGAAAATTTAAAAATTCGGACGGGATTCGCAGAAACGGCGCGGGTCCTGTCCGGATTTTTTTGCGTGTCCGAAGGACTGGGGACAAAGTTACAAATATGTTAAGAAATGCCAAAAAGTGTTCCGGTTTTGTAACCTCGGTAGTATACTATAGACAAATAATATTGGGTATATGCGGGTGGGTATCCTGCAATACCCCTAAGGAGGTCAGGTATATGGTATCGTTTCTTGGAGGACTTGTACTGCTGATTGCCGGTTATTTTCTTTACGGCAGCTTTGTGGAGCGGGTATTCCACCCGGACAGCCGGCAGACCCCTGCCTACGCCATGGAGGACAATGTGGACTTTGTGCCCATGTCCACCAGCCGGGCATTTCTGGTTCAGCTATTGAACATCGCGGGTCTTGGCCCCATTTTCGGCGCGCTCAGCGGAGCGCTGTGGGGGCCGGTGGTCTACATCTGGATTGTGCTGGGCACCATTTTCGCCGGCGGCGTCCACGATTACCTCTCCGGCATGCTTTCCGAGCGCAACAACGGCGCGTCCATCTCGGAGATCGTGGGTAAATATCTGGGTCCGGTCATGGCGGTGGTCATGCGGATCTTCTCGGTGATTCTGCTGGTGATGGTAGGCGTTGCGTTTATGGTAGGCCCGGCGGGGCTGATCGCCCTGTTGACGCCGGAGGCCCTGAACGTGCAGTTCTGGACGATTGTGATTCTGATCTACTATTTCCTGGCGACGCTGCTCCCCATCGACAAGATCATCGGCAAGCTGTACCCGATTTTCGGTATCTGTTTGATCGTCATGGCGCTGGGCATCGCGGGAGCTACGCTGTATTACAGCGGCACAAGACCCATGCTGGAGATTTGGGACCACGTGGAAAACATGTATCCCGGCAAGGAGCTTCCGATCTGGCCCCTGATGTGCATCACCGTGGCCTGCGGCGCCATTTCCGGCTTCCACGCCACCCAGTCTCCCATGATGGCCCGCTGTATCAAGAGTGAGAAGGAAGGCCGCAAGGTGTTCTACGGGGCCATGGTAGCGGAGGGTGTGATCGCCCTGATCTGGGCTTCCGCGGGTATCGCCTTCTACTATGACCGGGCGGGCGCGGGCACCGGGCTTCAGGCTCTGCTGGCCGCCAAGGGCGGAAATTCCACCACGGTTTACGACATGTCCATCCAGCTGTTGGGCGGCGTTGGCGGCGTGCTGGCCATGCTGGGCGTAATCGCCTGCCCCATCACTTCCGGCGACACGGCGTTCCGCTCCGCGCGTCTGACCATTGCGGACTGGTTCAAGATTGACCAGAAGGACACCAAGAAGCGCCTGATGCTCTCGGTTCCCTTACTCCTGGCGGGATATGGCATCTCCTTCCTGGACTATAACACCATCTGGCGGTATTTCTCCTGGTCCAACCAGACCCTGGCGATGATGGCGCTGTGGGCGGCAGCCACCTATGTGTGCCGCTTTGTGGGCAAGAATTACGGCTGGATCGCCGCGGTTCCGGCCACCTATATGACCTCGGTGAGCGTCGCCTATATTTTACAGGCCCAGGAGGGCTTCCGCCTTCCCGCCGCCCTGTCCAACGGAGTGGGCATCTGCGCGGCCGTTGTGTGCCTGGCGCTGTACGTGGTAAAAGTGTACGTGAAATCCGAGGTGAAGTCCACCAGAAAGGACGAGGCGCTGGTGATCAAATAGCCTCATCCCCGGTCAGCTGCGCCAATAGAACTCTTTAAAGATCTGTATAAATTCCCGCAGCGCGTTGGACAGATAGCGCCCTTTGGGAAGGATCAGGTCGAAGTGGCGGACAGCCTGGCAGGAGTCGATTTTGTAGTACAATGTGTCCGGTCCGGGGTCGGTGACCAGGATGTCGCTGATAAAGGTGGCTCCTAAGCCGCCCCGGGCCAGATGGTAGGCGGTGACCAGCTGGGCCACCTTCAACCGGACGACGGGGGTGATCCCCACGGCGTCAAAAAAGTGTTTGCTGCGGGCGTGAAGGTTGTTGCCCTCGGTCAGCAATATAAAAGGGGTATCCCCAAAGGCTTCAAGGCGTATGGAAGGGCAGGACAATTCCATATGCCTTTTTTTCAGCACATCCTCCCCGGTCAGGGCGAAATCCCGCAGGACAATGTTCACCTCATAGGAGGCGGGAACCGCCAGCAGCACGGTGTCCTGGAACACGGGATGGCGGTCGAAATCGTCCTCGTACAGCGGGTTGCAGCTGAAGGTGGTGTCGATGACCCGGTCCTTTAAGAGATCCACCAGCTCGTAGGAACCTGCCTCCACCAGCTCCAGGCGGATGCCCGGATGGCGGCAGGTGTAGGCCGTCAGCACCGGGGGCAGCACGTAGGAGTTGAAGTAGTGGGAGCCGCCGATGCAGATGGAGCCGGTGTTTAAGCCCGACAGGTCGTTAAACTGCTGCTTCATCTCGTCCTCCAGGGCCTGGAACTGCTGGACCTTGCGGATGTAGATTTCCCCGGCCTCCGTCAGTTTGAGCGGCTGGCGGTTCCGGTCAAAAAGCGGCATTCCGATCTCCGCCTCCACCTTCTGAACCGCGATACTTAAGGCTGGCTGGGTCAGGTACAGGGCCGCCGCGGCCTTGGAAAAGCTGCCTTTCTGGTATACCATGTAGATGTATTTCATTTCCTGATGCATATGTTCCCCTCCCGATTTCTGCGAAGTTATCCCTATAAACTAATTTAATGACTTTATAAATACTATAAATTTGATTTTATAACATCTTTAACATAAAATTAATATGACAAAAATAACGAAATTCTCGAGAAAAAATCGTTATTTTTCACTATGTGCCGGCATAGAGGGATCAGCAACGCAACAAGTCGCATGTGTTTCATGCAAATCCAATCAAGAAAAGGGGATTCTTATGAGTATCATTAAGAAATGGAATGGCTTGAGTTTGTTTACGCGGATTATGGTAGGCTTTGTGCTGGGTATTCTCTGCGGCCTGGTGATGGGACCCGAGGCTAAGATGTTTAACTTTTTGGGGACCATTCTGGTTCGCCTTTTGACCATGGTGGTGGCGCCCCTGGTGCTGTGCCTGCTGGTCTGCGCGGCCGCCGACGTAGGCGACTACAAGACACTGGGAAAAATTGGAATTAAAACGGTGGTAATTTTCCTGGTGAGCACGGGTTTTGCCATTTTCATCGGCCTGGTGATGGCCAATCTGATCAACGTGGGAACGGGTGTAAACATTGAGATTCCCAAGGAGGCGGAGGAGTCCTCGGCGGTGATTCCCAGCGCTCTGACCACGCTGATCAACATTATCCCGCAGAACCCGTTTGAGGCGCTGAGCACCCAGAACCTGCTGCAGATCATCTTCTTTGCGCTGTTCTTCGGCTTTGCGCTGATCAAGCTGGGCGACAAGGGCGCCGTGGTGTTGAACTTCTTCCGCGGCTGCACGGACGCCATGAAGGAGATCACCTCCATCGTGCTGGAATTCACCCCTTACGGCGTGTTCGGTCTGATGGCAAACGTGGTGGGCACCAACGGACTGGGAATTCTGCTTCCCTATATGAAGACGATTCTGGCAGTGTATGTGGCCTCCGCCCTGTTCACCGTGTTGGTGCAGGCAGGCCTGATGGTAGGCGTCGGCGCTCACATGAGCCCGGTTAAGTTCTTAAAAGGCGTGAAGGAAGCCGCCATGTTCGTGTTCGCAACCTGCAGCAGCGTTGCCACGATCCCGGTAAACTTAAAGTGCGTAAAGAAGCTGGGCGTCAGCGACGAGATCGCCAACTTCGTGATCCCCTTCGGCGCTGTGATGAACATGAACGGAACAGCCATCTACGAGGCGGTGGCGGTTATCTTTACGGCTCAGGTGTACGGCATTGAGCTGACCCTCATGCAGCAGATCATGGTTATGCTCACCGCAACCCTGGCTTCCGTCGGAACCGCGGGCGTGCCCGGCTCCGGCCTGGTGATGCTGACCATCGTGCTCAGCTCCGTGAACCTGCCCATGGAGGCCATCGGACTGCTGGCCGGTATCGACCGTATCCTGAATATGGGCCGCGTGATCCCCAATATCGTGGGCGACGCAGCCACCGCAGTGCTGGTAGCCAAGACCGAGGGCGCATTGGCCGACGTGCCGGAGAGCGCCGCAAACGCTTAGAAATGTGAGGAGGAGTATATGGAAACCGGAAAAATCAATGCGCTGATGATGGAGGAGACCGACAATGTGGTGACCTGCGTCATGGAGATCAAAAAGGGAGACACCGTCGTTTACCGCAAGGGAGATACATACTGTGCCGTGGAGGCGCTGGAGGACATTCCCTACTGCCACAAGATCGCCTTAATCCCCTTTGACGAGGGGGACGAGGTGGTCAAGTACGGCGAGATGATCGGGAGAACCAACCGGGCCATCGGCAAAGGGTGCCTGGTGAACCATGAGAATATCTACAGCGTACCCAGAGATTACGAGAGCGAGATGGTGTGAGGAGGAGCGATATGGAATTTTTAGGATACAGAAGGTCTGACGGAAGAGTGGGAATCCGCAACCATGTGCTGATTCTCCCGGCCTGCGCCTGCGGAAGCGAGAGCTGCCGGGTGGTGGCAAGCCAGGTGCGCGGGGCCGTGAACATTATTTTTAACACGGGCTGCTCCGACGTGGCGGCGAACACGACTGCGTGAGCGATACTGCCGCTGCTGAGATGAGGGCTGCTTACAAGGTCGGCTTCAAGGACGGAGCGACAGTGATGGGAGAGGTTCTCAAATAATAGAAACGATAACGGCTGTGTAGTTTGCATAGCCGTTATTTTTGAATCTAAGTCCGCTCAAAAATACTTGAAAATCATTGACTTTATGACTTTTCCGTGTTATAATAATAAGATGAAGTATAATGCCCTCAAGCTGATTGACGCTTGAGAATTAACATAGAATAAGCGAATGGTGTTTCAAAATGAAAAGAATTAACGATGATAGATTAACCTATATTAGTCTATTCAGCAGTGCAGGTGTTGGGTGTTACGGCTTTAAGATGCGCGGATTTGAGTGCATTGCTACCAATGAAATTGTTGAGCGCCGTATCAATGTCCAAAAGTTCAACGAAAAATGCAAATATGAAACAGGTTATATTTGTGGGGATATTACTGAGGAAAGCGTCAAGCAGCACTTGTTGGGAGAAGTAGAACGTTGGAGAAAACACGAAAAAATCAACAATGTTACTGTTGTTGTTGCCACCCCTCCCTGTCAAGGAATGTCCGTCGCCAATCATAAAAAGGCTGAAAACGAGATTGTTAGGAACTCCCTTGTTATTGAATCCATTAAAATAATTGAAGAAATTAGCCCCTTATTTTTCATATTCGAGAATGTTCCTGCTTTCATGAAAACTATATGTACCGACACTGACAGAGTAGAAAAGCCTATTTCTGAAGCAATAGAGGCTCATTTAGGTGATAAATATGCTACTTACTCACAGGTAATCAATTTTAAGAATTACGGTGCGTGTTCAAGCCGTTCAAGAACTGTGGTAATTGGTGTTAGAAAGGATTTATCTGACTTTATCTCTCCATTTGAGTTGTTCCCTGATTATCAAGAGGAAAAGACTTTAAGAGAAGTTATCGGTAACTTGCCAGCTCTGCGAGAGTTTGGAGAAATAAGTACAACTGACATATACCACGCATTCAGAGTATACCCAGAGCATATGCGTAGTTGGATTACCGACTTGAAAGAGGGAGAATCGGCTTTTGACCAGTCTGATATAAGCAAAGTTCCCCATAAAGTCGTAGATGGCGAGATTGTTGTTAATATACGGAAAAATGGGGATAAGTATCGCAGGCAATACTGGGATAAGGTCGGACCATGTATCCATACAAGGAACGATCAGCTCGCAAGCCAGAACACTATACACCCAAGCGACGATAGAGTTTTCAGTATCAGAGAACTTATGATGATGATGACAATACCAAGCTCTTTCAAGTGGACGAATATTCCTGAGCAAACTCTCAACTCTCTCTCTATTGAGAAGAAAAGGGCTTTCTTAAAGAAAGAGGAGATCAAAATCAGGCAATGCTTAGGCGAAGCTGTGCCTACTGCCATTTTTGATAGTATCGCTGAAAAGATAGCTTTTTTTTTCAGCAGACAGCATCTTAGTGATGCAGAGGTCAAGAAACTGATAGATACAACAGACTTAGGCACACTCGATAGTGTCATAAGCTACATATCTGCTAATTTTGATACAGTTGGTATATCATCTATCTCAAAAGTAGTTGAGTATGCTAATGCAAAGCGTGAACATAATGCCGCTTTTTTTACGGATAAGTCTATTCTCAACGAAATCATGAAGTATCTGCCCGATATTGATAAAGATGTCGTTCGTATTCTTGAACCCTCTGTCGGAACAGGAAATTTTGTCCCTTTTATCATCAAAAAGTATGCTGCTGTCAAATCAATCATCATAGATGTAGTGGATATAGATCCTGATGTCATTTCGGTTTTGAAATATATTATCAGCAAGTTCAGGCTTCCTGCTAATGTGACTATCAACTTTATCACTGATGATTTTCTGCTTCATAAATTCAATGAGCGTTATGATTTGGTAATAGGAAATCCTCCTTTCAACAAATTAGGCTCAAATAATAAATCATTAAAGCTGTATAGAGCGCAAGCCGTAAATTCGGATACCACGAATACTTTTTCATTCTTTTTGGAGAAAGCCGTTCAGATAAGCGACTATGTTTCCCTGATTGTTCCTAAATTCCTGCTTAATACACCTGAGTTCAGAAAAACAAGAGAAATATTAGAACGCAAACACATTGACTCCATTATTGATTTTGGGGAAAATGGATTTAAGGGTGTATTGGTTGAAACTGTGTGCGTTAATATAAATACGCTCGAATCAGCCGCTAAAACTACAATTCACTCCATGACAGAACAAGTTACGATAATTCAGAAACAAAGCTATATCACTGATCCTGCCTTTCCATACTGGCTTATCTATAGAAATGATTTTTTTGATAAGATAGCAAAAAGGCTCACTTTTGATGTATTCACGGTGTTCAGAGATCGCCAGATTACGAATAAGCTACTTTCTGCCCAAGGCGATATAAGAGTTGTTAAATCAAGGAATATCAACGATTCAGGTACACAAATCGTAAATATAGAGGGTTATGATTCTTATATCTCAGCAGATAATGCAAGACAGTTGAGCGTGTACGCATATTACGAAACCGACAATGTGTATCTAACGCCTAACATGACATATAAGCCACGACTAATCAAGAAACCCCCGTATGTACTTGTCAACGGTTCTGTTGCGATTTTAACGCTGAAAGACGGATATACAATAAACGAAACACAAAGAGGATACTTCTCAACTGATGAGTATAGAGCTTTCTACAAGATAGCAAGAAATTATCAGACTCGTTCGCTCAACGTGGACAGTAATTCTGTTTTCTTCTTTGGTTTGCTGAAAGAGGTGTAATATGAGATTTTTAAGTAAAGACGAGATAGATTCTTTTCTTTCTCAAAGGAACTACGATATTAGGTTGTCACATAACGCAAGATGGATTGACCAGAAGTGTACCCCTGATGTTATCTCCATAATTGCTGACTGTATTGTGAATTATGTGGTTGAAAAAGGTAACGACTTCTTTTCGTCAATGGATATTTGGCATAATGACTACACCGTAGAATATGTAGAAAGCATTTTCAAGAAGCCTAATCCTGATGAAACCAAAGCTCGAAACGAATACGATAAGTTCTTCCAACAACCTATGGAATTGATGGCTTATGCAGGTGTTCTTGAAAAGAAAAAAGATAAAAACAGAAACTTTTACCGCATTGCCAATGAGGACATAATGGAATATCTGTCCCTGCGTGATCGTAATGCCCTGACATTTTTACAGTGCTATATAACCAAAGTTTTAACCGATTCGGGCTTGATAGGGCTATTTAACGGCTTTTTTAACAATACAAGCAAAGAGAATTTTGAAAACCTTAAAGAAAGCTATGAAGACTTCATCATTGCTCATACTCCGATAAATGGAAGAACTGAGTGCAGAAGAATTTTCACCAAAGTTATAAATCCGCTTGCTTTTCTTCACGGAACAGAGGGAACGGAAAAAGGCAGGCTCTCTAAGCACAAAATTACTTACGATATGTTGATGTATAATCGTGATAATTTCAGGGATATATACTCGGATAAGCCAAAAGATATGACTCGTTCTGAATACGAAAAGACTGCTAAAATCAGCATTAACAAAGATCTTACAAAGTATATGTCTGCCAAGGCTAAGAAGATCGTTCGCATATACAACGATCAGTTCCGTGACGGCATTACCGAGGTTACCTACGATAAACAGCATATCGGAGATATGGCTACGCATATTCATCACATTTTTCCAGAAGCCGACTATCCTACAATATGTCACTATATCGAGAATCTAATTGCACTGACACCTACGCAGCACCTTAATTATGCCCACCCTAATGGCAATACTCAAAAAATCAATCGTGAATATCAGCATATCTGCTTGTTGGCAAAGTCTGACACGATTAGAGATGATATAGAACACCATACTGAGCCAATTTACTCCTTTGAGAAGTTTTTGTATGTTCTGTTCATCGGTCTTGAAAGAGATTCATTTAGTCAAATTGAGAACGGTGACTACGATGGATTGGTTACAGCAATTAACTTAGCGTACTCGGCTTGACCTCCTCCTGACTACAATCAGATAATATTGTAGAACGGAGGTGAGAGCAAAATGGAGAAACTTGTATTTGGTAAGAACGGACAGGTTCATTTTGATTCCGTAGAAGAACGTGACGAAGCAGTTGAATACATTAAGAACACTCCTGAGAATGTTGACTATAATGTTCATGAGGATAATCAGAATCAGGGAGCTTGGGGTTCTGAGGACAGAATTCATTTCAGAAGCGAAGTTGGTGTCCCTGATTGCCTTAAAAGAATTATGACTGCTGGCAATGATAGTGTCTACGGTAGAATTAACTGTAAAGAATTTATTGATTATATCAAGTCTCATTGATTAATCATCACCACATCTAAATTGCAATGATTTAATAAGCTATTTTGATTGTAGTCTTTGAAATAGCTTTACGAGCCTATAAGAAAACTTGTAGGCTCGTTTCTTTCCCCAATAACCATAGCCTACTGGCGCACCTGTTTTCCGTTCCACACAAGTCCGATTAAGCATTGTGGAGCATACCACAACAGGCACAAACCCTATTGGAACTGAATAACCGCAAGCTCTCGGAAACGCTCTGTAAGCGTTTCTGAGGGCTTTTTTCTTTTCAGCGGTTAGTTTTCCGCTCTGCGGTGGTGAACGGCGCTGTGGGGCTTTTCCGTTCGTCTGACGGTCAAGCTGAGGTCTGCTCGGTGATGCCGTGACGGATTTCATACTCACGCACACGGCGGTAAAAAGTGTTTGCCGACATATCCATTCTCCGCATAAAATCTCGCCCCGTGATGTTCTTCGCTCTCCATTCCCCATAGAGCTGCCCGAACCTCGTCCAATCGGTGGGGATAGGTTTCCGTCCCGTGTACTTGCCCTGTGCCTTAGCAATTTCGATGCCTTCACGCTGTCGCTGTTTGAGTTGCTCACGCTCCAACTGTGAGAGAGCTGCGAACACGGTGAGCATAAATTTCCCCGCAGGAGTGTCCGTGTCAATTTTCTCCTTGTGGCTGATAAGGGTAACGCCTTTGTCGGTGAGCGTGTCGATGATGTTCAGCAAGTCCTTTGTAGAACGTCCCAGGCGGCTGATGCTCTCGATATAGAGGGTATCGCCCTCACGTACATAGTCCAGCATTGCCCTGAGCTGAGGGCGGTCTGCGTTTGCTCCTGACAGCTTTTCGGAGAAGATGCGGTCAACCTGATAACCGCACATGATCTCCTGCTGTCTCGCTGTTTCCTGATGCTCCGTAGAAACACGGATA